>JAAUYK010185173.1_pt1 | contig 14309 bp, 9 predicted proteins | sample 7278021 | NCBI WGS metagenome assembly JAAUYK01 (sample SAMN14350223, study PRJNA611818) | marine sediment metagenome | isolation source: surface marine sediment (1.8m) | place: French Polynesia: Moorea | collected 2018-08
CAGATCCCTTTGCCCCATGCCAGGCCGCGGCCTCCCTGCTCCGGACGCGCGGCCCCTCCGGCCGCACGACCAAGCTACGCGAGCCCGCCGTCGGGAAGCAAGCGGGGGCGGCCAGAGGCCGCCCCTGCGCGCAGCGAGGCGATCAGCCGAGCGAAGTCGAAACAAGGTGCAAGCGGGGGCGGCCAGAGGCCGCCGATCAGTCGGTGGGGCTTCCGAGCGCCGTCGGGCCGTCGCCGACCGCCTCGTTTCGGAGGGCGTCGACCCACTGGCAGAGCTGCTGACCCACATTGACGTACTCGACCGCGAAGCCGTCTTCGCCCACGCTCGCGACGGTTCCGACCAGGTCGAAAGGCTCGGGCTGACTGGGCGCCCACACGTAGAGACGCACCACTTCGCCGCGGGTGATCCGGATCCCCACCGCCTCGATCCGCGCTCCCGAGTACGACATCTCCGTCAGCATCGCGGCGCCCTTCTGATCGGCCGTCTCGAAGAAGACGGGATGCCGGAGCCGGCTTCGCATCCCGCGGCGTCTGCGCTGACCGTGCATGAGAGGCTCCCGCGATCTCCGATGAACGCGTCCGTCCAGATCGGAGCGGTATCGGAAGACCCGGCCTGGACCTGAGGGACGGCCCCGGAGCCGAATCGGCTCGAGACCGGCAAGTCGCGTCCCAAGCCCGCGTCGTTCGGCCCTCTCGAGGCGGAGGTCCGGGAGTCCCCCGAGCCTGGCCGGATTCGCGGGTGCGCTGGGGTGCCCGTGGCGCTCCCGCAGTGCCGGAGCCATGCTGGAGGCGCGGGGCACCGGATCCGAAACCGGAGGCCCCGGGAGGAACGCCGTGACCGAGCGCGTGTACACGAATCCCGACGGCACCGTGAAGGCCGAGCTGGCGGCCGAGCGGCGCGCCGCAGCGTCCGACGCGGCCGAGCGCCGCAACGTCGACCGCGAGCTCGTCGACGCCCTGATGCGCGCCCTCCACGGGGAAGGCTACGTGATCGTTCCGGAGCTGCTTCCCAGAGAGGACATGGAGCGCATCAAGGCCGAGGCCCTTCCGCTCCTGCACTTCGAGGGCCGAACGGAGTTCGAGGGCTTCAGGACGCGGCGGGTCTACTCGGTGATCGAGAAGACGCTCGCCCTCAACCCCCTCGTCGAGCACCCGCTGATCCTGGCGCTCCTCGATCGGCTGTTCATGCCCAACTACCTGCTGTCCCAGCTCCAGGCCATCGACGTGCTGCCCGGCGAGGTCCGGCAGCCACTGCACCACGACGACGGCTTCTACCCCATCCCGCGACCGCGGCCGCCGATCGGCGCGGCCGTGATCTGGGCGATCGACGACTTCACGCAGGACAACGGCGCGACGCAGCTGATTCCGAAGAGCCATCTCTGGGGAGACGTCCAGGTCGCCGACATCGACACGGACGCGCTCGTCCCGGCCGTCATGCCGTCGGGCTCGGCGGTGTTCTTCCTGGGCACGCTGTGGCACTGCGCGGGCCCGAACCGCAGCGACGCGTCGCGAATGGCCGCCACCGCCCAGTACTGCGAGCCCTGGGCGCGTCAGCAGGAGAACTACAGCCTCGCCATCTCGCGCCAGCGCGCGCGGCTGTGCAGCGAGACGGTGCAGGGACTGCTCGGCTACAGCATGCTCTTCCCCTTCATCGGGTTCGTGAACGGTCGGGATCCGAAGCGTCTGCTCGCGTAGCGAGCCGCGCTCCGAGAGCACATCGCTCCGAGAGCAAGTCGCTCCGAGAGCAAATCGCTCCGAGAGCAGATCGGGAGGTCGATCGGTGGGTCATCGCGTCATCCAGTGGGGTACGGGGAACGTGGGCTTCCACTGCCTGCGCCACGTCATTCGCCACCCGGAGCTCGAGCTGGTCGGAGTCCACGCCCACAGCGATCACAAGGTCGGGCGCGACGCAGCCGGTCTCTGCGGCCTGGAGCAGCCGACCGGGATCGTCGCGACCGACGACGTCGATGCGCTCCTCGACCTCCGCGCCGACGTCGTGGCCTACACGGTCAAGGGCGAGACGCGCCCCCACGAAGTCGTGCCCGAGCTCGAGCGTATCCTGTCGGCGGGCATCAACGTGGTCTCGACGGCGATGATCTTCCTCATCAATCCGAAGCACGCCGATCCGGCGCTGCGCGAGCCGCTCGAGAAGGCGTGCCGGGCGGGCGGCACGTCGCTCTACGTCAACGGCATCGATCCGGGCTTCTCGGGCGACGTCCTGCCCATCACGGCACTGCAGCTCGCGGATCAGGTGGAGGAGATCCGCGTGCAGGAGCTCGTGGACTACTCCAGCTACCAGGATCCGGAGTTCACCGGCGTGAGCTTCGGCTTCGGGCGCCCCGCCGACTACACGCCTCCGCTGGCGCTTCCGGGAGTGCTGCGCGCCGGCTGGGGAGGCATGGTCTCGATCATCGCGAGCCAGCTCGGCATCGAGCTCGACGAGATCGTCGAGCACTACGAGCGGCGCTACGCCGAGCAGGGCTTCGACACGCCCATGATGTCCGTCCCCCGAGGCACCTGCGCGGCGGTCCGCTTCCGGCTCGAGGGGATGCTGGACGGCCGTCCGGTGGTGGTCACCGAGCACGTCAACCGCCTGCGGGACGACATCGCACCGGACTGGCCCGCGCCTCCGCACGGACGCTCGGGCGTGCACCGCTGCATCGTGCGCGGCAACCCGTCCGTGCAGCTCGAGTGCTTCGTGACGGGAGAGGACGGCGACCACAACACCGGCGGGGTCCAGGCGACGGCGATGCGCGTGCTGAACGCCATCCCGGCGGTCTGCGCCCACACTCCCGGCCTGCTCGACACCTTCGATCTGCCCTACACCCCGTCGCGGAACCTCGTGCGGAACCTCGTCGGCCGCAGCTGAGTGGATCGGGCGTGGACGGAGATCCGCGCGGTCAGCCCGCCTTCACCACCAGGTAGTCCTCGCGCGGGAAGTGCAGCACCAGCTCGCCGGCGCGTTCCGCCCGGCGGCGGATGGCGATCTCGTGAACCCCCGTGGCGAGCAGCTCGCCTGCCACGGGACCCGATCCGACCTCCTCGGGCATCACGACGACCGGATCACCGGGAGCGAGCCCTTCCGGCAAGGCGACCGGCTCGCCCTCGATCGGAGCGGGCGTGGCGTCGTGTGCGATCGCGATGGCTTCCTTCGCGTCCAGCTCCGTGCGCTCGCCGTGTCCGATCGCGGCGACGCGCTGCATCCAGTGCCGCACCCGCCCGTGGGGCTCCAGCAGCGGCAAGGTGCCGGGGTGCGCGGCCAGGATCATGTGGGGATGATAGGCCGAGAGGTCGGCCAGGCTCACGCTCTCGCCCAGGAGGAAGGGACGACCGTCTGCGAGCTGTCGCTCCAGCAGGTCGAGATTGGCGCGCAGCTGGAGGATCTTCGCGGGCACGACCAACGGCGCCTTCTCGAAGTCCACGTTCGGCACCATCTTCTTGCGGTCCTCGATGAACTCCTGGTCGAACAAGCCTCCGATCCCCAGGAAGACCGTGATGGCCATCATGAAGCTCGTCTCGGCCCAGCGCGACAGGCCCCAGACGACGGCGTCCTCGCCGTTCGGGAACAGGCTCGGCTCGGGCTCGATCCGCTCCAGCGCCCGCACGCAGGCCTTCGTATCGCACCAGATGTCGGCACCGATCTGCATCACCGGGGTGCGTCGGTAGCCACCGGTCAGCTCGATCAGGTCCGGCTTGGGCATCACGACGGGGATCTGAACCGAGCGCCACGCGAGCCCCTTGAGCCCGAAGATCAGGCGGACCTTTTCGGCATAGGGAGACAGGTCGTAGTGATGGAGGATGATCTCGCCCATGCCGGCATTCTAGGCCGGGGCGTGGTCGCGTGGGAACGGCGAATCCGGGATCGAGCATCCCCCCAAGGACCGGAGGGTTTACACTGGGGGGTGGCCCGGGCCGGGCGCTCGCGGAGAGACCCCTGACCCGCCGGCGGCCCGGGGCCAGGCGAGACGCTCGAATGCTGAACCTGCGACCCGGAGAAACGCTGCGCGAACTGGCCGGAGAGCCCTCCCTGATCCTGGGCGGTCCCCGGGCGCTCCTCATGCAGATCGCCCATCCCAAGATCGCGGCGGGCGTGATGCAGCACAGTGACTTCCGGCAGCGCCCGTGGAAGCGCCTGTGGCACACCCTCGACGCCGTGGTGATGATCGTCTTCGGCGACGAGCGCCAGGCCCGCGAGGCCATCGCAGCGACCCGCCGCACCCACGATCGCATCCAGGGCCGCATCCCTGAGCGGGCCGGCCGGTGTCGGCCGGGCGCCCGCTACAGCGCCCACGATGCCGGCGCCCAGGCCTGGGTCCTGTGCACCCTCGCCGATACCACGGAGGTCGTGTTCGAACGCTTCGTCCGGCCGCTGCACGCGAGCGAGAAGCGCGCGCTGTGGAGGGACTGGCGGCTGGTGGGGAGACGCTTCGGCACACCGGCCCGCGCCCTGCCGGAGGGATACGAGGCGTACCGGGAGTACCTGGAGCAGACGCTCGAGGGCGACGAGCTCGAGGTCACCGCCGTCACGCGTGCGCTCGCCGAGTCCGTCTCGAGGCCCCGCGTCCCGTTCCTGCCGCGCGCGGCGTGGACCCCCGCCGTGAGCCTGACCACGGCCCTGCTCCCGCAGCGCATGCGCGAATGGTACGGGCTTGCCTGGGGCGTGCGGCAGCGGACGGACGCCTTCCTCTGGACCCAGGCGAACCGAGCCGCATGGCGCCTGACGCCGCGGGCCCGCCGGCGCATTCCGAGGGTCTACGCGACGCTGCGAAGAGCGATCGGTTAGAATCGGCGCGTGCCCGCCTGCCCCGATTGCCAGCGCGCCAATCCGGACGACGCGGCGTTCTGCGCGGGCTGTGGCCGCAAGCTCGCCCTGGTGTGCAGCGCCTGCGAGCGTGAGAACGCGGCGGATGCCCGCTTCTGCAACGGCTGCGGCCGTCCGCTCGGAGAGCCCGCGCCCGCCGCGCCGCCGGCGTCCGAGAGGAGCCCTCGGGACTACACCCCCAGGCATCTGGCCGAGAAGATCCTGAACTCGAAGTCGGCTCTCGAGGGTGAGCGCAAGCAGGTGACCGTGCTCTTCGCGGACGTGAAGGGCTCGATGGATCTGGCCGAGCAGGTCGATCCGGAGGAGTGGCACCGCATCTTGAACCGCTTCTTCGAGATCATGGCCGACGGCGTCCACCGCTTCGAGGGGACCGTCAACCAGTACACCGGCGACGGCATCATGGCGCTGTTCGGCGCCCCGATCTCCCACGAGGATCACGCACAGCGCGCCTGCTACGCCGCGCTCCACCTCCGGGAGGCGCTGCGTCGCTACTCGGAGGAGCTGCGCATCGCGCAGGGCCTCGACCTCTCGGTGCGCGTCGGCATCAACTCCGGCGACGTCGTGGTGGGCAAGATCGGCGACGACCTGCGCATGGACTACACCGCTCAGGGTCACACGGTGGGACTCGCCGCCCGCATGGAGCAGATCGCCGCCCCAGACCAGGCCTACCTGACCGAGGCCACCCAGCGCCTCGTCTCGGGCTACTTCGAGCTGCGTGACCTCGGCCCGACGCAGGTGCGGGGCGGAAGCGCCCCGGTGCGCGTCTTCGCCCTCGAAGGCGTGGGGGCCTTCCAGACGCGGCTCGATGTCTCGCGCTCGCGTGGACTCTCGCGCTTCGTCGGCCGCTCCAACGAGATGGGAACCCTCGACGCCGCCCTGGAACAGGCGAAGCGAGGCAACGGCGCGGTGGTGGGAGTCGTCGCCGAAGCCGGCACCGGCAAGAGCCGCCTCTGCTACGAGTTCCTGCTGCGCGTCCGCGCCGCCGGTCTACGCGTGCTCGAGGGCCGGGCGGTAGCCCACGGCAAGAACATCCCGCTGCTCCCCATCCTGCAGCTCTTCCGTGCCTATTTCGGCATCGAGGAGCAGGACGGCGACCGGGTGGCACGCGAGAAGATCGCGGGAAGGCTACTGCTCATCGACGAGGGGCTGCGCGAGGCCCTGCCCCTGGTGTTCGACATGCTGGCGGTCCCCGATCCGGATCGACCCCTGCCTCCCGGCGATCCAGAGGCGCGTCAGCGACAGCTCTTCGGCGTGCAGCAGCGCATCGTGCAGCGCGACGACGCGGAGCCGCTCGTGCTGCTCGTCGAGGATCTGCACTGGATCGACGGAGCCAGCGAGGCCTGGCTCCAGCAGCTCGTCGATTCCACGGCCGGCTCCCGCAACCTGCTGCTCGTGAACTTCCGGCCCGAGTACCACGCCGACTGGATGCAGAAGTCCTATTACCACCAGCTTCCCCTTGCGCCGCTCGGCGCCGAGGCCGTTCGCGAGCTGCTCTCCGATCTGCTGGGTGGCCACTCGAGCACCGCTGGACTCGCCGAGGCGATCCACGCGCGCACGGCCGGCAACCCCTTCTTCACCGAGGAGGTCGTCCAGGGGCTCATCGAGAGCGGAAGCCTGCAGGGCTCGCCCGGCCGCTACAGGCTCGTCACGCCGGTAGAGCAGCTCCAGGTACCGGCCACCGTGCACGCCGTGCTGGCCGCGCGCATCGATCGCCTGGCCGAACGCGAGAAGCAGGTGCTCCAGACCGCCGCCGTGATCGGCAAGGAGTTCGCGGAGCCGATTCTCGCGGAGATCTCCGATCTCCCCGCCCGCGAGCTCGCCGAGGCCCTGGGCACGCTCAAGGACGCAGAGTTCCTTCACGAGCGCGCCCTGTTCCCGGTGGCCGAGTACGCCTTCAAGCATCCGCTCACACAGGAGGTCGCGCTCGGCTCGCAGCTCCGCGAGCGGCGCGCCCTCACCCACGCCGCCGTGGCGGGCGCCATCGAGGCCGCCCATCCGGACAAGCTGGCCGAGCGCGCCGCCGAGCTCGCGCACCACTGGGAGGAGGCGGGCGAGACGCTGCCCGCCGCGCGCTGGCACCGGCGCGCTGCCGAATGGGTGGGACCGAGCGACTGTGCGCAGGGCGTCGAGCACTGGCAGAAGACCCGCCAGCTCGCCGCATCGCTTCCCGACGACCCGGAGGCGCTCGAGCACCAGCTCGCCGCCTGCCAGCGCTGGCTCGGCTTCGTGTGGCGCGTGGGCGTCTCGGAGGTCGAGATCGACGAGGCTTTCGAAGAGGGGCGCGCGGTCGGCGAGAAGCTCGGCGATCCCGACGCACTACTCCGGCTCTACTTCGGGCTCGTGCCCGTCCTCATCACCAAGGGGCTGGTCACCCAGGCGATGGACGTCGCGCGCAACGGCTTCGAGCTGCGCGACCGCGCCGTGGGGCCGGACAGGGAACGCCTCGCCCACGAGATGATGGCGGACTCGAGCTTCTGGTCCGGCGCCCACTCGCTCTCGCTTCCCTTCCAGGAACGGATGCTCGAGCTCGTGCGCGACGAGCCGACCTTCGGCATCGACGTGGGCGGCACGGCTCTGCTCCCGTGGACCTACGTGCGCCGCGCCGTGCTGCGAGCACAGATGGGAGCGCTCGGCGGCGCACTGCGGGACATCGCCGAGGCGATCCGGGTGGGACGCGACCACCAGCTCTCGGAGGTGACCGCCTGGGCCCTGACGTTGCACAACCTGATCGACGAGTTGACCGGCGACTTCGGCGAGACCCTCGCCCGCGGCCAGCAGGCCGTCGAGCTGGCCGAGCGCTCCCAGAGTCCCTTCACCCTGAACGTCGCCGAGCACAATCTCGGCTTCGCACTGCTCCACACGGGCGATCCCCATGCGGCGATCGAGCTGTTCGAGCGCGCCGAGCGGTTCCGGGTCGCCCGGCGGACGGGGCTCTACGCAGCCCCCGCCGAGAAGGCGGACTTTGCCACCGCACACCTCGCCGCCGGGAACCTCGACCGGGCCCGCGAGCTCATCGAGCAGGCCCAGGCCTTCGCCGCCCGGGGTGGCGCCCGGATGCGCGGCGCACACGTCGACCTGGTCGAGGCCCGGATCCTGCGAGCCCGCGACGGCCGCCGGGCCCGCGATCCGATCGAGTCGTTGCTCGCGCGCGCCGACGCGACGATCCGCGACAGCGGCGCGGCGGGGTGGCGGCCCTTCGTCGAGGAAGAGCGCGCACGGCTGGCGGACGTGATGGGCGATTCGGCGGGCGCCCGCGATCACCTGCAGGAGGCGCTGCGCGGGTTCGACGTGCAGGGGTCGGTGGGGCACGTCGCGCGGGTCCGCAGGGAATTGGCGCAGTAGCGGCAGCCCCTACCGGAGCCCCGCACGCCCCGGGCGCGCTACGCGATGTGCCGGGGTCTGCGCCCCGCGTAGCGAAGCCCGGCGAGCGCGAGGCCGGCGACCAGGGCCCAGGCGGCCCACGGCGGCGCCAGCGGGATCGACGTCCCGCAGCCCGGAATGGGGGTGTGGGTACAGCCCTCGATCGCGTCGCAGCTCTCGGCCGTGCAGGCGTCGCCGTCGTCACAGTCGCGCGCACTCGGAACGAACAAGCAGGCGTCCGTAGGCTGAAAGCACACGTCGAAGGTGCACTCGACGCCGTCGCTGCACACCACGGGCGCGCCCGCCTGGCAGTCCAGGGCCGGGTCGCAGGTCTCCGCCCCGTTGCAGAACACACCGTCCCCGCAGCTCGCGTCGTTGGCCAAGAAGTCGCAGCTGTCCGTCCCCTCGTTGCACGCGTCGTCCGTGCACCCGACCCCGTCGTCGCACTGGATCGGAGACCCCGAAGCGCACAGGCCGCCGGCGCACACCTCGAGGCCGTTGCAGAACTCGGCGTCGTCGCAGTCGAGCGCGGTCTCACACTCCGGGACCTCGATTGCGAGTCCCGCGAAGGCCCAGTCCACGGGCCCGTCGAAGCTTCCCTGTACGCTCACCGTCCCGGCGAGGTTGACGGCGCGATCCTCGATCGCGACACCGGCGGCCGAGGACCCGCTTCCCCCTAGCACCTCTGCGCGCTCCATGAACGCGATCCCCGGCGTGTGGAAGCGGTTCCGCTTCGCCACGGCGCCGAGCACCACGGCGTTGTCGCGGTCGGTCGTCACGTCGAACGCATAGCTCGTGGTGTCGGGTCCGCCGCCACAGGACCCCGCGACGCCGTTCGCGTTGCCCACTACGGCGGTAGCGGGAAGCGCCGCCGACCCCGAGTAGCGGGTGACGGCGATCACGGCGTTGGTGGCACTGGCGGCCAGGGTGGCGCTCACGCTGCCATCGCCGGTCGGCGAGCCCGCGGCGGTCCAGAGCGAGATGCCCGTCTCCCCGTCCGCCGAGCACTGGCTCGCCGCCTCGCTCCATACCAGCCCCAGGCCCGCGACGCTCGCCACGCTCACGTCGGGCTGGGTCGAGATCGCCGCGATGTAGAGATCGTCGTCCACCGCGCCGAGGGGCACCCCGGTCGCGACGCTCGTGCCCGAGCCCGTGCCGGTCTCCGCCTCCTCGAAGAGCACGACTTCCGGCGCGGTGAGGGTGGTGTTGAAGTGCCAGTTGAAGCCGGTGTTGAAGAAGATGTCGGCCGAGGTGATGCGCGCGTGGCCCGACCCGACGAACACGCCTCCGGTCTGGCACACGGCGAAGCCCGTCTGGGTGTTGTCGAAGTCGAGGACGACGTCACAGCTGCTGTCGAAGCCGCCGTAGACCAGGTTCACCGTGTAGTCGTCGCCCGTGTCGGCGACCTCGTCGATGCCGCTCATCCCGTACTCGAGGGTCGCGACGTCGTCGTGCACGAGGCGACGCTGGTCCTCGTCGAAGAAGGTCCCCTGCTGCATCACCGCCTCCGAGTTCGGCACGCCCAGCAGCGTGGCGACGCTGCGGTCCGCGTTCGCGGCGAAGACGTCTCCCGGCGGGAGATCGGCCACGTCCCGGCTGTATGTGCTGGAATCGACGGTGTCGGCGATGGTGAAGGGGTTGTTGTTCGAGATCCGGAACCAGTGCAGGTTGACGTCGTCGCCCCGCGGATCATCACTCGACCCGAAGCGCCCGTCCGGACCGGCGCTGCTCTCGAAGCTGTTGTTGGCGCCGTCCGTGCTCCGGGTACCGTTCGCGGGAGAGCCGGAGAGCCCGGACTCCGAGGCCAGGTTCGGGTGCGCGAGTCCGATGCAGTGACCGACCTCGTGGAGTGCGACGCTCTCGAAATCGACTCTGCCCGAGGGGACGTCGTTGTTGCCGCCCAGCAGCACGTTGCCGGTGGTGGGCGCGCGCTGGTTCCAGGTGTGGACGATGTTGCGGACGGGCGTCTCCATCGCCACCGCGTTGGCCGAGGTCGGGTCGATGCAGACGCTGACGTCGAGCGTCCCGCCTCCCCCCGAGTAGCCCGTCGGGTGCGTGACGAGGTCGATGCCATTGGCCTCGCCGGCGAAGATGAAGGCGCCGCCCCGGGCATCCAGGGGCGCCAGCAGACACGCGAGGGCGACGCCGAGGCAGCGGAGTGCCGCGCGGGCCGGCCGCTCGTCGGGGAGGCGGTCGCTCACGGCGACGAGCCGCCGACGCGAACCAGGTCGGGCCGGTCCAGCAATGCGAGCAGCTGCTCCTGGGCGGCGGCCAGGTCCGCGACCTCGCGGATCCCGGCGTGGCGCCGTGCATCGGAGCGCAGCGCTCGCCAGCGGATCCCACGGCGCAGGCCTCGGATCTCGGACTTGGTGCGGTCCCGGGGCTGGTAGCGCTCGAGTCGCAGCTCGATCTCGGTGGTCGAGGCGTCGTGGACCTCGAAGAGCGCTCCCGCGCGACGCTCCGCTTCGCGGGCGGCTCGAAGGCGCTCGCGAACACGCGACGCGTCGAACTCCGCCACCCCGCGGTCGATCAGCTGGCGCAGCAGCGTGCGCAGCTCTCTGCGGGTGAGCCGAAGCTCCCAATCCCCGGCCCGCTTCATGTAGTGCGGGACGTGGATCTCGACCCGCCCGTCCGCGAAGACCCGCACGCGGGGCCCCGGGTCGGCGTTCCCCACCAGGCCGAAGCGCTCGGTGAACTCCAGGACCGGGGCGGACGCGTCCGCAGAGAGCGCAAAGCGATCGCGCAGCCCATCCGTCACAGGCCTCCCCTGCGCAGCCGCGGGCGCAGCGAAGCCCCAGGCAGCCGCGAGAGCGAGGGCCAGGAGCCGGATCTGCATCCTCATTCCACCCCAGAAGTAGCCGGCCCACTATAGAAGGGTTCAAGCCGGATTCCCGCCAACGCCCCGCGGGACACGCAGCCTTCGCGCAGACGTCGCGCCGCCGTGCAGCTTCGCGGAGAGATCGGGACGGGCCTCGGCCAGCACCTCGACCGCGAAGCGGCGCTCCCGCGCAGGTCTCAGTCGCCGCGCAGGCTGTCGGCGAGGCGCGGGACGTCGCTGGCGCCGAAGGGCTCGTAGCTCTCGGAGCCCGGCGCCAGCCACAGCGTCTCGCCCGCGCCGGTGTCGAGACCGAAGCCCTCGGCCCGCAACGACGCCTTGCGGATGCGATGCCCCGCCGTCTCCGGCAGGTCGTCCAGCACCCGCACCACCGCCGGGCGGTGTGCGCGGGCGAGGCCGCGTCCGACCGCTTCGCGCAGTGCGCGGGGGTCGAGCTTGCGGCCCGCTCGCAGCGTGATGGCCGCGACCGGAACCTCGTCCTCCTCGTCCGGAAACCGGACGCCATACACCGCCGCCATGTCGATCGATTCGAGCTCGTCGCTGAGCGCGTCCTCCACCGGGCGGGTCGGGACGGGCCCACGCCGCGTGTGGATCACGTCGGCCACGTGGTCCACCAACCAGTAGTCGCCGTCTCGATCGCAGCGCACCAGGTCGTGGGTGTCGTGCCAGGCGTCACCGGGCTCGAAGACGCCGCGCAGCGGGCGGCCCTCCACCTCGCCGCGACGGGGATCCACCTTCGCGAGCAGAAGCCCCGTGTCGCCGCGGCGGCAGGGCGCCGCGAAGCCGTTTGCGCGCTGCACCAGCGTCCCACGATCCAGATCCCAGGCCGCCACCGCCAGCTCCGCGCCGCCGGGAAGGGGACGCCCGACCGACCCCAGCTTCTCGCCCGTCACGTTGACGAGCACCGCGTTTCCCTCGGTCGATGCGAAGAACTCGACCGCCCGCGCCGGGCGGAAGCGCTGCAGCACGCGCCGCCAGACGCCCTTGGGCATGCCGCTGCCCGCGAACAGCCGCACTGGATGGTAGGACTCGGCCGGATCGCGGGGCGCCTCCACCAGCGCGCGCAGCAGGCTCCCGCTGTAGACGACGACGCTCACCCCGTAGCGGCGCACGTCCTGCCAGAAGCTGCGCGGGTCGAACTCCCGCGCCATGGCGAGTCGGGCTCCGCTCGCCAGCGCCCCGCCCACGCACACCAGGATGCCGGTGGCGTGGTGGATCGGCGAGCAGCAGTAGACGGTATCGCGGGACGTGAGGGCACACGCCGTCGCGGTGCCGTAGGCCGAGGTGGCCCAGCGCCGGTTCGACAGCCGGCTGGCCCGCAGCCGCTCGCCGTCGCCGGTGACGAGTACCAACGCCAGCTCTCCCGCAAGGCCGGGGTTGGGCCTGTACCAGTCGGGTGGGAAGACGCGGTCCGGATCGATGGCCTCCATGTCGACGAGTCCCGGCGGGAGCGTGCGTGGCTCGCCGCCTCCCCCGAGCACCAGCACCGGACGTCCGAGCGCCTCGTGGGCTCCCTCGCCGTGCTCCGGGTCGGCGAGCAGGTGATCGACGGGCGAGAGCGCGAGCTGGCGCGGGAGCGGCACGTCGGGGCGCAGGAGCACCGTGACCGCACCGAGACGAGACAGGGCGACCGTCGCCGCCACGGCGCTCGGGCGCGTGTCCATCAGCACGCCGACGTGCTGGCCATGTCGCACCCCGCACTCGAGCAGTCCGCGAACGATGTTGTCGATCCGCACGTTCGCGGCCTGATAGCTGTATGCGCGATCCTCGAACAGGAAGAAGGTGTCGTCGGGCGAGGCCTTCGCGCGCTCCTCGAGGGCGCGGCCGATGCTGATGGGGGTGTCGCTGCGCAGGTCGGCCAGGCGCGCGAGCTGCGGGAGCTGAGGCATGACGGCGCCTCGCAGCCGGTCCAGGAACCCGAAGCGGCGGCCCACGTCATCGGCGGCTCCGCCCGCGAGGTCGCGGCCCAGGGTCAGGGCGAGGTCCACGTTGCCACGGATCTGGTCCACGGTCGTCCGCGCCTTGCGCTGGTGCGACGCCTCGATCGGCCGCGCTCGCTCGGGCAGTGGGCCACGGCCCTCGCACCAGTCGACCCAGGCGGCGGTACACGGCCAGGTGATCTCCATCGAGCGCGAGCCCACCACCAGACCGAAGTGCCCGCCCGGGATCGAGATCTGGTAGCAGTCCGCGCGCGGTGCGGCGGCCCGGATCGCGCGAACCGTGTCGGGGGGCGCGATCGTGTCGGCCTTGCCCACGAATGCCAGGATCGGACAGGTGACGTCCGCGAGCGTCACCGTGCGGTCGTCGATCACGAGGCCGCCGTGGAGCAGGCGGTTGTGGGCCACGAGCTGCTCCATGGCGTCGCGCAGCGCGGGCCCGGGAAACGCGACCCAGCCCTCGCCGCCCAGGAAGCGGCGCATGCCCTCGCGCTGCTGCAGCGCCTCGCGGTCGTAGAGCTGACGTGCGAACTCGACGCGCTGCTGCACCGCCTTGACCGGATCCAGGAGCTGGAAGCCGAGGCGCGTCGCCCAGGAGGGAATGCCCGAGGGCAGCAGCGACGTCTGGAGTCCGCTCAGCCACTCCGCCGCGTCCGCGACGAGGTCGGCCGGCAGGAGCTGCGGGACGGCCATCTGGACGTCCACCGGGCTGCCGAACACCACCAGCGACGCCACGCCGCCGGAGCGGCGGTAGGCGGCGGCCTGGTAGGCGAACATGCCGCCCTGGGAGTAGCCCATCAGATGGACGTCCCGGCCCGTGGCGGCGCGGACCGCGTCCACGGCGTGGCTCACGGCCAGCACGTGATCGCTGAGCGTACGCTCGAGACCGCCCTCCTCCTCCTCCGGCGAGCCGAAGTCCACCACCCAGGGATCCACGCCTCGCGCGTGGAGTGCGCTCACGGCACTCGACCTCGGCTCCACGTCCCACACTTCGGCGGTGAGCATCAGGGGCGGGACCAGCAGGGCGGGCGGGCGTCCGGAGTCCTCCTCCGGATAGTAGTGTCGCAGCCGGTGGTGGGCCTCGACGGAGGCGATCTCCTGGGGAGCGGGCTCGCGCTCCGCGAGGCCGCCGAAGCGCGCGATCTCGAGGCCGTTCTGGACGGCCGCCACCAGCCGGGAGACCAGGCCCGGAGAGGTCGCGTCGACGGGTGTGTCCATGGGTGGGGCCCGAGCCGCGCGACCCCGCACGGCCATCGGAGGGAACCCCACCCATGGACACACCCGTCGACGCGACCTCTCCGGGCCTGGTCTCCCGGCTGGTGGCGGCCGTCCAGAACGGCCTCGAGATCGCGCGC
>JAAUYK010087767.1_pt1 | contig 14307 bp, 13 predicted proteins | sample 7278021 | NCBI WGS metagenome assembly JAAUYK01 (sample SAMN14350223, study PRJNA611818) | marine sediment metagenome | isolation source: surface marine sediment (1.8m) | place: French Polynesia: Moorea | collected 2018-08
AGGACGAACTTGCTGGCCACCATGCCCCCACGAATTGTCACCATGATTCCCCGCTTGTTGAGTTAGCTTCTGCAACAGATGGCAGGAATATGCGTTACTTCAGCCATTTGAAAGCCCGATTATCTGCCCTTGAGGTGCTTTCACAGTAACCAGGTAGAGGTAGAGAATATTAAGCGATATTAAGATTTTACACCGCGCGGTCCAGAAATGGCTTCGAAGGTAACGATTTCGTGAAAACTTGAGATAAAATCTCCGTCTCTACAGTTTCGTCCTTACCTTTCGCCAGTGGCGAGGGGAATGGCGACGTTCTCTTCGGCTCAGCCAGACTGCGGCCGTCCGACCATGGTCGCGTGCAGCAGCCAGTCAGGCAGTGATCGCTGGCAGGCAGGCGGGCTTTCTAATCTCAAGTGGGGTGAGTGGGTGGTAGGGTAGGACTTTCCGTACGCGTACGTCCGGTTCGTGTGGTCTGGAGCTGGGCCTACTTTCGACCCCGCCGACACGGCCAGAGCTAGAATGCATGGACTTAGTGAATGACGTTCCAACGTGTACCGGCTGGTACCTTATTTCGTGGACTGTGGTCATGTCAGGCCTGGGAACAAAGCAAGAAGCACGGTTGATGAAAGTCCATCCAGGTTGTGAATGAGTCGCCGGTTCCTTTCCCTAATGTGTAGTACTTAACATGCTTCAATTTCGTGGGTATCCTGTGAACTTATTATGTAATCTCAAATTTTTTACGCGTTCGAAATCCCCACTTTCTTGCAGATCTTGTCCGCTTCACACTCCTTCTCCGTGAAACCTGAACAATGGAAACTTCGGACGCTGAGAGGAAGATGGTCTTGGATGCCGCTTGGGACGATTTGAGGCACTGCTTTGGCCTGGGCGGGGTGAAGGCTGACCGCCACGAGGTGTCTGGGACGACAGTGGCCGCTCTTCGGCACTACGGAATCGCCGAGAAAGCGGTGGCCCACATCCAATCCGTCGTCGTGGAGAAGCGCCTTCGAGAGAACATCGTGCCTCTGTTCTGGTCGCACTTCGTCGAACCGGGGTCGCTCGACTCCGAAGAGGCCAAATGTGACAGGTTCGGTGCTGCCGTCAGCCGCCTCCACGCAGATTACCTCGAGCTGCGACAACTCGTCGTCAAAATGTCTTCCTTGGGATGCGAGTGTCGGCTGTACGGCGAGACGAGCTATTTGGGCCTATTCAACCTCTTCTTGAAGGGCACGCTACACTCTCAAATGCCGGCCAATTTCGAGGTGCTTGTGGAGGCCTTCTATGGCAGGTCCTTCCAGATCTTCTGCGCCAGGCAGGAGGAGGACCAGGCGAGGAGGGAGCGGGCGAGGATTAGGCTGGACGACTCCGCGGAGATAGAGGACGACGACGAAGGCAGCGCCCTGGAGTGCTCCGGATGCAGGCGCGAGAAGGAGTCGTGCCACTGCTCCAGATACCTCGCGCAGTTCGCCCAGATGAACTCGTTGCTGATGTCGATGGACCTCCTCGAGCGACTGACCTCCAACTGCCTGACGAGGATCGTCCACGTGCGCATCGACCGCCACGTGCAGGACACTTGCAAGGGAAGCTTCACCATCTCTCACCTGGAGTCGCTAGAAGAGTGGCTGGACGCCGTCGTCATGGGATTCATGAAGATGCTGTACGCGCAGCCGGCGACGCCTGGAGACGACACGCGCGTCGTTCTAGAGTCGTTTCGGCGCCGTCTGCTCAACTACCTCTACGAGACGTACACGACGACGAGGATCGACCAGCTCTACAACATCATCATAGAGTTTCCCGAGTCTCAGCCTGCCCTCGAGGATATCCGAGAGTGCCTTGAGAAGACGAACTTAAGGTCGTTCCTGACAGTCGTGCTTCAGAGCGTACTGCAGAAGAAGCTGCTGCATCTGGGCGTAAGCACGACAGACATCCTAACGGCGTATATTTCCGCCATTAAGTCACTAAGGTAAATTAAAAGTAAAACTATTGTTATAGGCTCTGTACCAAGTTACGAATTTACCTTTCAGAGTCCTCGATCCAAGCGGCGTTATATTGCAGAAAGTGTGCGAGCCTGTCCGACGTTACCTGCGCACCCGAGAGGACACTGTGCGCTGCATTGTGCAGAGCCTGATCGACGACAGTAGCAGCGATCTGGCGGACGAACTGTCCAAAAACGAGGGTCTCCTGCTCGAGGAGAGCTTCGAGGACGACGAGGAGAAGATGACCAACTGGGAGACGTGGACCCCGGACCCTGTGGATGCCGACCCGCAGAAGACCTCGTCCTCCAGGCGGACGGCGGACATCATATCGATGCTCGTGAATATATACGGGTCCAAGGAGCTCTTTGTCAACGAGTACCGCTCACTCCTCTCCAACCGACTCCTCTCGCACTTCTCCTATGAGACAGATAAGGAGATCAGGAATCTGGAGCTGCTCAAGCTGAGATTCGGCGAGGCCCCTCTGCACCAGTGCGAGGTCATGCTGAAGGACATTAGCGACTCGAAACGAATCAACACGAATCTCCACAGTGCCAAGGAGGAGTTCTCATCGGCGTCCGACGGTCCCGGGGAAGAAAACGACGAGAATATCCAGAAGCCAGTGTCGGCTAACGCGATGGCCAACCAGGCGTACAAAGAACTCGCCCGTGCCCCGTTCCCGGTGAACGGCATCATTCTCTCCGCCCAATTTTGGCCTCCCTTTAAGGAGGACACACTTCAGTTGCCGCAAGAAGTCGTTGCGGCTATGGGTGTCTACACGAAGGCGTTCGAAGCCATGAAGGGCAACAGGACCCTCGTGTGGAAGAACAACCTTGGTTTCGCAAACGTCGATCTCGAAGTCGGAGACAAGAAGATTAACCTCACGGTCTCCCCGGTCCACGCCGCCATCATCTACCAGTTTCAGCTGCAGTCCGAGTGGGCTGCCGACGACCTCGCCCACTCCCTCTCCATTCCCGTGTCGACGCTGAGGCGAAAAATAACCTTCTGGCAGTCGCAGGGTCTGGTCCGAGAAGTCGCCACGGACAGGTTCAAGTTGATCGAGGAGGGCCCCATGCGGCGGTTGTCGGGCGGCGCCACCTGCGAGGTTGCCGACGCCGACGATGAATCGGAGTCAGTGACACGCACGGCCAAGGACCAGCGAAACGAGGAGCTGCAGGTCTTCTGGTCCTACATTTCTAACATGCTCATCAACTTCGAGTCACTGCCGCTTGACCGTATCTACAAGATGCTGAGAATGTTCGCCATGCCCGGTGGCGCCGGTGGCGCGGAGGGCGGCAGCGGGCATGGCGGGGCCGGCGAGTGTGATATTGAGGAGGTCAGGGCGTTCCTGGACCGAAAGGTTCGGGCGCATGAGTTAGTCTTCTCCGGGGGACAATACAGACTTCCAAAGTAGAGAGGCCGCATGCTTCTTGATCGTGTACTATGCGAGCTTTTCCACTATTACATGTATGTTGAAATAAAGCGCTTGATCTTTTCCATGAAATGGATATTACTTCTGCGGGAAGTAGGACATTGTAGGGTAATAAGATAGAAGGTACGTGTACATACGCGTACGAATAGTGCTTTCGAAATTGGCGGCGATGAAGTACGTACTCGTACAGGCAGGGCAGCTGAACGCAGGTTGCGTTGACGATAGCGTTGTTGTGCGCATAGCAGAGCGTGAAATACGTACTAGGAGAACCGGCGCCTCTAAAGTAACACAACACACCTGTCCGTAATTACCGAGCTAATTACCTACAGCTGTAAAAGGTAAGGCGGTCTACTAATACTAATTCGTGATCGGTAGGTAAACTGCATGGCATGATCAACACATACTATGTCTTCACCTCAGGAGCCATGACAGCCCTGGTGACCCACGAGTACCGCGTCATGACGGAGGACATGGTGAACGTGTTCATCACCTCCAACTGCAACTCCTTCACGAGCGAGAAGAAGTTCGCCAAAGACCTGACCGTGGCGGCGCTCAAGAACAAGCTCGAGCTGATCACCGGGGCCTCCGCGCTCAGCATGACCATCAGCGTGTTCGACAAGAAGGACAACAAGGTGTGCGTGCTGGCTGACGCCGACGCGCTCCTGGGATCCTTCCCGGTACGTTACGTTTGCTGTATGTATGTACTGATGTGCTGTGGTCGTAGTCGTAGAACAAGCAACTGTGCGTTTCTCTAGCTTGACAGCGGGATGCGACTGCACGTGGAGGACCCGAACAGCAAAGACGAGTTCGACGATCCCAACGTGAAGAAGTTCGAGATGTCGGCCGAGGAATACTCGAAGAGGAAAGACACCGTCCAGAGCTACCTGAAGCGGAACAAGATCGGCAAGTACAACGAGGAGGAGATGCGGGCGCTGAACGAGGCCAAGGAGAAGGAAGAGAAGGAGGAGGAGGAGGCCGCAAAGAAGATCAAAGAGGGCGACCGGTGTCAGGTGACCGTCCCGGGCAACATGGCAAGACGAGGCACGGTCAAGTTCATCGGGAAGGTCCACTTTAAGCCGGGTAAGTAGTGAAAGTCCATGCAGTACTGAGCTTAAGGTTTCAACCAATGACATGTAATCCTCGCATACGCAGGTTGGTGGGTGGGCATCCAATATGACGAGCCGCTGGGCAAAAACGACGGTTCTAAAGACGGAAAGCGGTACTTCACTTGCCCTGAACGTTACGGAGGCTTCGTCAAAGTCGGCAGCGTCGAGGTCGGAGACTTTCCCGAAGAAGATCTCGGCCTCTCCGACGACGAAATGTAAAGAGAGGAAGAAGCTCCATCTCCCAGTATTTGTGTACTTGAATACTTGCGTGACCGCACTCAAATCGCTATACACCGCAAACTGTTTCCACTCCTTGTTGCAAGGATTGAGCGCTTTATTTTGCGAATAAATCTTATTTATATTTATACCTCCACGTGTCACCTTTGAAATTTCGTGTAGGGAAGTCGCTAAACTGCCTGCAACAATCAACGTTGTGCCTCGCCGCTGCCGCATTTTTTGCCAACCATATCAGAGTTAAGTGAAGCGAAGTGCCCTTGAAAAGCGACAGAGTTGGTTGAAAAGTTGCAACTTAGTCGTAAAAAAGATATTTGTCCTGTTCATTATGATTATGTGGTCAATTTAGATAATTAGTTCAATCCGTTCTTTAGTGACAATTAAGTACCCTAAAGAGAACAGAATGCCATTAGGAAATCGTTGTAGCACAAATCAATGCAGGATATAATAAAGAGTTTTTCTCTTCTGGACCACGTTCGCTCAGCTCGCCCCAGATCGCATGACATCTGATCTTCAGCAAAAACTGGTCTGTGGCTTTTGCCCGGCTGTACGTGTAATCGGTGCAACGTCATTTTCAGCCAGTGCAGTGTGAATATCATGCTTTTCAGTTGCAATAATTGCGAACGCATTCCCCTGAGGGTACGAACACTTTGAGAAACCTGCCATTGGAATCCGGCCTGGATGTAGCGAGCGACAGCGAGCGAGCGATTGAAAAATTAATTCCCGAACTCGCGCGTGTCCGCCTAGCTAGCTCGCGCCACTATTTGGCATTGATGCCTAACAAAGCGTGTCTCTTCCGTCCATGTTGGCCGCTTTAACCTCATGCGTTTTGGCTTGCCCGGTGGCGGTCGGAAGGACAAAAAGCGTGTCTGCTGTCATATACATAGCAATGCTAAAAAGCATACTATACAACGTATGTACGTACGTACAAATCTTAAACTAATCACAGTACGGATGGGAGCTAGGAGCCACACTGCTCGGCAACGTCGACCTTTAAACGATTGGAAAAATCGAACGGAAAAGACCTATCCCAGTGCATGCCGAATAGGAGTGATGCCGACCGACTGTACATTCCAAGACCTGTTCTTGATTATCATTCGAGTCGCGACTATAGTGACTAACTGACCACCTGCTGCATGAATTGCATAACGTAAAATGGCGTCGGCTGACCGTGATGAGGCACTAGGAAAGAAACATTTCCACCTCATGGGCATAATGTATCTAGACAAAGAATAACTAACGGTTTTGGATTTTTTAGGGATAATATCGCTTGCAAGGTTATACCAATACACTCTGCACTAAATGACGTACTACGCAAAATGTGCGTTTATTTAATATGTACGTAATATTATGATATCACAGATAGATTTCGTTCCAACTGCAATTTTTGATCCAGTCACCTCATGATTTAGACGCCCCTGCAGGGCGTGTCCGAAGTGTTGCATTGTGCGTAACGTAATTAAGTCACCGTCGTCTCGTCTCGTTCTTGTGGTCCGGCAACTCCATTCCCTGCGTTTCCACTGGGAGGAAGAAGCAGACAATGGCCGCGGCGGCCGCCGCCATGGCGTACACCGCAACGGCGGACGCCACGCTCGCCTTCATCATCACCTGGGCGACATAAGGGGTGAGCATGGCGCCGGTCCTGGCCATGCCCGAGCAGGACCCGACGCCGACCGAGCGGAGAACAGTCGGGTAGACCTCGGGAGTGTAGACGTAGGCGGCCTGGAACACCCCGGAGGCGGCGCCCCGCACTAGGAACAGCGCCGCCGTGATCACCGTCCTGTCGCCGGTGCAGCGGAAAAGAATGCAGAGGCCGAGACACGCGAGGATGAACTCCAACGCCATTGTTCGTCGCCTGCCGATGCGTTCGATCTGAACGAGAGAAAGGGCTTTAGTAAGCTGGAAGAACAAATTAATCTAATTATACCAATGCAATGGTGATCATGATGCCGGGGAATTCGGCGAGCGTGGTCCATAGCAAGTGACCATAGTCCACTCGGTCTAGAGGTGAACATTGAGCTGAGCAAGTCTGAAAAATTATTACATGGCTTTTGCAGCCACGAGCAATCCTTATAAGATTAGTCTATCCCTTACCTCCTCCAGACTGCCGTCCAACTTGCACACGTTATTGCCCGGCGACTCGAACAGCTCTGTGGTCATGAGCACCACGCCGTAGTATATGAAGCTACAGGCCGTCCATGTGAACCAAAGGCTCAGCGTCGTCCGCCTCAGCTCGCGGCTAAGAAGGTCCCGGATGCGACCTCTCGAGAAATATCCCGCCCCTTCCGCGCCGTCGCCGCCGTCCACGACGAGTCGGCCGAGGAGCATTGGCCGCCGGTTCTCGCAGGCGATGCGTTCGAGGGTGTCCAACGCGGCGTCGCTCTGACCCCTCGCGGCATTGAACTTGGCGCTTTCCGGCAGCCAATATCCGGCGCCGATAGCGAAGACAAGAGAGGGCAGCGCGCTGATGGCGAGCAGCCACCTCCATCCGGCCAGGGGCATGATGAGGGCGGCGAGCAACACCTCTGCGCAGGCCCCGAACGCCCAGAAGCAGTCGAGGAGCACGACGCATTTACCGCGCTGCCGGGTGGGGAGGAACTCGGAGAAGAGCGTGACCGACTGGGGCACGCATCCGATCATCACGCCGACGAGGAACCGGAGGAAGGCAATCCAGCCGAAATTTGGCGCGATCGACGAGAGCAGTCCGTAGAAGAAGAGGAAGAACGAAGAGAGGAGCAGGGCCTGGGTTAAGTGCGTGTGAGAAAAGAGTTGAACCTTACGCGTCGTTTGCTCACTGTTTGCCATGCATTACAATTCGGAGGGAGGGCTGGCGGTAGCAAACTCCTTCAATTTCCGCCTTCTCACGATCATTGCCGTTGTATGCCAGCCACATCAATTTAAATTGCTCTCTGATCGACTCTGAATGAAGATAAAGGCCGGAACTAGGACGAAAGGGAGGAAGGGTTCAACTCTTTCTCATATGTCTTGCTTTCCTGTCTGCGTCCGTGTCGGTCGGACAGCTGGCCCCAGAGGGTGGAGCTGAGCATCATGCCGAGGAAGACGACGGTGGTGAGGAAGGCTTGTCGGTACTGGTTGGTGCCCCACTCGCAGTGCAGCGCCGGAGACAGGATGCTCAGGATCATGATCTCCATGGAGTCGGCCATCCAGCAGAGTCCGGTGAGGAAGCTGAGCACGATCTGGAAGCGGCCGAAGCCGAGCGCATTAACCGCCTGAGACACGCTGAACGTGTCGTCCGGCACGACGCCCGAAACGGCTGCAGTCATCTGGATCTGGGCGCCGACGAGCAGGTCGTCGGCGTCGTGGTGGCCGTGGCCGCCGGCAGACATCACCCGGCTGCCCTTGCTCCTCAGGCTGTAGGAGGAGAGGGAGCTGGGAGAGCGCTTCAGGCTCAGGTTTCGCACCGAGCTGCTCATCGCTGATCGGTCGATGCGAGTTTCTCCCTGGCGATTAGGTTTGCTTAACGTGCTATGCACTTAGTGGGGACGAGACGTACGTCTCATCCCCCTTGGCGGCAATGCATCGGAATTTCAACGGCAGTGACCGCGTCGAAATCGAGACGAGCGAGCAATCCCTCTTTCACATGCACACTGGCTGGCTGGCCGCTTCGATGGCCACTTTCTTGGATTTTTATGACGACAGTTGCGGAATGAAAGGCCGACGGACGGACGGACGGACGGGCCCAGCTAGGCATGCAGCTATCCGGCAGAAGGCGAGGTAAACGTATCAGATCATCTTTCTTCTTGCCAACCAAACCAACCGCTCCACGCTATCACGAAATATGCTATGGCTTCACCCACCGACCGGATCGTTTTTCCGTAACCGCCACGCCACGCCTTGCTTCGATCACGCAGTATGGGTCGATTTGGTCGGTCGGTCGGTCGGCGATCGAAGAGACAATTTATTTTCGTCGCCTCTTCTCTAAACCGCACTTTGTTCTTCCACACTCGTCAGTCAGGCTGTCAGTTTCATTTCCAGCCAGCCCCTAGCACAAGTCTTTTTCTTCCAGGCGATGGAGCTGCGTGGGGCGTTGTTCGAAAAAATCCGTCCCACTTTGTCTTAAACGCTTGTCGAATAAGATGGAGTTGTCAACGTTGGTGGCGCGCGTACGCGGCTCGGCAAAGAGCAGAGGCGGCGGTATGCAGTCGTAGAGTCTCTCTATCTTCTCTGACGCATACTCCGACAAATGGCCATTGCGGTGGCGGGGGATGGACGGACGGACGGACGGACAAAGCTAGCTTGGAGACAATTTTTTTCTCCAATGTGGTTTCGTCTTCCCTGGTCGCACTACAGGTTGTTGACGATTTCTCCTTCACCCGCCCCCTTCCTTTCTCTGTCTGCGAGCGAAGTTCACCTTTGTGACACGTTCCTAGCAGCTCTCCCGCTCAATCCTCTACGTAGTTGCCTGATATGGACGGACGGACATACACTACTAGCCCGACTGGATCCAACGACCAGCCTGCTAGCTATCGTGAAGTTGGGCGTCGCTCACAAGCACTGGTCACCTCCGTTCGCAAGCTCACCTCGATCGCCGTCCGCGGCCCGCCAGACGCAACTCGCAACTGCCTGTGATTCGTTCGGAAGAGCGAGCTCGGACGGCGGGCTCTTGGTCGGCGGACGGACCCTCGTTCGCCCGCCTGCCGCATCCATTGGTCCCACACTGCGTATGCTCGGCGGGCGACTCCAAAGCTGGTTGGTTCTCTCTGGATTACGTATAATCGTATATATCGGTCATAAACGAGGAAAGTGCATTAAAAGTCTGTCTCCGAAAATACACCCGAGAATCAATAAAAGCTGGTTGGCGGGAACCCGTGCCGCTTTTAGCAGCGCTTGATCCGTACGTCGATCCACCATAGCGCGAAGAAGAAGACCTGGGCATTCGGGTCTTTTAAACACAAAGGCTCTGGAAAAAAGGTTATTACAGCAAATATTTGTCTTCGTATGTATAATTTGAACACTATAATTCCCCGTTGAGCGCGCTCGGTCCTTCCTTCCTTCCTTCCTTCCGCAGGACCTGTTCTATTCCATTCCATCCAAGGCAGCATTGCTAGCGTTATAGCCGGGGGTCCAAAAGCGATGCACAAGAACCGACCGACCGGCCGTACGTACTCCATGCAGCTAGCATGAGACGGCGATGCAGAGAAAGGGTTTGGGAAAGGGCAAAAAGTCAGCAGGTGTCAGACGTGCAGGCAGGGAAGTGCGGACGCGGACGGTCGGACTGAGAGAGACGGGGTCTCTGTCGGCCGATTATGTACGCTTTTGCACCTTTTGCCGTCAATTGCGTCAGACAGACAGAGCTGGAATGGCCGGTAGGCCGGCCGGCGAGGTCGGATATGCACGAAACGAGCCAACGTCCAGTCTGACTGTCAAAGTAGTGACACGTACGGCGACGCATTTCACGGATGCAAGCAGGTATGCAGGTCGCACGTAATTTGCGGCTTCGATCGACGGACGCATGTTCAAACGGAGCGCCAACACGCATCGTGCATGCGCACAGCGCGACCATGGCTATCAAGGACACGCTAATCAGTCACTTCGCCGCAATCCAAAAATATTCTGAATCGTACATTATGTGGGGAGAGAAGACATCTTTTTCGAAATTTCTTGGCTCATCCGTTGGACCGCGGCTGCGGCTTCTTTTGTGCAGGCAGGAGCCGCCCGGCGAAGCGAAGGTGGCGGCCAGCCGATTGTCGCGGCTTCCTCCGGAGTTCGATGGCCGCTTTTGTCTACCCCGACCGCCGCGCCGTCCGGACTCCTCTTCCTGGCTGCCTCATCATCCTAGCTGTGCCGGCCCTGTCTGTCCACGGATGGGCTCAACCGAATGGGCTGCCTGTGGTCGGCCGCGCGCCGACCTGAAGACTTTTTGCCGTGCTCACTCAGGACGATCTGGCCAAAGCCGAATGGAAGTTTCCTCGGGTGACCCATAAGTGCCATAACCAATTTTGCTTAAACATCCGACGAAATGCTTATGGTACGCACTTATACGTAGGGCGCACAGGATTTACGTAGGATAGAACTACATGTTCATTGTTCACTTAGGTACCTGTTAATCGATCAAAAGTTATGATAGTACGTATACGCTATGCATTTACGTATATTAAAATGTTACAAGACAAACTTTACTATATTCTAACTACTTATCGTACCGAACTCCGCAGTGGCGTTTTACATTGAGTGTCCATCAATATCGAACGGACCGCTGCCGACATTGAATGATAAAATGATCTAGTTGGCGCAATAGCGAAATACGAAGGAGGAAGGTTCGTCTTCGGCGCCCGCCGCGGCCGCCGCGTCGTACAGGTCGAGATGTCGAGCCTCGCGCGACCGACCACGTTCCGTGTAGTTGACACCGAGCTTCGAGCGCCTCTTTTGGAAGGGAAATAAGTGCCCTTCGGATTGGCTATTGTGCGTCTACTCTGGCGCACACGTACGTGTACGTACGCACTACTGACCTCGTCATGCGTTCTTCGAAGGCACTGTGGTGACGCAGCTCTTTTTTTACTCGTTGTCCGTGCACGTCTGTACGTCCGCGTCCGTCCCTCGCTCACTTGCCTCAGGCCATCGAGGCCGCGACGATGCCGATCGCGCTCGTGCCTGACACGGCGAGAACGACGCGGTGCACGGTGCGTACTCGACACGACGGCACAGGCCGACCGACCGGCCGGCCGCGAAGTTCGGCAAGTTGAGAACAACCCATTAAGCACCTGGCGAGCCGGTTAATCCGTGGCCTCTCTGAAAAGTCACGTTTCGATTCGTGCATCGCTAGCTGGGGTTAAGGTAGGCCCGTGACCGGGGACGTGAACAAACGAATTGAGTGCTAGAACTTATTTAGAAAGCCTGCTCCTTGATATTTCATGACATATCTTCCACATTTGGAGGACCCATATAATCATGCACGTACTACAGTGCAATTAAGCCGAATAGGCGGCTTATCGACCTCACGTATATAATTAACCGGGCAGCAGTAATTTGTGCGTGGGCGTATTTCGCTTCTCATAGCCAATTAGAAGACTCCGACCTGAAAGCCTATCCCTCCCCAGACATTGCAGTCCAATCGCCCGGGGGCCCATTAACGCGGCCCATTGGGAGATGGGAGTAATTTTCTGCCTTCGCCTTCCTCTTGTCTATACTCAGCAGCCGTGCGGCTTCGTTTCGCTCCTCCTCCACCTTTCGCCTGCCCATATTTCACTCTCGCCAATTTTCACCCGTGACCCGAGGCGAGGCGCGACCCAAACCGCTTGCTTGCTGTTTTATAGCCAGGCAGGAACGACCGACATTATGTGCTGACGGGATGTTACGCTAGAACTGCACAGAAAAGAAGGTTCTTTACTTGACGGGAAAAAACGTCCACTCGCAATTGCGTTGAAGCTCGCGAATGAGATCAAAGGAATAAAAAGTAAATATTATTTCTGCACGTGGTCTTTAGACAATTAAGGTGTGATCGACATTCCAAGATATCCGGCCGAAAGCGAAGCTGTAACCCGAAGGCCTTCTGAGAATCTCATATTACTCACCGTCAGTCGACCTACAATGATCGCAAACGACCTAAGCATGATGTTTTGCAATATAGGTATGCGAAAATGGAATATGTACTATATGCGCGTCATGTGAAAAGTAGGTCGAATTGGTATATTGTACCAATGCCGTGCATGTCGAGTAGGCGAATGTACTGGCGCCTTCAGTCTGGACGACCGGCGCCATGTACAGCACGAAGGGGGCGCCGTTTGAGGGGGTCCTGACGCGTACGCGTACGTCGCGTCGCGCGCTCGCTCGGTCTATCCTGTAACGGAGAAAACATCACCTGTCTCGCTCGCGAGCCCGCGCCCGTCTGGCTGGCTATACGTAGTATACCGGCGGTGGCGCGCTAGCTATTCACGTGACGAAGGAAGGCAGGAAGCAGGAAGCGAGCGGTGGGGATTTGGTACGGCGATTGGCATCTTCAGCTAGGTGTCAAACGGAGAAAAATAATTTATCCCAGCCAGGGGAAGTGCGACCGGAAGACCCCTGCGCTTCGTGAATTTCAATACTTAGAACGAACTGGCTCGGGCATCTTCTGCCGACTCGGAAATGTCAACGCACTGTCAGAGCATTCTGCTGAATGGATCTGTCCAAGTCTCATCGGACGCTCCATCTTATCGGGGCTAGCGGAGTGAAGAAGCCCAAGAGACGATTTGTGGCCACTGTCGGGGGGTTTCTGGTGACCATGTCGCTTCTCACCCTCTTCAACCCGGCTACGATATCATTAAATTATAATGGATGGATTCCGGTACGAAGTGTATTGCATTATAGTCAGTATGTTGCTTTAAAATTACGGTGCTGAAATATTTCTCAGATAAACTCTCATATTAATACGAGGGTCGACCAAAAGCCCTTGCCTCCGACGATTGTCACGTATCGCGAGAAGATAGTCCTCCACCACGAGATGACGGTCGGTGCGTTCACCTTCCATGTGGAGAGCACGACGGCCGCTAGTGGGGAGCAACTGGGCACCAGACGACGTTTGACGGCGTGCAAGCTCTACATGATTGAGGAGGAGTAAGTATCCTGGCGATCTATGTGCGTGCAGCAGCTGGGAATCGGTCCGGGCCGGTATATCCGCGTCGTTCATTCGTCCGCAAACGCTACGAGCGCTCTCGTCCATTAGCTACGAGTCGATCAGTAAACCGAACTGACCCCCCTGGGAATCTGGGAAACTAGCCGGGACAGGACTTCCTCCTTCGTCTTGAAGTGAACAGTACATACGTAAAACAATGTTGGCCAACTTGGGATTCTGGGTGTCGTTCACCGTGTTCACGACCGACGCTGCCGTGAGGCTGGCCGTCAGCGACAACGCTACGGATTACATGGACGCAGCACCTCCCTTAAATGACACTTATGCTCTTAAGATTCTTCATCATGGCAGAGTGTATGCCGAGATTGAAGCGTCCGACGATTACCCAAATACTGGGGTTATAAAGTACTGCCGCTTAAACATCGTGTAAGATGCATTACTTATCCTAATCGCTAGATACACAAATCGCTGTATCCCGCTTCCAGCCCTGTGATACACAAGCCATTAGTTTTGAAGAAACTATCGCGGCTCTACAGTCGGATCAAGGAGGTGAGCTTCGATGCCATGATGCAGCTGGTTCAGGACTGCGAGGCCCTGCAGCCCACCAAGACGGCCCCTCACCACTACGTCAACCCGGATGACAGCAACCTGAGCCTCTTCACCATGATGAGGGGCATCGTTCCCGGCACGAAGTGGTGCGGCTACAACGACATAGCACTCAACTACCACGACCTCGGCGATGACTTCGCGCTCGACAAGTGCTGCCGGGCGCACGACCACTGCCCTGTCAAGATCAAGGCGTTCACGACGAACTTTGGAGTGAGGAATTATCATCCGTACACAAAGTAAGCTACGTATATTCGAAGCTGAGAAGTGACTTTTGTAAACCGGTTACATTAAGTACTATATGCGTCAGATACTTCGGGAATGACACCGTAAATCAAAGATCTCTGGAACTGCTGGGGCAATTGGGCTCAAAATTGGCAGAGAGATACTCCTGAC
>JAAUYK010109401.1_pt1 | contig 14292 bp, 11 predicted proteins | sample 7278021 | NCBI WGS metagenome assembly JAAUYK01 (sample SAMN14350223, study PRJNA611818) | marine sediment metagenome | isolation source: surface marine sediment (1.8m) | place: French Polynesia: Moorea | collected 2018-08
GCCATCTCCATCAAATCTGTCTTCGCGCCTTTGCCGTCGTCAACCGAACCGGCCGGCGATGTAGTCGGCGGTCCGGGTGTCGGCTACCTGCCCCGTGAAGAGGGCCTCGGTATCGCCGATTTCCACGCAGCTCCCAGTCAGGAAGAAGGCCGTGCGATCGGCCAGCCGGCGTGCCTGCTGTGTGAGGTTGGTCACAAGGATGATGGTCATCTCTCGCCGCAGTTCCTTGAGAACATCCTCGATCCGCATCGTCGTGACCGGGTCAACGGCGATGGAGAACTCGTCAAGGATCAGCAGATCCGGATCCTGCGACAAGGCACGTGCGATGGTCAGGCGCTGCTGCTGGCCGCCCGAGAGCAGGCTGCCGAGCGAGCCGAGGCGGTCCTTGACCTCGTCCCAGAGGGCCGCCCGCCTTAGGCATCTTTCGACGACTTCGTCCAGGTCGCTCTTGCTTCGGACACCGGAAAGCCGCGGCGCCAGGGCGACGTTGTCGTAAACCGTCATCGGCAGGCCTACCGGCAGGGGGAAGACCACGCCGATGCGCTGGCGCAGGGCATAGACGTTGCGCCAGCGGCGCACGTCGCGGCCGTTGAACAGGACGTCGCCCGAAACCTGCATCGCCGGATTGAACATGTCCATCCGGTTGAGAGCCTTCAGGAACGAGGTCTTGCCGCTGTTGGCCGGCCCGATGATCCCGAAGATCTCGTTCTCGCGGATCTCGAGGTTGACCCCGACCAAGGCCGGCTTGCCGCCGTAGGCGATCGAAAGATCGCGTACCGCAAGCTTCACCGGCGCGTCTTCGGCAACTCGCATAGGTGGCGGCGAGGCCTCGGACAACGCCGCTGCTTCGCTCAGCGTCTCTACCATTTCTTTTTCCCCCGCAGATAAACCCGAAACGCGATCGAAAGGGCGTTCATGAGAAGCACCATGGCGATCAGGACCAGGGCTACGCCATAGGGCAGCTCATCCGGAACGCCGGGGACCTGAGTGGAAACCACGAAGAGATGCAGCGAGAGCGCCATGGTCTGATCGAAGACGCTCTGCGGCAGGAACGGCAGGAAAAAGGCGGCGCCGGTAAACATGATCGGCGCGGTCTCGCCCGTGGTGCGCGACACCTCGAGGATCACGCCGGTCAGGATCCCGCTCACGGCGTTCGGCAAGACCACACGTTGAATGGTCTGCCAGCGTGTCGCGCCCATGTTCCAGCAGGCTTCGCGGAACGCCAGCGGCACGGCCTGCAGCGACTCCCGCGTCGCCACGATAATGAGCGGCAGCGTCATGATCGCCAGGGTGAGGCTGGCCGCCAGGATGCTCGTGCCGAAGCCGAAGAACAGCACGAAGGCCCCGACGCCGAACAGCGCATGGACGATGGAAGGGACGCCCGCCAGGTTGATGATCGCCAGGTTGATGACCCTGGTGAACCAGTTGTCCGGCGCGAACTCGCTGAGATAGAGCGCCGCCGCAACGCCGAGCGGCACCGAAATCAGGAGCGCCACCGCGACCAGCCAGACGGTGCCGACCAGAGCCGGGAACAACCCGCCGGCGGTCATGCCGTCGGTCGGCTCGCTGAACAGGAATTCCAGCGAGATCGCCGGGCCGCCCTTGTAGATCAAGGTGGCGAGGATGATCAGCACCGGCAGGATCAGCAGGGCGGTCATCATCATGAACAGGATCCGGATGAGCCCCTGGCGGCGGTTGTTGTTCAGGTTGACGTCGGTTGCTGCGAACATCGTGGCGATCCTCCCCGCGCTCAGCTCTTGCGAATGCCGCGCACGATCAGGTCGGCAGTCAGGTTGATGATGAAGGTGATCACGAACAGGAAGATCCCGATCGTGAAGAGCGCGCGGTAGTGCTCGGAACCGACCGCGGTCTCGCCCAGCTCGGCGGCGATCGTCGCCGTCAGGGCCCGGACGGAATCGAAGATGCTGTCCGGCATGTTGATCGAATGGCCGCTCGCCATGAGCACCGCCATGGTCTCGCCGAAGCCGCGCCCAACGCCAAGGAGCACGGCGCCCAGCAGACCGTTCTTGGCCGCCGGCAGAACGACCTTGAAGATCACCTGCCAGCGCGTCGCGCCCATGGCCTCGGCGGCCTCGCGGTAGCGATCCGGCACCGCTTTGAGCGCGTCCTCGGCGATGGAGGTCATGATCGGCGCCGCCATCAGTCCCAGGATGATGCCGGCATTGAGCACGTTGAGACCCACGGGGACATCGAAGGTCTGGATGATGAGGGGATTCATGATGGTCAGGCCGATGAAGCCCCAGACCACCGAAGGAATGGCGGCCAAGAGCTCGACCAGAACCTTGAGCGCTTCGCGGGTCTTTCCAGTGGCGAACTCCGCGATGTAGATGGCCGCTCCCAGCGAGAAGGGAATCGCCACCACCATTGCCAGGCCCGTTACGCTCGCCGTCCCTGCGATGAGCGCGAGAATTCCGTAGGTCGGCCGGTACTCGGACGTCGGCTTCCAGCGTGGTGATCCGAAGAACTCAGCGAAATCGAAGGTGTCCAGGAGAAACCCGAAGCCTTCCCGGGTGACGAACACGAAGATTCCGATGATGAAAATGATCGCCGAGATGCCACCCAGAAAGACCAGTATCTGGACCAGTTTGTCGATGTACCAGTCGGTGTTGCGCCGGTCGATATCGTCCTGCGGCAGAGCGGCGCCTGCTGCGCGGGCTTCGGCTTCCGTGATCTCGGCCATGTCAGTTAGCCTCCGCGCCACGCAGCGTTTCCATCAGGTCGCGCACGCGGGCACTGATCTCACGGTGCATCGGCAGATAGCTCTGCCCGGCATCGGCCTCGGTCAGGCCTTCCGGCACGGATCCCACGTCCCATTCGAGAAAAACGGTGCGGAACGGCTGACCTGGCAGATAGTCGGTGATCGGCCCGCTCAGGCTGACGATGACATCGTACCCGGCCGCCTTCTCGACATCCGGTTCCAAGACCTTCGGCTTGATCGGCCCCAGGGCCAGTCCTTGCGATTCCAAGAACCGAAACAAACCGGGCGTCAAGTCGGCCGCATTGCTGCGTCCGGCGCTGCTGAACTCGCCGCTGTGGGGGAATGTTCGGCGCGCCACGGCCTCGGCAATTTGGCTCTGGCAGTTGTTGTGGTGGTCCAGGAAAAGAACCCGATAGACCTTGGGCGGCTTGGTCTCGCCGGTGATCGTGAACAGGGTCTCTTCGCAGATGTTCTTCGCCCGATCGCTTACCCGCTTCAGGCGGCCGATCGTGATCAGCATGTCGAAGAGATAGCGAATACGCTCGCCTTTCTTCTCGCTCTCATCGACCAGGTCGGCGTAGATCATGTCCCCTCGGCCCTTGGCCTGCGATGCCATGAGCAAGGTCTCGCGAGCCAGCTCGACATTCTTGTCCTTGAAGGCGGCGACCGAACGTTCGAGACAGGTCTGGGCTTGCTCCGCCATGTCCTCCATCTCTTGCCTCAGCACGCCTGAGGGCGGATGGGGTAGCTGCAGGGCTTCGCGGGCGATGGTCACCGCGTAGTCACCGATCCGCTCCAGCTCGCCGACCAGGCTTACGATCGAGGAGATTTGCCTCAGATGGCCGGCGCTCGGCTGGTGGACCGCGAGGAAGGCGTAGCAAAGGCGCGTGATCTCGCGCGTCGTACGATTGATCGGGTGGTCCCCAATCACGGTCCGGTTGGCCAGCGCCCTGTCGGCGTCAAGGCTCGATTTCACGGCGTTTATCAGGGCTTGCTCTACCCTCGCTCCCAGGCCGGCGACGGCGTCATTTATCTGCGAGAGATCTTTTGACAGGCGTTCTTCATAGAGAGACATGGCATATCGCTCCGCATTTCATCCCCGGGAGCCCCGAGCGGAAGGCCGAATAGGACGGCTTGCAAAAGATGGCTTGGTGCGAGGGAGTGCGGCGAGGTCGCTTTGGCCGCACCGCACTCCCGAAGCTTCGCTCTGGATCTCTGCCCGCTAGTTGCAGGCTACATCGCGCACGGGCGCATAGCCCTTTTTCGAGATGATGCACTGACCCTCGTCGCTGAGGATCCAATCCAGATACTCTTTGATCGTCCCGGTCGGCTCGCCGTTCGTGTACATGAGCAGCGGCCGGGCGATGGGGTAGCTGCCGTCGCTGGCGCTCGCCACCGTCGGCATCACGCAGTCGCCGCCGTCGTCCTTGGTGACGCAGGCCAGCTTCACGTGGTCGGTCGCATAGGCCAGGCCGCTGTAGCCGATCGCACAGGGGGTCTTTTCGACCAGATCGACGACGTCCTTCGAGCCATGCATATCGCGCGTTCCCATCTTGTAGTCACGCTTCTTGCCGAGAACGGCCTTGCGGAAATAGGCGTAGGTGCCGGAGTTGTTCTGACGGCTGACCAGAACCATCTCCTGACCTTTGCAGCCGGGAACCTCGATCCCCATCTCGCTCCAGTTCTCGGTCTTGCCCTCCTCGCCATAGATGTCGGCGAGCTGTGGGAGAGAGATCGCCTTCATGGGGTTGTCCTTGTGCAGGAACACGGCAAGCGCGTCGTAACCCACGACGTGCTCGATCGGGTTCTGGCCCTTGGACTTGGCGAGCTCGATTTCCTTCGCCTTCATGGCGCGGCTGGCATTGGCAATGTCGACCGTGCCGTTGATCATCGCGGCGATGCCTGTTCCCGAGCCGCCACCGCTCACCGCGACGGCAACGTTGGGATCGATTTCACGATAAGCCTCGGCCCAAGCCTGAGCCACATTGACCAGTGTGTCCGATCCCTTGTTCTGGATCAGATCTCGGGCCTCCGCCGACGCGGAAAGAGCCAGGGCACCGGCCACTGCAGTTGCGATCAGAACGAATTTGCGGTCCACGTCCTTCCTCCCCTGTTGTACGTTTGGCGACCGCGCCCCTCCTCTCTCAGAAGCAGACCGGTTTCAGCCGACTAGCGAAGGACAATGGCATCCGATTGTCATGGTTTTGTTATATCAGTGTCATATCTCTGTAATTTGTCTGACATAGAGGGGCCCGCTCCCGCACGGACCTCGCCTCATGCGTTCTTCCTGGTCCGGATCTTTGTCCGATAAATGTTCACCAACTCCTCAGGAAAATGACAGCTGAAGACACTGCCGCGACCCGGCTCGCTGGCAATCCTAAACTCGGCGTCATGGCGCTCCAGCACGTGTTTCACGATCGCCAGACCGAGCCCGGTACCGCCGTCCTTTCTGGAACGGCTACTGTCGACCCGGTAGAAGCGTTCCGTCAGGCGGGGGAGGTGAGAGGCGGCGATGCCAGGACCAAAGTCCTGAACCGTCAGACAGGCACCGTCGGGTGTCCCCGCCCACGAGATGGCGATACGCGTCTCCGGCGGTGTATGCCGTACGGCGTTGACCACCAGGTTCGAGAAAGCGCTGTGCAGCTCGTCCTCCCTGCCGAACAAGAGGAGGTCGGGATCGGAATCCAGCGATATGTCGTGACCCTTCGTCCCGCTGAGCGCGCGAGCCTGGGTGACGATTGATTCCAGCATCGCGGGCACGGCTACGAGATCAACGGGCTGCGCGGGGCGGGTCATCTCGAGGCGCGACAACAAGAGCAGATCGTTGACGAGATCCTGCATCCTCTGGGCCTGCTCGTTCATCGAGGCCAGGGGGATCTCCCACCTCGAGAGATCGGCGTCATCCCGCATCGCTGCCAGATAGCCGCGAAAAACGGTAATCGGCGTGCGCAGCTCATGGGAGACGTTGGCTACGAAATCTCGCCGGACCTCCTCGATCCGATAGGACGCCGTGATGTCTCGGGCGATCAGCACGCACCGCCTTTCCGGGCCGAAGTATCCCGAGGTCTGAACGCTCAGCATCCAGGCGCCATTGGCTGGAGAAGCAATCTCCAATTGCCGGCTCGACCCGATTCCGGCGAGCATGTCCTGGAGAGCCGGATACTGGACGATCTCGGTGATTTCTCGGCCCAGGTCCTCCTGCCGGCGAAGGCCCAGAAGGCGCTTGGCCGACTTGTTGAACCAGAGTACGCAGTGGTCGGCATCGAGCAGGACCAGCGCGTCGGGCAGCCGTTCGCCGCCGTCGCGCAGCTGGCGGACCTGCTCGACCAGGTTGCGCCTTCGCCGGCGATTGCCGAGTTGCCGGCGCTGCAACCCGTCGAAGACGGCTTCCCATACGCCGAGGGAAACCGGCGGACGAAACCGGCGGCTGCTGACGACCCAGCGGTACAGCAGAAAAAGGTTGAGGAGATGCCAGCCGAAGTATGCGGCCAATCCCGCGCCGAGAAGCATACCCGTGTGCCCGACGACCACCCCCAACGACAGCAGGACGAGTCCGGCGGCCAGGAGGCATAGGAACTCGTCGCGCCAGGCCTTGAGCATGCCTAATCCCGTGTAGAAAAGCGGTAACCGACTCCGCGCACCGTCTGAATCATCCCGTCATGGCCGTGTGGCTCCAAGGCCTTGCGGAGGTTGCTGACGTGCATGTCGACCGTCCGTTCTCCCACGTGCAGATTCCGTCCCCACACCAGATCCAGCAGTTGCCCTCGGCTATAGACGCGGTCGGGGTGGGTCATGAACAGGTGCAGCAGCCTGAACTCGGTGCGCCCCAGTTCGAGACTCTGATCCGTGGCAAAAACCCGGTGGCTCCTGGGATCGAGGATCAATCCGCCGACCTTTACCAAGGCATCCGTCGCCTCGGGCCGAGATCTACGCAAGACCGCTTCGATCCGGGCAACCAGTTCCCCGTCAGCGAAAGGCTTGGTGATGTAGTCATCGGCCGCCAGCTTGAGCGCGCGGATCTTGTCTTCCTGGGCATCGCGGGCGGTCAGCATGATGATCGGTATGCTGCGGGTGCTGTCATCCTTCTTCAGATGCCGGGCGAAGTCGATTCCCGACTGTCCCGGCAGCATCCAGTCGAGCAAGATCAGGTCGGGCGTTTCTCGGATCAGCTCTTCTTCGGCTTGGTTCGTATCGGCGACCCCGACACACGAGAACCCCGCCCGAGACAGGGTAAAATCTACCATCTCGCGTATCGCGGCCTCGTCTTCTACCAGGAGGATCTTGCCGCTCACGTTTCCTTCTCCCCCAAACACCCTGCCGCGGCCCCGATTGGCCCCACCGATCCTAGTCGGGACGCTGCTCGCCCCTTGTTCTCCGGTCTTGGCTGGGCACCGATCCCAGCCAGACGAACAAACATTAGCCTAAATCAGATGCATAGAGCCCGCCCCTTCCCTCCGCATTGACTTAGCGCAAGAATTTGGGGCTCTCGGCCGGATCGGCGCAGATGCAATCAGGCGATGAAGCCGGCGTGGACCGGATAATTGATCCAGGTCATGGATGCGCGAACACCGGTCCGCGAGCATTGCAGTTGGGCCGGCCCGGAACACCGGAAGCTCTAAGCCTCGGCAACCCGCCCTCCCGGACCGGCCCCGAACGAGAGAACAGAGGGCGAGCGGCTCGAGACAGGACGCCGAAGGACCATGCGCAAGACAGCCGACAACACCCAGGTTTCGGCAGGCGGCGGGAACGAACCTCTGCCGGATCCGGTCGAGCTGATCCTGCAAGATCACGATCGGCAATTGGAGATCTGCAGCACTCTGGAGGCGCTCATCAGCGCATCGAAACCCGAGCCGGTCGCCGACTGGGCCGCGTCGGTCCTCGATTACCTGACCAATGACCTGCCGCTGCACGTAGAGGACGAGGAGCTCGATCTCTTCCCGAGGCTGGGCTCGCGGCAACCGCCGGAAAGCAACCTTCGTGACATTCTCGACCAGCTCATCCTCGAGCACGAATCCGACAACGGTCTTGCAGACCTGATCGTCAAGGATCTGCGGGCGATCGCCGATGGCGGCTCTCCCGCCGATCCGGCTCGGTTCCAATGGAACGTCGGCGCCTTCTGTGCCATGCAACGGCGCCACTTGAACTGGGAAAACCGCATGGTGCTTCCCCTGGCCGAGGCGCTGCTGACCAACGAGGACAAGCGGGACCTGGCGCGACGCATGATCGCCCGTCGCAGCGCCTCCGATCAGTCTTGAAACTTTACCCGGCCTTCAAGATCAGGGATCTGGCGCGCCTGGAGCGGTCCCGGGTTCGGAGGGGCCATCCCGCGAACCGCAAACATGTCCTCCGAAACACCATCCGCTCTACATGATAGATTTAGAGCAGATTCACCGGGTCTGATGGATCGCCTCCGGCGATTCAGTCAAACCCGGATCTGCTCTTGGAAAACACCTCGTGTGGTTGGGCGGTCAGCTTCGCGGAAAGTGTACTGACAATGGCGTCCATTGCGTCGCGAATGACCTGTTCCCGGTAATTGCTGGCGATGATGGGGATCTGCTGGCGGTCGGCCTCGGACAGCAGATAATACTGGAGGCGCCAGATCGAATCGAAGTGCGTCAGATAACGCTCTGCGCGACGTTGATCGACCTTTTCCCCCCGTCCCCTGAAGCGGTCCCTCAGCCGTTCCTTATTGAGCACCGCCAGCATGAGGGGGATTACGATCACATCGCTTCGGTCCGGCACCATCTCGACCATAGCGTGATGGACGTGGACACCCTCGATAATCAATGACGATTCCTCTCGCAGGGAGCGCTTGATGACGGCCTCGCAAGGTACCGTCAGCAACTCGGCCTGCGTCCGGTAGCCGTCTATCAGGAGCGACGCCTGACCCTTGCCTGACTGCCCCGCACCGGGCAGAGCCTGCCATGCGTCATAGGAGGACCGGTGCAGCACCGGGGCCAGCCGCTCGGGGATCATCATCCGCATCACTTCCCGAAGCAGATCGGACGACTGTATCCGCACGACTTGAAGGCGCTGAGCGATCTCGGTCGCCAGGGCGCTCTTCCCCGTTCCTGGAGCGCCACCGACCAGTATCACGATCGGTCGCTCACGCTTCAGGAACTTGACCAGCACGAGATAGCGGCGAGCCGTCTCGGAGCCAAGCTTCAATCGGAGGTAGCGATAGGTGAGAAAACCCAGCTCACTCGACTCTATCTCCTTCACGCTCTTGTCCATGAGATGCGTGAAGATCGACGAGGTGACGGCTGTCGATTCCTCATACGAGAGGCCACTCGACTCCAGGATCCGGCGGTGCTGCTCGCGCGAGAACTGCGTCAGCTCACCCTCGGAATCGCGGACCAGGAGCGTGCCCGGCATGGCCGCCGGTCGCTCGTAGCGCTGCACGGCGCCGGAGCCGTAGTCCGAGATCAATCGCAGCACGACTTCACGAAGTTCCTCGGTGGTAACCTCGTCCCGCTCCGCCAACTGTTCTCGTACTTCAGAGGCCACGGCATACGCCTCGTCGAAAGTCAAACCGGCGTGTTGGAGTGAGCTGGTGAGAATCCCTCTCAGGAAGGGCGTCTTCCCCTGCTCCTCATGCGGGTCTATCACAAAGGTCTTTACCATTTGTAAATGCTAGTGTTTGGGGTGATTCAGACAGGAAGCGATCGGTCGGCAGGGAGCAGGTCCCGGCACCGGCTTCAGGGTCAGAAGTCTCATTATGCCACGTTCGGCCCGCAAAGACCCACACGATTGTTCTGCCGTTTGGATCTGCGGTCCGTCAAGAGGCAAGCAAGGCCGCTCTCAGTCCTCTTCGGTCGACCACCCGACGGCTTTGACGACCTGTTTTTGAAGCATTTCTTGCCGCCACTTGAGGTCACCGAGCACGCCTTTCACGACGTCCACGATGCTGACGATACCCACGAGTTCATCCCCCTCGTAGACCGGCAGGTGTCGGATGCGTTCCGCCAGCATCTTCTCCATCAGCTCTTGGGTACTGCTGTCGGGACGGCAGGTTACCACGGAGCGGCTCATGAGGTCGGCGGCCGACTTGCTCAGCGCACCGGCCCCCTCCTCGGCGACTTCACGGACAATATCCCGTTCGGAGACGATGCCTAGCATCTTGCCGTCACGCCCCCTGACCAAGACGGCACCGATCCCCTCTTGCTTGAGAGTACCCGCCACGTCGCAAACGCTAGCCTCGGGATGCATCGCGACCACCCGGTCGCCCTTCGATTCCAGGATGTCCGAAACCTGCATGAGAAACCTCCCTGTTCACCCTCCTGTCGACCTCGCCCGACCGCGTCTCGGGCGAGGCAACGGTGCCAGCTACAGCCTCGCGATGGAGGGTCGGATAAGCAAGTCCTGCTCAGCGCACGCTGCGCCGGGCAATGGCCCGCGGTTTGAGGCGGCGCAGGCGCGTGGCCTTGGAATGCCGCTTTTCGGCCGCCTTCACCAGAGCCATCTGGCACCCGGTGCTCTCCGAACCGGCGCCGCTCGGTTGGCGCTGAACGTAGCTGCCGTCCGGCCTCATGTCCCAGACGTTGCGCTGGTCGCCCAACTGGACATCGAACAACTTTTTCAGTTCCTCGCGCGCACCTGGGTCTTCGATGGGTGCGACCAGTTCGACCCTGCGCTCCAGATTGCGGCGCATGAGATCGGCGGATCCGATATAGTACTCCTCCTCGCCGCCGTTCTGGAAATAATAAATCCGGGCATGTTCGAGGAAGCGTCCGAGCACGCTGATGACCGAGACATTCTCCGACAATTCCGGCACGCCGGGACGAAGGCGGCAGGTGTCGCGTACGATCAGCTCGACCTTCACGCCGGCCCGGGAGGCCCGGTAGAGCGCGGCGGTGATATCCGCGTCCTCCAGCGCATTCGTCTTCAAGCGAATCAAGCCGGGCTTCTCGTTCGAGTGTACGGCAACCTCTCGCTCGATCTTCGACAGCATGGCTTTCTTGAGGAACTTGGGCGCGGTCAGCAGCTTCCTGTAGTGGCGCGACGGCTTACACCCGCTGGTGAGGTAGTTGAACATTTCGGTCAAGTCGTGACCGATGTCGTCATCGCAGGTAAGCAGGCCCAGGTCCGAATAGAGGCGCGCGGTGCCCGCATGGTAGTTGCCCGTGCCGATGTGCGCGTAGCGGCGCAGACCCGCATAGTCCTGGCGCACCACGAGGATAGCCTTGGCGTGGGTCTTGAGACCCACGACCCCGTAGGTGACGTGAATCCCGGCGTCCTCCAAGCGGCTGGCCCAGCGGATGTTGGCGGCCTCGTCGAAACGGGCCTTGAGCTCGACGGCGACCGCGACCTGTTTGCCGTTGCGCGCCGCTTCTATCAGGTATTCGAGAATTTCCGTATCGGCGGAGGTCCGGTAGAGCGTCATCTTGATCGCCCGTACCTTCGGATCTCGGCTCGCCTCGCGCACGAAACGCTCGACGGATGCGGCGAAGGACTCGTAGGGAAACTGCAGCAGGATCGAGCCGGCTTCCCGAACAATATGGAAAATGTTCCGCGACTCCTGGAGCCTGACATTGGTGATCGGGTGGTGGTCCGGATCGTGGAGCTCCGTCGCTTCGATACCCACCAACGCCATCAGGTCGCGCATGCCGAGCAGGACATCGGACTCGAAGACATCCGCGACCTCGTCCAGACCGAGCTCCGCCGCCAACATGCCCCGGCGCACCGGATCCATGTTCTGCTGGATCTCCAGGCGCACGAAAGGCGCGAACTTCCGGTACCTGAGCTCTGTCTCGATCATGCTGAGGAGATCTTCGGCCTGCTCTTCGTCCAACTCGGTGTTGGCGTTGCGCGTCACTCGAAAGACCTCGCAGGACTCGATCTCCATCTCCGGGAACAGGAGGTCCAGGTTGTGCGCCATGACCTCCTCGAGCGGAACGAAGCGATGACCCCCATCGAAACAGAGGAAACGCGGCACCCCCGAACCGAGCGGAACCTTGATGCGGTTCATCATCGGCTCTTCTTCGTCGCGGTAACGCAGCGTCACCAAGAGGTTCAGCGAGAGGTTCGAGATGAAGGGAAAGGGATGCGCCGGATCCATGGCCAGCGGTGTAACCAGCGGCAGTATGTTGTCTCGGTACTGTCGGCGCACCTCTTCCTTCTGTGGTTCGGTGAGCCGGTCGTAGGAGGCAACGACGATATCCTCGCGCTCCAGGCTCTTCAGCAGGTCCAAATAGGCTTGCCGCATCCTGGGCTGCATCTCCTTGACGGCCTCGGCGCAGGCCTCGATCTGCTCCTGCGGCGAACGGCCATCGACGCTCAGCTGGTGAACGTTGGCGGCGACTTGCTGCTTGAGTCCGCCAACCCGCTTCATGAAGAACTCGTCCAGGTTGGAGCTGGCGATCGCCAGGAACTTGGCGCGCTCGAGCAAGGGATTGCGCTCGTCTTGGGCCTCGTTCAGCACCCGGCTGTTGAAGTTGAGCCAAGTCAACTCCCGATTCAGATAGAGGCCCGGATCCCCGAGATCGATCTCTTCACCTGCTTTCGCAATCGGGGCTTCGGGCTCGGTCACGGCGGGTTCCTGAGTCACAGCAGCACCCGGCGCCCCAGCCGCGGCCGGGCCGCGAGACTGTAGGGCGCTGGTCAGACTCGCGGGTCCGGCGCGACGAGGCTTGGCTTTGGCATCGCCATGAACGACTGCGAGCTGACGAATCGCGGACGAGCCGTGCCGAGGCACGGTAGGCGTACATGGTGCCTTGGGCACGCCCTTTGACGCGCTCGACCGCCGCGGGCTCCGCGCGGCCTTCCGGGCAGTGGTCGGAGACGGTGATGGTTCAGCCTGTGGGTCCTTGACGGGATTCGATGGCTTTGTCTTCGCCGCCTTTGCCACTTCCGGCGCGCAAGGTGATGCATCCTCGCTGGTGCGCGATGCGGTTTCCGGTTGTTCCGCCATGGTTCTCCCCACGCCTTTCCTTAGAAGTCATTGTTGATTTCGGCATGCGCCTCCGGGCTTACCCCGAAGACGGCCGAATCTGTTGCCCTCAACCTTATCCAAACATTCAAATTCACGCGCTTCAGCCTTCGACCGCATTGATGTAGCTCAATCTTGCGGCGCTTCGAGTCGCGGAGGGGCCGGTCAGAGCGCCCGGAGACCGCTTCTCGTCCACAGTCCGCGTTCGTTCGGGATCACGGCGTGACCCAGAGCGAATCGCGAGCGCGGGCCGCAATGGTCATGCGGCCTGAGAGATGCCTGGAACAGGCTCCTCGATCCAGCCCATGCGCGCGATCTTGCGGCACAGCCGGTAGATGCGGCTGAGGTTCTCGATGATCTCCATCTCGCGGGTGAAGGTCTCGAGCCGGTTGGGCTCGTCCGCGACGAGGCGGCCGACCTGGTGCCGGGCGGTCGATTCCGCCAGGTCCGACATCTCCTTCTTCATCACCTTGACCGACAAGGCAGCCTCCCGGTCTTCTTCGCTGATTGCCTTGACCGCCGTCCTGAGCGCTCGCGCAACTTCCTGATGATAGCGCTCGATCACCTCCCGAGTGGCCTTGCTGACCACCACCTCTTCCTCGATCCTTTGCAGGCCGACCTTCACCAGGTTGGTCTCGATCACGTCGCCGATCTGCTCCAGGTGGTTGGCCACCTGCAGCAGCTTCATGACCTCGGAAGATTCCTCCGCGGACATTTCTCCACTGCTGATCTTACCCAGGTACTTCACGATATGGCCGTGCAACGCATCGATGTCGGAGTCCATGGCGGCAAGGGCACCGAGCTGCTCCTCGTCGCCAGAGACGACCGCCGGAAGCGATTTTTCGAGCATGCCCTCGACATGTTCGCCCAAGCGACCGATCTCGCGCCGCGCCCTATCCAGGGCCAGGGGCACGGTCGAAAGCAGCTCATCGTCCAGGTACTTGGGCTGGATCACGACCGGTTCCACCACCGGCTTGTCCGGCACGACCCATTCGCAGAAGCGCGCAACCAGACTGGCCAGCGGCAGGAAGAGGATCGAGAAGAGGACATTGAAGACCGTGTGGGCGTTGGCGATCTGTCTCGGCGTCTCGGCGGCCAGACGGTCCATGCCCGTAAGCCCCTCCGCCGTCGGCGAGATCACGCGCACGAAATCAGCCAGGTATGGAATGAACCACACCATGAGGGCGACACCGGCAATGTTGAAGGTCACGTGGGCAACGGCCACGCGGACGGCTTCTCGCGGCTTGCCGATCGCCGCGAGCCCCGCGGTGACGCAGGTCCCGATGTTCGCACCCATGATCAGTGCGATGCCGCCCTCCAGGCTGATCAGGCCTTGCGTCGCCATGGCGATCACGACGCCGGTCGTGGCGGAGGACGACTGCACCAGGCCGGTGAAGACCGCGGCGATAAGGATCCCCAAGGCCGGCACCGAGACCTCTTGCATGAGCTCGATGAAAGGCTCGAAGCTTCGCAGGGGTTTCATGGCCGAGCTCATGAGGCCCATACCGAAGAAGATCAGGCCCAGCCCCATGATCAGCATGCCGTAGTGCTTTCTCCGATCCGTCTTGCCGGTGAAGATCAATACGAAACCGACGCTGACCAGCAGAAGGGCGTAGTGGGTGACCTTGAAGGCAACGATCTGCGC
>JAAUYK010127675.1_pt1 | contig 14290 bp, 18 predicted proteins | sample 7278021 | NCBI WGS metagenome assembly JAAUYK01 (sample SAMN14350223, study PRJNA611818) | marine sediment metagenome | isolation source: surface marine sediment (1.8m) | place: French Polynesia: Moorea | collected 2018-08
AATCGATTATGCACCTAGGGTGGGTCTTGATATCTGCCAAATTTCATGGCTGAAAGCTCACCACTTCCTGAGATCTTCTTTTTTTAAAATCGGCCCTAAAACTCGGGACATACTGTACAGTAGGTGCTTTTCCAGTACGCAATTTGCCTGCGACATTGCAGCTTTGATACAATACTAATATTTACCCGCTAATGGCCCTTGGTTCACCCGGACAGCTTCCGACTTCTGTCCAGGCGCCGGTATTGAAGTCGTGCGCGTACAAGGTGCCCCGGTAGTCGACATCGTAGAGCCCGGCGCAGATGTAGGGTCTGCCGTCTGGGATTGGTGCGGAGCACAAATTCTTAATCCACTTAATGAATGTACGTATTGCAGAAGTATTACCTGTAGTTAAAATGCCCGCGGCATGGAGATATCTCTGGCCACCAGGTGGTAACGGCTGTGTGGGGAGCAGACCGGGGGGCACCGGTACGCTTTCGTCAAGAGACAATAGCTCCACGTCGTCTTCTGTGGGCGAGCCACCGATCACCATCAGCAGCTGGTCTGAAATACATTATATAGAGAGAGACATACATACGTACAGGTCCAGTCAAGATTGAAAATCGCGAAGAATAAATTACCTACTCCGCAGCCTGGCTGGCCGCTGAAACACCTCGGACAGAAGTCGGAGCTCTGCTCGGGACAGTTGGCGTAGTGGTGGCACAGATGGCTGTCGTAGTCGAAGGTATAGTAGGAGCAGTCGAGGCTGGCTGAGCAGCTCTCCTGAAATGGAAGTATTACAATTTACCAAACCAAAAATAGGATATGGTCTTAGTACGCGCACCTGACACTTTTTGTGGGAGTTGTCAATCTCTGAGTGGAGTAGAGTACCCAGACACTGTCCTTTTAAGTTGCATTGCAGGAAGGGACAGGCCACCTCGCCTGGTAACGAGTAATAAACAAGTTTCCTAGATACAATAAATTACATAATTGCCCCACCACTAATGCAATCAGGACAGTCGTCAACATTGATGCTGCACGTTGAGTAGAGGTTGCAGGCCTGGATAGAGGGGTTGCTGGTGTACCATTCACAGTCGGTGGTGTTCTTGCAGTAGCTGAGACACTCATAGGGATCCTCCACATTGGCTATGGTGCCGATTGTAAATCCCACACAGGTTCCGGGGACATTGCAGAGCTATAGCAAGATATTTAGGCAACATTCTTTTTGAAGCGTGGTACTCTTTACGTACATCTTGAGCCCCAGTAAGCACGGGGGCATTCAGGAATAGGCAGAAGAGAGCGAGAAGACACGACAAGCCCATTTTGTCGACTAAAATATTCGATTCCTTTGTCTCTATGTGCGCGTTTGTGACTAGAGGATCGACCGCACCCCAATTACCTCGACACCGGACTTTAGCTCTGTTCGGTAACTACGTGTCGTACGTTGCTGAGCGCCTAATAATCTGCGAGCAAACAAAAACGGCCTCGTAACAGGCACTGTTCGTGTTCGTACGTTTAGCAGAAATGCTGTCGCTAGCCTGGGTATGTAGAAATTCACGGCGGCACTGCGCAACAACAATTACGTCGCCAGGCTGCCTTTTGCCGGCTCAAAGATCAATGTTCGTCTAGCTCGCATATAAAGGGCCTTACCCTTTAGCGCCTGACAACTAGTCTTAGTTTCTGCCTACGCTAGAATGTCTCTATTATTAGTAGTTGTTGGCCTTCTTTTGGGCCTCTTATCGTCTTCCTGGGCTCAGGAGCCAGTAAGATAACCTTTTTGAGTGCGCACTTACTTTGTTTCTAAAGTCTGCGCTTTTTAACAGGTCTGCAACGTTCCCGGCACCTGCATTGGCCAGGTCGTTATCATCATAGACGCGACCAGTGATCCCGAGGCCTGCCTGAAGTCTTGCAAGGATGTTCCCGACTGCGAGTGGTTCACCTCCAACCCGGGCCTGGAGATCTGCAACCTCTTCGCCGACTGCACCCTGAACATCGACGATTGCCCAGATTGCATTAGTGGTAATGGTGCAAGTAGATCTGTCAACAGAGTAATTCATTTTATAGTGCTATTTTAGGTGAGGTCACCTGTCCCTTGCTGCAATGCAGGATGAAGGGCCTCTGTCAGGGAACTCTGCTATTTTCTGAATCGGTACCTTCGCACACCAAGTGTCAGGTATGAATAGCTCATATATTTGCGACCATAGTTATATGCTGATAACATCTCTGCAGGAGGACTGCGCTGCCAGTGTGGACTGCGAATACTACTCCTTCAACTACGACACCTACCTCTGCCACCATTACGCAGACTGCCCCGAGTTGAACCCGGCCAGCTGCCCAAAGTGTGTCAGCGGCCAACCCGGTTGCGGAGTTGGTACGACATTACAAATACACTGTTTATATTTCATGGGCATACGTACATAATTCTAGATCAATTCTTGATGGTTATGGGCGGCAGCAGTGGAAGCAGCACCGACGACGTCGAGCTTCTGTCCTTGAACGAAGACTCGACCGTGCCGCCGTGCTTACTGAACTTTGAGCAATTGCCAGACGTTAGAGCGAGGGCGGCGGGAGGAGGCCTGTTTAATCATGGTAGGACTTTGTTTAACATTTCAAATCGATAATGTAACTTTGTTTTGTCATAACTAGGGTCCCCCACGTTTTGCGGTGGAAGGGATATCAACGGGGATGTGAATACCGAACACTACGAGTGTTTCCAGTACTCCTATGGCTTCAAAATATGGACAAACCCAAGTAACTTGCCGTCCGAATCGGCGACGTCGGACACAGCTTGGGCCTATGATGAGGATTGGGGACTAATCATGGCAGGAAAGACCTGTGCACTAGACATACTATGGGTACATCAATGGATAATAGTCAATTTTGACGTCTGTTCAGGTGGCTTCAACGGCTCAACTACAATAAGTTCAGTTGTTAAGACCACAGACGGCGTCTATTTTGAGGCCCTCCCCGGCCTCCCAACTGGCAGGAGGGCCGGCTGCCTCATTGTGATCAACTCAACCCACCTATTCGTGGCTGGCGGGACCGGTGCCAGCGCCATGACACACATCTTTGACGGCGACGAATGGATTGAGGCCGGAAACTTGCCAGGTTAAATACGAAATTGTGAATGAGTAACTTTACTAGAATAGCGTTTTCAGGGAGCAAAGAGAACCGACAGAACCCGGGCTGCGGCACCGCGGTGAACTCAGAGGGCCAACAGGAGGTGGTTGTAGCAGGCGGGTATGACGCCGAGGAATCGGCCTCCGAGTACGAGGTGGACATCTATAACTTGGTCACAGGAACATGGAAGACTTCGGGTAACTTAGCACATTTGACATACGGAAACTCGTTGAACTATCAATTCCTTTAGAAAATGCCCTTCCCGAGCGACTCTGGTCCATGGCAAGTGTGCCTTTCCAGGACTCATTTCTACTTGTTGGAGGCTACGGCGATGGAGGCTACAAGGACAAAATCTACCAGTTTGATCCTCAGACGGAGCAGTTCAAACTCGTGATTGGCGCACGGTTGCATACGGCGAGACGTGATCCTGTTGCATTAATGGTCGATGCCGATTCGTTTCAAGAATGCTAAAAGAGCAAGAATGAATGGCCATGATACAAGACCAAAAAATATATCGGTTCTTCATATACGTAGAGTCATAGTTTACGAGCGGCAACAAATTGCGTACGTTGTCAAGTTGGCTTAATTGTGTCGTTCGGTGCTATGGATGCCCTTGCCTCGAACTTTGCGACTTAATTGCTTTGTACACACAGCTCAATGTTATCGACATTTGCGGTTACTACAAAAATGCAGTTGCCAGGCTGAGATTCGCAATTAGGCTACGTCAGCGCCGAGACGGATTAGGTACGATTAACGTGCGTATAGAAGAAGATCATTTACTGGCCAATTGAACAGTACTTTATATTGAAGCAAGGATGAACACGTCTTGGCTTCTCATTCCATGCCTTATAACAATATCATCGGCTCAGGATCCAGTAAGAAAACGTATACGTAGAACTCGTTTTATGATTGCATTGACTAAGCTCCCCCGACAGGTATGCAATGTACCTGGATCCTGCGTTGGCCAGGCCATTGGCATCTTGTTCGATATTGCTGATACTGACACCTGTCTGAAGATTTGCAAGGACACATCTGGCTGCGAGTGGTTCACCTTCAACTCAGACGATGAATTGTTTCAGCCTCTTTGTCAACTGCACCCTGAACATTGATGATTGCCCCAGCTGCGTCAGTGGTAACCAATTTAAATATAGTAATGTGTTAAGTTTGGCAAATGATTGAATTTCCTTAGGAGAAGTCAGCTGTCCCTTGCAAAGGTGCAAACTGGAAGGCCTCTGCCAAGGAACACTGCTCCTCCCATCCGAACCTGTTGCCTCTCACAAAATGTGTCAGGTACGTTGTTGCACTTATACACCTGTTGGAATGTTGCAAAAATGTCATCGTATCCAGAATAATTGCGCCTCAAGTGTCGACTGTTCTTTCTACTCCTTCGACTACGAGACCTATTACTGCCACATGTACACTGACTGCCCTGAGCTGAACGTTGGCTATTGTCCTAGGTGTGTCAGTGGGCAACCTGGGTGTGGAGTGGGTGAGGATACAGTATAGTTCCAGTGGCTGCAATCAAACGGCCATATAATTGTTATAGACCAATTTCTGATGGTGATGGGCGGCTACAATGGAATCACCATGGATGGTGTGGAGCTCGTGTCTCTCAATGAAGAAATTCCAGTGCTGGATTGTCTACTTAACTTCGGTCCACTGCCAGATGCAAGGTACCACTCCTCTGCCGGTCTCTTCCCAAATGGTCAGGGTAAATAGAAAATTCCAACACCGGCGTAATTGGGTATTTCTAATTTAGGCAACCCCACCGTATGCGGAGGCCGGCAGCATGATCCCGCAACTGACGTGACAACTTCTCATAGTGAATGCTTTGAGTACCTATTCGCCCTGGGAATCTGGCACCATCTGAGCGACCTGCCCCCTGGCTCCGCTTGGTCCGACACTGCCTGGGCCTATGATGACAAGTGGGGACTTGTGATGGCAGGTAGCTCCAATTTTGTCATTAACCGAGGCTCTAAATTGCAAGATTCAGCTTATTCTTGTGGTTTTAGGTGGTCGGAACGAGTCCAGTACACTGAAGTCAGTCATGCGTACCAAGGATGGGATATTTTTCGAAGAGTTGCCCGACCTTCCTGTGGGGTCAATCGAGGCCTGCCTCGTCATCATCAACGACACGCACCTCTTCCTGGCTGGGGGACTCGGAGCCAGCACCATGACGTACATGTTCGATGGGAGTGAATGGTTCGAGGCAGGACTACTACCAGGTCAGCTAAACTTAAAAATTCTTGTATACATATGCATTTAATTGTTTGAAGGAAGCGAAGATAATCGCAGACATGTTGGTTGCGGCACGGCCGTTAATTCTGAGGGCCAACAAGAAGTAGTAGTCGCTGGAGGTTATGATGAACATGAATCGGCTTCGGAATATGAGGTGGACATTCTCAATTTAGTGACAGGAGAATGGAAAACATCAGGTAAAATTGCGAGTCTAATACAACTAAGCAATCACAAGCACTATTCGTACATATCCCTTTAGAAAATGCCCTGCCTCAGCGACTGTGGTCCATGGCCAGTGTGCCTTACAAAGACTCCTTCCTACTCGTGGGAGGCTACGGAAGTTCCGAGTTTAAGGACTCCATCTACGAGTTCGATCCCAAGACGGAGCAGTTCAGGCCTGTGGTCGGTCGTGTAAATCTGCAGACTGCGAGACGCGACCACGCTGCCCTCATGGTGGATGTGGATTCATTTCCCGAGTGCATTTAGAAAGCAGTTTCAGCCGAAATAAAACTACATTTAATTGAAGCCGAGTCAAATAGAGAGATAATTTCCGTGGGGGGTTGCAGCCGGAAACAAATATTTTAAGGAATGTGAAGGCAGAGAGTACTTTATTGGGCATGCACACATTATGGCAACGGAGGCTCGATAAATCACATCCTGTTGATGACCTTGGTGAACACGGCGGAGAAGTCGGCCACGAACTTGTCGTCGGGCGCGTCGGTGCTGAACGAAGAGTCGTAGGTCTTCATCTGATCCTGGTTGGCCTTGATAATGCCGCAGTCCTCGTCCACCGGGGTGAAGAACTTGCACTCGGGCTTCCCCTTCGCGTTCGTCTTCAGGTCGACCAGCATGGAGATGTCCGTGTTCAGCATGAAGCCGCAGTCCCTGAGGTGCACAGAATATCTTAAGCTCTTTTGCTGATTACGTATAAATGTGCTTCCTTCCGCTGTAATTTATTTCACCGCGTGAATGACACCATTTTCGTACTGAACCCCATACCCATTGTGGAGCCCATACCCATGGTGGACACCGTACCCAGGGTTGACCTCATACCCATGGTGGTCCCCATACCCATGGCGGACCCCATACCCGCTGTGGGCTACATACCCAGGGTTGACCTCATACCCATGGTGGTCCCCATACCCATGGCGGACCCCATACCCACTGTGGTTCCATACCCAGGGCAGACTCCATACCCATGGTGGACCCCTTGCCCATGGTGAACCTCATACCCACGGTGGACCCCATCCATACCCATTATGCTGTTTTCTCAAAGCGGCGGCAGTACCTGTTTTCCGTCTCCGGCTTGGCCAGGTCCTCGCAGTTCCACTGATACTTGGGCTCGGCCTCCGTGCCGAGGTTCTCCAGCTTCCACCCATAGTCGTGCACCAGCAGGATGTGGTGGTAGGTGCCGTCGAAGTGAAACAGGGACCTCGTGGGGCCCGTCCACGTTCCGTTGAAGCCAGACAAAGACTGTGGGGTCACGCGCATTCAGAACAGAAAGATCTAGGCATCATAAAATGGCTAAAATACTCAGGTGGCGTTAATTATGCCAGGAAAAAAAAGTCGTAGAGCTTGAGCGCGTTACGTTACTGAAGTGGTTAATTTTATGTTAAGAAAACATATTTGAAAAAACTTTAATTTCTGAATACACTCTCCTTGGTTGCCGCGCCCAGGGTGTGCGCCCCCATCAGCGCCACTGTCTCGTACTGGCTGATTCCGAACCGGTCCTTGAAGAACTTGTACGTCTCCGCCGCCCCGCCGTTCGCGTCCGGAAACTTAAACTGCTCCGCGGTGTAGGGGGAGGAGGTGCAGTCCTTGCGGCCGGGGGTGAAGGTCAGCGGGGCGTCCTTGATCCCGGCGTCGAAGTCGTTGTTCGCCGTCTCGATGCCCACCTGGACGCCGACGATGCTGGCCAGGGCCCAGAAGTCGGCCCGGGACATGATCTCGGAGTGGTCGGAGGGCTGGCCGTTCGGCTTGTAGATGTCCTCCAGCGCCTGGATGGGGATCTCGAGGCCGCCGTTGTCGGCGTTCGCCAGGTTGATGCAGCCGTCGCAGGTATTGCTCACGCAGTCGTGGAAGGCTACGCGACACGAATTATGTAGTATTACCTGGGTTAAGTTTAGTGCTGGAGTACTGACTCTTGAAGTTTATGAATGTACATGTATGTATGTTCATTCGGATGCGTACAGTACATAATAGCAATTACTACAGTATATCTATATCTATAAGAAAACTAGGGTCATCATCCTGGACACAGTTAGCAACATTCAAGCTGCTATCTTCCACTGCACCCAATTGACATTTCGACACTGTTTTTGAAATCGCGGATTTTCATGAGTACATAAATTAGTAGTAGTACATACAAATATTACTGTATGGGTTAACTGTGAAGAACACCAAGTTATACATGCAATTGAAGGAACTCCAAATTCTAATCTCGCCCTTTTATGCCTCCTTACCCAGCCTGAGGAACTTTGCCCCGAGCCGTTCGTCTTTGTGGCAGAGCGCCTCGATCGCGCCGTACGCGTCCTCATACTTCTCGGGAATGGTGATTCCGTGGCCGACCGCAGAAATGGCGAGGATTATTACAGCCAGCCTCATGATGTTCTGTCGGGAACTGAAGCGATCAGACTGAATATTGTAGCAGCAGGATGTTCGTATATTCTATTTGGGATGTTAGCAGGTGTTAGATAATGAATTAGACAACGGCAGCTGTCACTACGCACTACAATAGACCGAGCTAGATCTGACAATTCAAATATTTGCCTCGATAAACATCTTCGACGCATTTGCTTGGAGCTGGAAAAGTGAGTGAGTGTATTTGGAAGAGTGCGACGGAGAAAGTCATCGGTTAGTTTAGGCTTGGCTGGAATGCGTCACAACTACGACATCCTGCTTACATGCATGCGATATTTGCTGAGCGATAAAAGGGATGACTTGTGCTCGAGAAGGCGCATTACATTACACATAGCTAGAACGTTCTCTTGCTTTATTACATTAAAATTATATCGAAGCAACAGCGACGTAAACGCTTTATGTAATCCGATTTGAGAGGGTGGCATTTATACTTACGTTCCGTTAAATAAGGAATCATAACCGTAAATGCCAAAACCACAATGTGTACGTACGTATTTCGAAGATAAAGGTAGGCAAAGTTGTCCTCGTGCGGCGACGAATGCGTGGCCAACTGTAAGGATATCATATGCGACCACAAACAACGCACTTCACGGAATTACTGCATATCAAGGATCAAGAACACTGACACAAGAGACTAGGTTCGTTCCTTGCTGCCAATTTTTATAAGGACCTCGCAGCTGCATTCTAATATTGCTTTTTCATAGTTTGCCTTGGAATACCTCAAGCAAGAACACGGACAATGCCATGTCATATTTGGACAGTGAGAATATGGTACAAAACTAACATGAGGAATTCCTTCATTATAGGCCCGAACAAAGTCTAAATCCAACCCCAACCTCAACGACGCAGACATCGACGATCATTAATTACCTGCCCGCTTACGACGACCGCGACAGGTTGCCCATACATGAACACCTTGACAGGCCAGGGATGCCTTATTATTGAGCGAATAAACCATCCATCATACTTGCCTTCAGTGTACGTACACTCGCCATTTGGCAAGAGTGAGTCTCGATCGCGATGGCCAAACCGAAGATGATGGAAATCAAGAAGGATGTACGTAGGTAAAAATTACTGCGTTTTCAATTTATCTCCCACCAATATATTTAATACTTTGTTCCGGCGCGGAATAAAACAACACTAGGAACTAACTCTTTTTACCTGGGGCGAAGCCGTAGGTCATAAGACGCCATTTTTTGGCCGTGAAGCCCTGGACTATCAGACTTCAGGGATCCTGGAGTCCTGGTGGACTCCATAGCCATGGTGGGCTTTCTACCCATGGTGGAATCCATACCCATGGTCGACCCTATACCCATAGATATTAATTCATTGTGTGGATTGTCATTATTGTGTCTGCCTATTTCCTCTCATAGTACACATTTTTCGCCACAGGTCTATAGAGCCATTTCCTCTTGTTGTATTTCGGCAACAAATCGATTAATGACAATTAATAGGTATACTGGATTATCATTCAGTAGAAGCGAGATCAACCGGAATTGTACTACATATATGTTGTACAACTATTCTCGTTCTTTCTTCGTCGTTGATTCTTCTTTTGAACATGGAACCGACGACTTTAATACTCCTAAGTAGAATTGTGTAACCTAAATTTACTACGTTTTCGTCGTCTGATCACTTGTTCATACGAAGTTCTAATCCCGGCGGGAACATTTACTTTCCACCCAGTATGCCTACCTATGAATTGCAATTCTTAAAATTCCACAATAAATTTACTTTTAAAGAGCAGTAGCATATTAATTGAGGTGCTTACCTGGTAAATCGTTCGAATTAAACGAAGCATTGTGCTAGGCCTGCCTCTCTTGCCCCTCTGAACTGAACTGCCTACCTGTGTGCAATAATCGGCGTACACACTTGTGTTGTCGCGACAATAGTCTATGCGCATCATTGCGTGCCTATGCGACGTTAAATGAAATTGAAAAGCACACCTGACTCGCCCTATTGCGTGTACTACAGACAGACAAGTCTAGTCAGTCTAGGTGTTCTAGCTCTCAGATACCCATTCGCTTCCGACCGATGCAATGGATCGCCTTACTCTGCCAGCTATGATATATTTCTGCGTAAGTTAGGTCTAGTACGTACGCATTATCGCAAACCAAATAATTAAGTAGCCAAGGTTCTCTCGCTTCAGGCACCAATACTTCTCCTTGCACCGTCCATTCTCGCGGCCTCCTTGGTCAGCGTCGACACGAGCGGCCGCGGCTCCAAGGCCAAGATCGAGGAGCCCTCCCAGGGTCTGCTCCACGGCAGGAACGGCTCCATCAACATCCTGACCAACGTGGTGGACATCCATAGGGGAGGTAAACGGCCAACAAAAATCCTTATTCTTGGAACTTTTTTAATGCGTAATGTTGCAGGATGCTGCGGGAACCACGACGTCGACGGGCCGACGACAACCACGGCGAAGCCTGACGAGCAAACGTGTGTCTGGCGAAAGAACAGTAAGTGATAGTAGTGATAGCAATCGAAATGGCAAACGTAAAATCTGCGCTTGTCCTCTTTCAGTGCCCTGGATATTCGTGGTGGGGGGCCGATCTGAGACAGCAGCGGACGACGTTCTCCGGCTGCCCGAAGTCGTCTCCCTCGATCCGCAAAACCACCCCGTCCCGACATGCCTCACCGACGGCCGCCAGCAGCGCTTCCCAATCTTCCACCTTGCTTCTGCAACGGCAAGGCTCGACAGAGGTATAGTATACTATAGCGATGCTATAAAAGAGGAAAAATGGCCTCAGAAACCTTCATCGAATTAAGGGTGGTCACATTAATCACCTGGTCACAAAAACAACCTGGCCACACATCTGGTCACTATTGATTCATTGTTAATCTGGTGTCCCATCGATTGTCTGTTCAGCCTTGCACAATGGTCTGTAGTAGGACCGAGCGAATCCCTTATACCTTAGAATAAAAAAAAACGAGGCTCTCCTAGACCTCCATCGTTCGATGAATGTGAATGTAACGAGAGGGTTCCTTTCTAACACTCGCTTCCAGGACACCCCCTCGTCTGCGGATCAACAGTTCGTCACAGCTCCTCCTTCACCTGCTTCCTCTACAGACCAAAGAAGAACAGATGGATCTCCGTGGGGCCAACGTAAGAGATAGGAAACCATAAGCTTCGTATTTTAAATATAACATTCCCACCTTTCAGGATTCCCATCGGGTTCATGAGGGGCAGCCCCACGCACCCCGACAAAGGCCTCATCATCCTGCAGTGGGCCGATGATGGCGGCACGTTCCTGATCCATCGCGACGGCGACAGGCTCGTGGAAAGGAAGTTGGAGAGCAACCTCCCATCGGATGCGCAAGGCGCGAACTTCAATAATCAAACAAGAGGAATTGACCTCTATATAGACCGGCGTCGAAGGCAATGGTTCCATGCACAACGGGGATCGCACCATGGGTATGGGGTCCACACATGGGTATTGGGTCCACCATAGATGGGTATGGGGTCCACCATGGGTATGGGGTCCACACATGGGTATTTGGTCTACCATGGGTATGGGGTTAACCATGAGCCCATGCTTTCGGCCTGCAAAAAGAAGGAGGGTGGCACAGAAGGAAATGATGATGATGATGATGATGACGATGGGAGAAAATTGCGATTTGTAGACCGGTGGCTTCGCCGCCGGTAAACATCTGAATGGCTTTCTCTTCCAGTTGACTCCCTCCCAGCGGGATTCTACTCGTTCTATGGCGGAGGACCCTGTACGACGTTCACGGTGCACGACGACTCCGTCCTCGCCGTGGGCGGCTGGAATCATCTGAATCGGACGACCTCTGAACCCCTGGACACCATCTACCGCTTCGACGTGGACGCCAAGGGCTGGACGCTCCTAGACGAGCGCCTGAAGTTCGCTCGCTACGGGGCCGGGGCCGTATCCGCGAGGAACATCGAGTTCCCAGATTGCTATTAGTACATAGTACTACACTAAATACAAAGAAATATCGCGCGACATTATTCGAACGCACTACGTATGGGACTATACAGCACGGATAGAATTAATACGATATGTGTATGGTACGAACGCAAACGTACATGAAATGGTACTAAATATACGTAAATACTTAATAGCTACCTTAGGCCGTAAGGGCTAGTCTGTGCGTTTAATTAGACGAGGCAACCCTAAAACGAACGCATAGGTGCGATGATTACGTATGAAAGGTCGGCATCGGTAATATCTACGTTGCTGCGTAATAAAAATTTGATTGCGCGTCGTGCACACCTGGATGAGTTACGATCTTACCTAACCTATGAAGGTCACGCGCAGATAATTGGCAAGTGGCTTTGATTTACTGACTGAACGTTGCGTGCGACAAGGCCATTTTTGACACATGTGTTTTGTCTGACAGTCTATTACGTAGACTATGCAACGCTTTTCTCCAGTTTCAGTCGCCATGGCGTTCGTCCGGGTACGAGAATATTACTTTTAGAGCAGGCCTTACGAAGCAACCATGATTAATTTGCAGGCATCCCTAGTCTTGTTTCTGGCTGCCGTGGTCACCGGATCTTTACTGGATGTGGAGAGCCAGGGGGGCGGGAGCAAGGTCGTCATCGGAGAGCCTTCGGCCGGCTTCTCGGGGGGCAAAAACGCTATCAACGTCCTCACCAACGTTGTCAGCATCGACCAGTCGGGTATATGATAGTATAGCATCTTAATTCTTAATCGCAATCAAATTCTTTAGGATGCTGCGGGCATGACACTCCGAAAACAACTTCCCCACCCAACAGTACAACGACGGTCATCAGGACCACGATACCACCAGAGTTCTGCCCGGTCGACGCGAGCAAGGTGGAGGAAGCGGGAAAGCTGACCGGCTACAAGAACAGTGAGTCTTTTTTTAGAGGCTCGTATTATTTTCAGCACTCTAATTGACTCCAGCTTTGCAGCCTCCAAAGTTATTATTTTCAGCCTAAAGGTCTGTCGACTCGACATTAGAGAGGTCAGGGAATGTGAGATGGAGAGGGAATTTATATGCATTCGGTATTGGGTTTTCCCCCACTTCCACCCACCCAGAACTACCACCATCCTCCAACCCTCCCAACACAATCCCTCCAGCACACGAATTCCCTCCCCATTGGCCCTAGAACATCTCTCACTAATGTTGAGTCGACAGAGCTCTATGCTGAAAATAATAGCTTTTCTGGCTGAAAGCTGTTGATGACCTATAATAAGGGCTGAAAATAATACAAACCTCTTAGAGCGTGCCAACGAGCTATAGCTAGATGTTATTTTTCCACTTAGAGCCGTGGCTGATGGTCATCGGAGGCCGGAACGGGTCAGACTACTCCAGAAGTGCCGACTTCATCTCGCTCGACCCCGACACCCACCCCGTGCCCGAGTGCCTCCAGCATGGAAGGCAGTACCCCGTCGTCTGGTTTGAGTACGGAGTCGGAGGAACGATCATGAATGGTATGTCGAATTGGATCAATGTACATCGTTCACATTTATTTGTCTCTGCGTATACGTAGGTACAACGCCCCTCGTATGCGGACAGTCGCAGAGTACCGTGTCCCTGAGGGCCTGCTTCTGCTACGACGCAAAGGACAATAAGTGGACCTACACGGGTATGCATGCATCACCGAGCAATATTGGACCCTTTGAGTTCTAATCTCACATTTACCCCAAAGGTGACACGACCGTTCCTCACTTCCACGGAGGCTTCTCAGTGCACAGGGAGAGAGGACTCATCCTATCGGGAGCCTTCTCCGGCGGAGGCCTGGACTGGAGGAACGACATCGTGGTGGAGTCGACCACGGACGGCGTCGACATGGACACCTCGTACCCGAAGCTCCCGGTCAACGTCTCCGCCATCTGCCAGGTCACCGTGGACGACAACACCGTGATGGCCTTCGGGGAGAAGGAGCTCGTCAGCAGGGAGGCCCCGACCCCGAGCCTGAACGCCATGCTCAACCTGACCACGATGCAGTGGACCGACCTGCCCCCCTTGAACCAGAACCTGACCAACCCGAGCTGCGGCGTTGCGATTGACAAGGCCACCGGCAAGAGGTACGTCATCGTCGCAACTTCCGAGGAGACGAGGCACTACAAGCAGGTTGCGCCGAACAGGGTCAACATACTCGACGTGGATAATATGGCATGGAGAGAAGGTAAAAATATATGTTAATTTGTTTCATAATCAGGGCACTACAATGTATTTTTACCGGCGTCGAAGACACCGGTCTATAAGTGAACTTTTTTCTTCTCCTTCTTCAGAAGCCTTTGGGTCCATATGGCATACATGCATAAATGAAAATTACGACATTCATACCCAACATGGACCTCCTACCAATGGTGGACCC
>JAAUYK010201459.1_pt1 | contig 14290 bp, 10 predicted proteins | sample 7278021 | NCBI WGS metagenome assembly JAAUYK01 (sample SAMN14350223, study PRJNA611818) | marine sediment metagenome | isolation source: surface marine sediment (1.8m) | place: French Polynesia: Moorea | collected 2018-08
CATTTCCGGACGTCGATCCCGAAAAAACTGCCAACCATCTCTGACCTCACGGATCTGTTCTAGCTCCAGATCGGCGGCAACCACTTCGTCTTGATCTTCGCTGCCTTTTACCAGTAGTTCCCCGCGCGGATCGACAAAATAGCTGGATCCGTAGAACTGGCCAAATTCCCACGGTTTTTCAATTCCGACGCGATTATTGGCACCGATAAAAACACCATTGGCAACGGCCTGGGCCGGTTGCTCTAACTCCCAAAGATACTGAGATTTGCCGGAAGTAGTCGCTGAAGGATTGAAAAGGATTTCAGCCCCCTTTAAAGCCAGAATTCGGGCGCATTCCGGGAAATGGCGATCATAGCAAATGTAAATCCCGATCTTAGCATAAGCAGTTTCAAACACCGGAAAACCAAGCGTGCCCGGTTTGAAGTAAAATTTTTCCCAGAAGCCGGGCCAGGTGTGGGGGATGTGAATCTTGCGAAATTTACCCAGATAGCTGCCGTCGGCATCGAGGACCGCGGCTGTGTTGTAATACACCCCCTCAATTTCCATTTCATAAACGGGAATGACCATAGCCATCTGATATTGCTTGGCGTATTCAGCCAACCGTTCGGTGGTAGGTCCGGGAACTTTTTCGGCTGTGCCGTACCATTTAATATCTTGCTCACAACAAAAATAGGGGCCATGGAAGATCTCTTGCAGACACAGGATCTGGACACCTTTTTGGCCGGCCGCTTCTATCAGGGGGATATGTTTCTGGATCATGGCCTCTTTAATTTCAGCCGGTGCGCCGTCATGCTTGGCATTGGATGCTTGAATATGGGCGCATTTAACAACTCGTGGCATGCGAACCTCCCTTGCAATGTTCACTGAATTTCATTTAGTATCGACAGGTTTAGTAGCTTATGTTCGATTTTAGGGTCAAGCGTTATTTTGGTGCATTTTTTTAGCCAGCACCTGCATTTGGGTTGAACTTACCCTATATTTATGGCAAAAAAAGATAGTTATATACTAACTACCATGTAGCTTATTCAACGATCCTAACAATACATCGCAAACCTTCGCGGTTTAGGCCATCAATCCCATGGAGATAACATAGCTTTCAAATATATTGCTTTTCCTTTTTCAAGTTTTGCAAATATGATATTTTTTAGTTTTCAATAGCGATTAGGCTTCACCTTGGGCGCTTCGCTTCGAAGCCATCGCAACCTCAATGAAAGTGCCAAGGATGTCATTATAAATTAAGGAGGAACTATTTTGAGTGCCGCTGATCGATTCAAACATATGAACAAAGGCTTTGATTTAGGCCAAGCGCTTGTCGAAGCGGATCGCTGCCTGCTGTGCCACGATGCGCCATGTTCCCGAGGATGTCCGGCTGAAACTGATCCGGGTGCATTTATTCGTAAACTTCGATTTCAAAATATCACCGGTGCCATTCGAACGATAAAAACCAACAACATCATGGGCGGCGCTTGCGGTGTTCTCTGTCCCACCGCAAGGCTTTGCGAAAAAGAGTGCAGCGCTCGCCTCAAGTCACTGGAAAGACCTGAAGGCGCCGACAGCCCCATTCAAATCGGAAAAATCCAACGCTTTTTAATCGAGCATGGCTGGCAAACCGGTTTTCAAGTTTTCGAAAAACCGGCAGCTCGCCCTGAAAAGGTTGCGGTGGTCGGCTCCGGACCGTCGGGATTGAGTTGTGCTGCCGAGCTGGCTCAAGACGGTTATCAGGTAACCATATTTGAAGAGCGCCCCGAACCCGGCGGCGTGCTGCGTTATGGCGTGGTGGCCTATCGCTTTGATATGGCTTTTTTAGAAAAAGAAATGCAAGACATCAAAAATCTGGGCATAACTTTTCAATGCAACCATCGTATCGATGGTCCCGAAGGGGCTGAAAAGTTGTTGCAAGACGGATTTGATGCCGTTTTTTTGGGCCCGGGACTGTGGGATGCGGCTAGATTGAAACCTGATGCACCTGCCATAGATGGGCTCTATTCATCGGTTAAATACTTATCGATGTTGCGCGACGGCCGCTTTAATGACATTCATCAAAAGGTCAAGGACAAAACCGTTGCCGTCATCGGCGGTGGGTCCGTTGCCATGGATTGTGTTGAATCGGCGGTTAAGCTAGATGCCAAAGATGTTTATCTGGTGTACCGGCGTTCATATTCTCAAATGCCTGCTGAAAGCGATGAACGCATTGAAGCATTGGAAGCCGGTGTCCATTATCTGCTCTTAAACCAGCCAGTCGATTTTATCACCTCCAAGCAAAATCGTCTGACCGGCCTTAAGCTGGTACGCACCCAGCTGGGAGCACCGGATGAATCAGGTCGCCGTACACCTGAATTGATCAAAGGATCTGATTGGGTGCTGGATGCCGATATTGTGGTGGAAGCCATCGGCAACAAAGCCGAGGATGCATCGCCCCAATGGTATCCCAACGTCAAAGTCAATAACCGCAACCTGATTGAAGTGGATGCGGAAACCGGCCAAACTTCGGTTAAGGGTATCTTTGCCGGCGGCGACATCATCCGTGGTCCGGCGCTCGTGGTTCAAGCCGTACAAGACGGCAAGGTGGCCGCTAAAGCCATTAAGACATATCTTAACAAACAGGAGGCATAGCTGTGGCCAAGAATGCTATCGATCTTTCCGTTGATTTTTGCGGAGTCCATTTTCATAACCCGTTTCTGCTCTCGTCTTCACCCGTTGCCAACAGTGCCGAAATGGTGGCCCGCTCCTTTGAAGCGGGTTGGAGCGGGGTGGTTTTTAAAACATTAAATTCGGATCGCTTGCCGATTGTTCACCCATCGCCCCGCATGGCCGCGGTCGATTACGGCCGCAAGCAGATGGTGGCCGTCCAGAACGTAGAGCAAATTTCCGATCGACCGCTGAAAGATAATTTGACGGAATTTCTTTACCTTAAAAAGAATTATCCGGATCACATCATCATTTCCAGCATCATGGGCTTCTTTGCCGATGAGTGGGAGTATTTGGCCAAAGTGTCCGAAGACAATGGCGCGGACATGCTGGAGCTGAACTTTTCTTGTCCGCATATGTGCATCGAAGGTTCGGGCCATAAAGTCGGTCAGGCCTTTCATCTGATCGAGCAATTTACCGAACGCGTCAAAAAAGCGGTTAGCATCCCGGTGATTGCCAAAATGACCCCCAACATTACCGACATGACCGAACCGGCCATTTTCGCCAAAAATGGCGGTGCGGATGCCATCTCGGCCATCAACACCGTCAGCGGTATTTCCGGTATCGATCTGGATGATTTTGTTCCCCGCCCGAATGTTTTCGGTATCGGCGCTGTCAGCGGCACTTCCGGCCCTGCCATCAAACCGATCGGCTTGCATTTTATCGCCGATATGGCCAAATGCGAAGAAATCGGGTTGCCGCTTTCCGGCATCGGTGGTATCGAAACCTGGATCGATGCGTTGGAGTACATCCTGCTGGGTGCATCCACGATTCAGGTAACCACCGGCATAATGCATTTTGGTTATCGCATCGTAGAGGATATGATCGAAGGTCTAAGTGATTGCATGGCCCAGCAAGGCATCACCAAATTGTCTGATCTGATCGGCAAGGCGTTGCCCAATCTACAGCCTACCGACCAATTTGACTTAGATCGCCAGGGTGTTGCCCAATACAATCTGGACAAATGCATCGGTTGTGGTCAGTGTCACATAGTGTGCCAGGATGCGGCGGGGCAAGCAATTGATTGGGATATTGAAAACCGACGCCCGCAGCTCATTGAAGATAAATGTTTAAGCTGTATGATCTGCAGCTTTGTGTGTCCGGTTCCCGGCTTGATTTCCTTTAAGGAAATGCCAAAAGATTGGAGGCGCCGCGAAACGGCCGTAATGGATAAAAATCTGGAAAATGAACTGGAATATGAGCCGTTTACCAAGGAGGGACCCCATGAGTGTACTTATTAAAAACGGACTGATTGTCAATGCCACCGGCCGCTATCAGGCCGATGTATATGCCGATGGCGACAAAATCAAAGCAATCGGCAGCGATTTGGATTATCCGGCCGACGAGGTTGTGGATGCTAAAGGCCTATATGTGATGCCCGGCGCCATCGATCCACACACCCACATTTCCATGCCGTTTATGGGCACCTATGCCCAGGATGATTATGAAACCGGCACCATTGCGGCAGCTTGCGGGGGCATTACCTGCCTGGTGGATTTTGATCTTCAGCAAAAAGGCGAATCGCTTTATGAAGCGCTGGAGCGCAAAAAAGCATTGGCGGAAGGCAAAGTCTGCGTGGACTATTCCCTGCATCCCGCGGTCATGGATCCGCGCCCGGAAATCATAGAAGAGGTTAAGCAAGCCTGTCATGAGTATGGAACACCCAGTTTTAAAATCTTCATGGTTTATGATTTTCGCGTGGATGACGCCACCATGATCAAACTTCTGGAGGAAACCAAGAAGTACGGTGGACTGGTGCAGGTGCACGCCGAAAATGTCTATATTGTGCAGCACATGAATGAGGTCTTTGAAAAGGAAGGCAAAGTTAAAGAGCCCTATTATCACGCGCTCAGCCGTCCGAATATCGCCGAAGAAGAGGCCATTGCGCGTGCCGCCAAAATGGTGGAACTGACCGGTTCGCGCATCTATATTGTGCATCTGTCTTCCAAAGAGGGCCTGTGGAAAGTAAAAGAAGCGCGGGATCACGGCATTGATGTGTATGCCGAAACCTGCCCGCAATATCTACTGCTGGATGATGAACGTTACAAAGAAGCCGACTGGAATGGTGCCAAGTATGTGATGTCGCCGCCGCTACGTACCAAGGAAAGCAATGCGGCGCTTTGGTTAGGGCTGCGCGGCGGAGACCTTCAGGTGGTGTCTACCGATCATTGTCCGTTTGATTTTAAAGGTAAAAAGGACATGTTCGGCAAAGATGATTACAAAAAAATCCCCAATGGTGCGCCGGGCGTGGAAACTTTGGCAATGCTGCTGCACACCGAGGGTGTTGTTAAGGGACGCATTAGTCTGGAGCGCATGGTGGATGTGCTCTCCACCGGCACGGCTAAAATGTTTGGCCTTAAAGACAAGGGCGAAATTGCCGTGGGCAAAGACGCCGACATCGTTGTCTTTGATCCGAGCATCAAATTCACGATTACCCAAAGCAAGCTGCATATGAATTGTGACTACACGCCCTATGAGGGGATGGAGATGACCGGCATGCCAAGCGCCGTCTTTTCCCGGGGCAAACGGGTGGCGGAATGGAACGGCGATCAGGTTCAATTTGTCGGCCAAGCAGGTCACGGCCGATTCGTTAAACGGGAGCCGTTTGAAGGCTTTTAGAAACGCCTTGATAACAATCACCAACCGGGGGCAGATAGGATTTGCCCCCGGTTTATTTTTACCCCAATTGATCGTAAACAAAATGAAGAAAGAGTTGTTAAAAGCGTTTTACAAACACAGCAGGCCTTGTTAAAAATGCAGGGTTATAACGTACAGGGAATACAAATCCAATGACCACAAAATCGCACACACCCTCCCCACGCCTGGGCTATCTTTACGCCATTCTAGCGGCCGTCACCTGGGCTATTGGCGGGGCTGCGGCTAAATTCTTATTCAATTCAGGGGTGACCACGTTTCAACTGGTCCAGTTGCGTATTACCCTGGCAGCCGCCATCCTCTTTATCTGGCTGCTGCTTCGCAACCCCGCGGCGCTCAAAATTTCAAAAAGCGACATTGTCTATTTCATGATTCTGGGAAGCGTCGGTATGGCCGCGGTCCAGTTTGCCTATCTGTTTGCCATCAGTAAAATCAATGTGGCTGCAGCGATTTTGCTGGAATATTTGGCGCCGGTCTTCATCGCACTGTATATGGTTATTTTTGCCAAAGAAAAACTTGGGGCCATCACCGTCGCCGCCATTGTGGTGGCGGTGGCAGGATGTTATCTCGTGGTGGGGGCTTATAATTTAAATATTCTTTCCATGAATCTAGCCGGAATTGCCAGCGGGTTGTGGGCCGGCGTAGCATTTGCCTGGTTTTCCGTCCATGGCGAATACGGCATGCGCAAATACCAACCCTGGACGGTTCTTTTCTATGCCTTGCTGTGTGCCACTATTATCTGGAATATTATTCACCCGCCCCTGCAAGCCCTTTTTCAACCTTACACCCCAGTTCAATGGTTTTGGATTTTTTATATTGCCTTAATGGCTACTGTAGTACCGTTTGGGCTGTATTACATGGGCATCAACCTGATCCGTTCGACACGGGCCAGCATCACCGCCACACTGGAGCCCATCACCGCGGGCATTATATCCTATATTTTCCTAAATGAAATGATGGAGCTTTGGCAAGTATTGGGTGGTGTGCTCGTAATCGCATCTATTATACTGCTGCAGCTTAAACAGGAACAGGACGAAAAAGCCCCCGGACTCCTGCGCGCCCAGAAAAATAATTGAACAATAACCTTCAGTGAACTATCGATGCTGCCGGTTGGCGCCGTAGCATTCATTCATCAGTTTTCCAAATAGCGACTAACGTGCCGACTCAAACCGCATTTCAGAAGCGCATTAAGCGCCGCATCATCGGCCGCGAGCACACCTTTTTCGCTGCGACCGCCCCGGGTTTGGAGCAGCTTTGCCGGAAAGAGTTACGGGCCCTACCCCTGTCACTGCAAAAAAGTAAAATTTCCAAAGGGGGCGTAGAATTTAACGGCCGCCTGCATGACGGCTTTCTTGCCAATCTTTATCTACGCACCGCCGGCCGCATCCTGATGCGCATCGATCAGTTCAAAGCGACCAATTTCAGGCAACTTGAAAAAAGATTGGCGGAGTTTCCGTGGGAGCTTCACCTTAATAATAACTGCCGACCCGCCTTTCACATCACCTGTCACAAATCGCGATTGTATCACACCGCCGCCATCGAGGAATATTTTCAAGCCAGTGTCGATTCATTGTGCGCATCAGATGCGGGCGGTGGGTATGATCAAAATATTTTCATTCGTATCGTCAAAGATCGTTTCACGGTTTCGCTGGATAGCAGCGGCACCAATCTTTACAAGCGGGGACTTAAGAAGAGCGTGGGCCAGGCACCCATCCGTGAAACCCTGGCCGCTGCTATTTTGCTGTTAGCCGGTTACCAGCCGGACACTCCCCTGATAGATCCCATGTGCGGTTCCGGAACATTTTCCCTTGAAGCCGCCATGCGCACTAAAAACATCCCGGCCGGATGGTTTCGAACCTTTACCTTTCAAAACTGGCCGGCCTTTCGCTTGCAACGGTGGCGTTACCTTAAGAAACAGGCCCAAAATGGGATCCGGGTATTAACCTCGCCCCTCATCTTCGCTTCGGATCAACATGCGCAGCATTGCGCCGTGTTAAAAAAAACGATCGCCTCCCAATCCCTTCAGGATGCTGTACAAATATCGCGCCAAAACTTTTTTGACATCAATCCCGCCGATTTCACGGACAAGGAAGGCTTGATCGTCATCAATCCCCCATACGGGCGACGATTGGGCCACAGCAGCAAAAGCGAAACTTCTTATTTGAAAATGTACCACCATTTACAAACAGCATTTCGTGGCTGGAGGCTTGCCCTGCTTGCACCCAACCAATCGATCGCCTGCAAAAACCCATTCAAGCTCCAACCGCAACCATTGCTGCATGGTGGATTGAAACTGAAATTGCTCATCGGGGACATTGATTAAAGCTTCATGATTCCCGAAAAACCTAATGGAAATTTTCTGTTTGCTAAAAAGGGAAAAATTTGAATAAACAATTGCAGAGCAGTTGTTTGGTTTAACTGGGCCCTTTGAAGGAAGTGCTGCATGACGATTCAGTCCTGGTTTATGTATTTAATGCTGGTACTGGTGGCAACGGCCACGCCCGGACCCGCCGTTCTTTTCATCATAACCAACTCGACATTGTATGGATGGCGCCGGGCGGTATTTGCAGCCCTTGGCAATATCGTGGGGCTCTTATGCCTTGGAATTATCGCCGTTACCGGTCTGGGTGCCATTCTTGAAACATCTGAAACTGTTTTTAATGTGATCAAATATGCGGGTGCCGCCTATTTGGTCTATTTGGGCATTAAACTTTACCTTCAGAAAGGTTTAGACGTTAATGCCATGCAATACCAATTGATGCCGGTAAATGCTTCAGCTTTTAAGATCTTCTTTCAGGCACTTGGGGTTGCTTTAAGCAATCCCAAGGCCATTGTATTTCTAACCGCCTTGTTCCCACAGTTCTTAAACATCAATATACCACTGCTTCCCCAGTTTCTTAGGCTCATTGCTACCTTGATGATTTTTTCATTTTCCTTTTTGATGCTATATGCCCTATTGGCACATACGGTTAAAAACTGGCTGATAAAACCAGATAGAGTAAAGACCGTCAGCCGTGCCAGCGGCGCAATTTTTATTGGCTTTGGCGTTTTACTGGCGGCATCATCCAATAAATAAGAATGTCTGTGCGAAACGGCCATGACATTTAACAACCGAATTTGTCTCACCAATGCAAATAAGGCCTGCCGCAATTTTTCTATAAGGGGCTGGTAATGAACGTCAGGAGATAATAAGTGTCAGAAACGCCTAATGTGTATGCAAAGACTTACAAAGACTATTTGGAACAGGTTCATCGCATCGATGTAGATCTCGTGTCACAGCGCTTGGGTATCGACGCCGATAAAAATAGAATTACTATCCCCCTGTTTGACAAATTTTACACGGTTACTAGAACGGAAATTACCGATCCAGACGGGAAACAGCCTGCATTTGATATATGCGTGATTCTTTCAAAATATCTTCTGCTCTGCCCGGAGATCACGCCTCCGAAAGCCGACTGGGTTTCTTTCAAAGATCTTAAGGATGGGGGGCCGTTAACTACCTATTTTGTAAACGATGTCGAAAGCGCAATTGCCAAACACTTCACCGGCAATATCGAAGCAGCGGCCACCGCGTGCAAGATGTTGGGAGGCTTCAACCCGGCAATCGATGCCGCCTATGATGTCGCTGCACAATTTGACGCTCTGCCAAAGGTTCCCCTTATGCTACTGTTTAATGATGCCGATGACGAATTTCCAGCCCAATGTTCGGTTTTGTTTGAACGGCGGGCTGAAAATTACTTGGATCCCGAGTGCCTGGCCATGACGGGAAGGCTTTTGTTTAGCAGTTTGAAAAAGGCTGCTTGTTTATAAATTTGCCGAGGCGCAATAATTGTTGATTGAAAATGGATCCTTTCACTTTGAGTGGTTTTTGAGCCTGTCGTTATGAAGGATTTACTGTTAGCCATCGACAACGGAACCCAAAGCCTAAAGGCTCTCATTTTTGATTTACAGGGTCGGCCCTTGGCTAAAGAAAACATCGAATTTACCCCTTACTTCTCAAAAAACCCAACCTGGGCCGAACAAGATCCGGAAGTTTTTTGGAAAGCTCTGTGTCACGCCTGCCAAAAATTATGGCAAGGGCATCGACCATTTAAAGATCGCATCGCCGCGGTAGCCTTAACCGCCCAGCGAAGTACGGTGGTTAATGTCGATGCCACCGGTAATCCCCTACGGCCAGCCATGTTATGGTTGGACCAACGCAAAACATACAATTTGCCACCGGTAGGTGGTCTGTGGGGATTCATTTTCAAATTAAGCGGTTTAAGTAAAACCGTCATCTACTTACAGCAAGAGGCTGAAGCCAATTGGATCAGCACCTATGAACCGGATATCTGGCACAAAACCCATAAATACCTGCTGCTATCGGGTTATCTGACCTACAAATTAACCGATAAATTTGTTGACTCAATCGGCTGCCAGGTGGCTTACCTTCCTTTCGATTTTAAAAAATTACGCTGGGCGGCCAACTGGAGCTGGCGATGGCAAATTTTACCTTTTGATGGCCCCAAACTATTGCCGGATCTGGTTTCCCCGGGAAAATACCTGGGTTGCATCACGCGCCAGGCTTCCAAAGAAACGGGCATCCCGTACGATCTGCCATTAATTGCGGCAGCGGCCGATAAAGCGTGTGAAGTGATTGGATCGGGCAGCCTCGATTCTACCATCGGTTGTTTAAGCTATGGAACGACAGCAACCATCAATGTCACCCATAAAAAATATGTTGAACCGGTTCCGCTGTTGCCGGCGTACCCTTCGGCTGTTCCAGGCTATTACACCGTTGAAGTGCAGGTCTATCGAGGCTACTGGATGGTTAATTGGTTCAAGCAGCAATTCGGGCATTTGGAACAGCAGAAAGCCGCTGAAAAAAATCTGTCGCCTGAAGAACTGTTTGATCAACTGATTGATGATATTCCCCCGGGCTCCATGGGTCTGATACTGCAACCTTACTGGACCCCGGGTTTGAAATTACCCGGCCCTGAAGCTAAAGGCGCCATTATCGGTTTTGGAGATGTTCACACCCGGGGGCACCTCTATCGCTCTATACTAGAAGGTTTAGCTTACGCTTTAAGAGACGGTAAGGAGCGTATCGCCCAACGCAGCGGGATTCCTATCACCAGCTTAAGGGTTTCAGGCGGTGGCAGCCAAAGTCGCAACGCCATGCAGTTGACGGCTGATATCTTCGGCATGCCAACCGCCAAGCCCCACCTGTATGATACCTCCGCTCTGGGCGCGGCCATTGACGCCGCCGTGGGCGTGGGCCTGCATCCCGATTTTGAAACCGCTGTAAAGGAAATGACCCATGTGGGCGAAGTCTTTGAGCCCGACCATAAAAATCAAAAACTCTATGATGCGCTATATTATGGAGTTTATCAAAAAATGTACAAGCGTCTACGCCCATTGTATAACCATATTCGTGATATCACCGGCTATCCAAAATAAGCGCACCAAGATCAGGGGTAAGCTATATTTACGTTCAACAAATGAACCTTCTTTGATTTACGCTCATTGCTGAAAAGATTTCATGCAATGTTCAGGCTAGCAGAAAGGCGGGTATGCGCAAAAAACTAATTTGGCTTTTAAGTGGGTTGATCATGCTGCTGTTAATAATATGTGGCAGTGGATACTATTACTTCATTCAAATGCCGTTGCCCCAAACTGATGGGACCCTTCAAATTGCGGGATTGCGCGCACCGGTTGAAGTCATTCGTGATCGCTGGGGCGTGCCCCACATTTATGCTAAAAACGAGCATGATCTTTTTATGGCACAGGGATTTGTCCAGGCCCAAGATCGGTTATGGCAGATGGAGGTCAACCGGCGGATGGCCGCCGGACGCCTAAGTGAAATCCTCGGTTCACAAACCATTGAGGTGGACAAGCTTTTACGGACATTTGGTTTTTTAAGGGCCGCCCGCCAAGAAATCGCCGCCTATGATGCGTTTTCTATGGCAATCCTTAACGCCTTTGCAGAGGGCGTTAACGCCTACATAAAATCGAAACAGAATTTTCTGCCACTCGAGTTTAAATTATTGAAAGTTAAACCGGATCCCTGGCGCCCGGAGGATTCAATTGCTTGGGCCAAGGTCATGGCCTTTTTTGGCTCAAAGAATTGGCAGGAAGAAATTGTTCGCTCAATGCTGGTTAAAAAAGTGGGAATGGCCAAAACCCGCGATCTTTTAGATCGAATTGCTCCATGGGCGCCCCCTACTGTTCCTGCCGGCCTGTCTGATATGGGGCAATGGCCGATTAAAATGAAAACCATAACGGCAGCCATTCCGACACTGGGCGGTGCCAGCAACAATTGGGCGGTGCACGGATCTAGGACAGATACCGGCTTGCCATTGCTGGCCAATGATATGCACCTGCCGCTGAACATTCCCTCCACTTGGTATGAAATCCATTTAGTGGGTGGCAAACTGGATATCATCGGGTTGTCTCTGCCCGGCGTTCCACTTGTGGTTGCCGGGCACAACCGTCAAATTGCCTGGGGCATCACGTTTGCCTACACCGATATTCAAGATGTATTTTTTGAACGGTTTGACCCAAAACGCAAAGGCAACTATTTATATAAAAACCAATGGTCGCAGGCGGCAATCATTGATGAAAAAATTAAGGTTAAGGGACAAACCGAACCGATCGCACATTCGATATGGTTAACCCGACATGGACCGATTATTTCACCGCAAAGTCTCAAAGATCAGGATCTTGAATATGCCATATCTCTTAAATGGAGTGCGGATCAACCTGGCGATATGATTAGCAGCGTATATCAGCTCAATTGTGCCAGTAATTGGCAGGAATTTAAAATCGCCTCGCAACACTGGGCCGAACCCGCCATTAATCTGGTCTATGCCGATAAAAGCGGCAATATCGGCTATGTCTTGGCAAGCCGGATTCCGATACGGGCGCAAGGGCATGGCCGGGGACCTTTTGAGGGCTGGACGGGAAGTAATGAATGGGCCGGCTTTGTGGCCCCCGATCAAAAACCGTTTATGTTAAATCCTACCAATGGGCTAATTGCCCCCGCCAATAACCAGGTCGTTGATGAGAGGTTTCCGTATTATCTTGCTGAAGATTATGCTACCGGCTACCGCGCGGCCCGCATTATGGAAGTGCTTGAACAGAAGCAAAAAATATCAATCACCGACATCCAGAAACTCCAAGGCGATTTAAAATGTCTACCTGCCGATCGTTTTATATTGGCATTGGATCAAATCAGGGTCCAAGATGCGGAGGCCCAAACGCTTTTGAAACATCTGCGCGCCTGGAATCAAGTATTGAGCCCCGACAGTATCGGTGGTGCCATTTACGTTGTCCTTTATTATAAACTGATTGAAAATACTTTTCAGGATGAGCTCGGGTCCATGTCTGAAATGTTTTTTGGCGTTGGCCTGACTCCCATTGAACCGCTAAATCGATTTGTCCAGCACAGTCGTATCATCTTTTTAAGTCTAATGTCTGATCCCCATTCCTTTTGGTTTGATAACATAGAAACGCCGGACAAGGAGGATTTTCAAAATATTCTGGAGCAAAGTTTGGTAGAAACCGCTCAGTTTTTGAAAAACAATTTAGGTCCAACGCCTGCCGATTGGCGCTGGGGGCATCTTCACCAAGTAGAAATCAAACACCTTCTGGGGCAAGTGAAGCCACTTGATAGGCTGTTTAACTTAGGCCCATATGCGGGCAGCGGTCATTTTGCAACCGTACGGCAATCGGCCGCCATTCCGGGCATGGATTTCAAGCATAATGGTTGGACTGTCAGCCACCGGCATATTTATGATCTACAAAATTGGGATCAAAGCCTTGGCACAATTGTGCCCGGGCAGTCCGGAATGTTTGGCAGCCCGCATTATGCAGATCAAATGAAGCTCTGGCTAGACGTTAAACACCACCCCCTTTATTACTCACGTTTAAAAGTCGATTCGGTTGCCAAGCACATACTTTATCTGATCCCTTGATAAAGGGATACAAAAGCGGCCATAACCAAATCATCAAACGATATGGAATTAAATATCAAGGAGGAATTCCATGCAAGTGATCAAGGGTGATTTAATCCAGTTAGCCCTGGCTAAGCGTTTTGATGTCATCATTCATGGGTGTAATTGCCATTGTGAAATGGGTGCCGGTATTGCCAGGGTAATTAAAAAATCATTTCCGGAAGCGTATGCGGCAGATTTGAATACTGCCAAAGGAGATCGGCATAAACTCGGCACCATTTCCCATGCCTCGGTAACCCATGACAATCACACCATAACAGTGGTAAACGGGTATACTCAATTTGACTACAAAGGTAGCGGCGTGCTTGTCGACTATGACGCCGTTCGCAGCGTGATGCAAACGGTTAAAACAATCTTTTCCGGCAAAAAAATTGGCTATCCCAAAATCGGGGCTGGTTTGGCAGGCGGCGACTGGCAAATCATTTCCAAAATCATTGACGAAGCGTTGGCAGGTGAAAATCACGCGCTGGTAGAATTTGCGCGTTGATCTGTTTTCAAGAGCGACCTCTGAGGCCGCAACCAAATAGTGGTGGCATCATTGACAAAGTGGTGCACAATTTTAAGTACGCACCTATAAACAAAATCATACCTAATTTTACATAAGCTTCTTCCCAAACTATTCGTTATGCCCGCAATAATTTGAAGGGCCATTTTACTTGACAGATATAGGGGGAAATGGGACGTACAAGCAAACTTAATCCCGATTTATTACTGAACTCGGAATATTTTGACCACATCAGCCCGTGTCAACTTGCCGGTTAAACCAACTTTGGCTTGAAGCTGTATGAATCAAAAATGGCCAATATTAATTCTGTGGCTTTTAGTTTTGTATGTCGCCGCCATTGCTGAAGCCCAAAGCCAGAAATCACCTGCCGACCATCCTGCCGTTGTTTCATGGGAAAACCTGGCCACCGGCCTCGAACTTGGTGTATTGCAATCCCCTCAAAAAGCAG
>JAAUYK010029856.1_pt1 | contig 14286 bp, 15 predicted proteins | sample 7278021 | NCBI WGS metagenome assembly JAAUYK01 (sample SAMN14350223, study PRJNA611818) | marine sediment metagenome | isolation source: surface marine sediment (1.8m) | place: French Polynesia: Moorea | collected 2018-08
GGATGGATGCTTGCCTCCGTCCGTCCGTCCGTCCGTCGGCGTCAATCAAGGCATCTAGCAGCTAGGCATATTACGTGGCGCTAGAGGAGCGTTTCCTGCCCTCTCTAGCTACGCCATATTTCTCCGAGAGTTTCACCCGCCGCCGCCTTCTGCCGATTTCCTTCCTGCTCCCCGTTTCGGCACGCCGCCGACGCAGAACGAAACGAGACGAGACGAAGGGAGGAAGGAAGGAACGAACGAAAGTCTGACAAAAGTCTGTCAGAGAGGAGTCTCAGCATCACCCGTACTATAAGCCACGTTCAAAAAGTACAGTATACACGTACGTAAATGCTAAGCTAATTAGATTATGGGGCCGGAATATTTTCCTCTGCGTAGATTGTTTCTCAACATCTTCAGTGCTGCGCGTCATTCCAATGTGATTTCACGATCCGCTTCCCAGTTCAGTTCGTCCGACCGACAGACCGCTTTCTCGCTTCACTGCCTCTCGATCGATCGGATGACTACAACATGCTGCATGTTGCCGTCCGTCGCCATCAGTTATGTCTGAGATGCCAGCGCGAACTAGCCAGACTTGTCCTGTAAATCTATCGCACGCTGCATTGTTCGCCGACTTTCTCCCGGCCGGCCGGCCGCTTTGACCATCGCGTTATTTACACACTTTGATTTTCACCTCCGCAAGTATTTCACCGATGTATGGCTCGAGCCGAACGTCCATTGTCCGCGCCGCGCCGGCCTCTTTGTTGTTGCATAATGCATGTGTGAATACTCAGCGGGAGGGAGCGAGATACCTCTTCTAGAGTGCGTTAAAGAGACAGCAATGGTAAGTTCATAAGAACATACGATGGATGCGTCCCTTAAGAATCTGATCGTTCGTCAACCCTGTCATATTTTTTGCTCGAAGTAGGGGGCCTACATACCCGCCATTTGCACTCTGGCCTAAGCAAAACAAGCGAGCCCGCCGCGCCGCTCTGGGCTTCTTTCTCATTCAGCCCATTCACGTCGGAGAATAATGGATTTCGCTCGGTCGCCCTCTCGCTCGCTCGGACGTACGCCGCTGTCAATTTTCTTCCGAGCTGGCTCGTTTGCGTGCCAGCTCCTTTTTACTCGGCGTCATGAGAAACTCGCCGAGAGGAAGACAGCTAGGGCCGACCGACCGACCGACGCCATACTTAATTGTCTTCCTCTCCCTGTTTTGCCTTTCATGAGCGGTGCTAAAGAACGGACGGACGGACGGGCGACCTAGGCGGGGACAATTCAGGGGAGGCAGACGTATATCTACGGGAAATTCTAATTAATGCCACAAATGTATAGATTTTTTTGCTACTCGCCATTGACGATCATTGGCAACAAGCAACTGAACTCTTGTAGCTGTAGCCCGGTGTGATCACTGCTAAAGCTTGACGGAGTTGGTTCTTGGAAAAGCTAATCAGAACCAAGCCGTCTAATATTGCTTCTTCCTACTGAACGAAATCACGCCAGCCCTTTTTTGCTTTCCCATACTTTCCCCGGATCTGACAATCTTTTTGCCCCCTCTCCATCCGGCTTTCAAAACGGCGGCGGCGTCTAATCACATCCGTCTGTCCAGAAACCTGGAAAGGGCATCGTCCGCTCGCTAACCCTTCTCCTTCTCACTGCATGCTACCAGGGAATCTTCCCTCCCCCCGTAGCGTCGGTCGTCTTTCATTGGCGGACATGAAATCGCATGTTCGTTTTTTCCCCGACTTCCTTCCTGTCTGAGGAGCAAGTCGGCGGCGGCGGCGGCGGCGTTCTTTCGTTCATTCGGCTCTTCCCCGCTTGCTCCAGCTCGATCCGTTCTCTTCTCTGTAACGTAACCGCGCTAAGGACGCTGTTACGCCAGCTTTGCGAGCGAAAATCAGGGTGCGGAGACGTTGCCGTTACAAAAACCCAAGAGTAAGCAGAACCCCCGTTTGCACGTCTTAAAATTGGCGATTTATGAAGAGTAGGCGTTAGATCAAAGTCTTCAACTCTGGCCTAGCCTGATATTTGACATCATTCCGAGAAGCGAGCGATAGGTCGGTCGGTCTCCACACGTTCCGTTCAAGGAGACTTCTTCCTGCGACGATCTCGCGTACGCAAGACGGCTGCTCCCTCCTCGCGTAAATGTTTGACTGACAGGAGCTCGACGTACGTACAGCGGCCGGATGGATGGATGGTAGCCAGACTGATATCCTCTAATCGCGCGACGTGCCTACGCGAACGAAAATCCGTTCGGCTAATGGGGAAATTATTTTCCGCATAAATTAGAGGCGAAGGAAGGAGGGCAAGAAATCGACCTTCTACCCTTCAGGCTGATTTTAATTGCGACGACTTAGCTCCGTTTACTCTGTCAACGCCCGGAGCGCTCGATTTTTTGCACGTTATGTAAGTTGGCCGAACGAGCGAGCGAATTCTTTGCCAGCGAACGAGCGAACGTCAGACGATCCGGGTAAACTGCAAATGTTTGTCGCCGCCGCACAGGAAGCAAACACGGGAAATTTGTCATCCCACTCATCTTCTCTTTTTTTTTCGGCGTTCCCCTGAAATTACCACGCGTCGAAATCACCACCGAGCGACCGACTCTCGCCCGTTCCATCTCCCACTCTCGCTCCCTCGGGTGAAGCTGCGTCGCCTTTTGATTGATATTGTGCATTTCACGCCCTCCTGCCTTCCTCCGCCGAGTGAAAAGCGGACCCAGCGAGAATCACATGCAGATACGAACTAGGAGGAAGTGAACACGACGTCCCGTCCCGTCCGGTCGGCCAGACAAATTTATCGCCCAATCCTTATCCGTCTAATTGGACCAGTCTCCGCTTCCTTCCCTTCCGACTGGCGAGTGAGTGAGCTAATCGGTGTAGCTGGTAGCAGCAGTGCATGCGGGGGCCACAAGCAATCAGAGAGCAAGAAACGAAGGCAGGGAGCGCGTGGGAGGATTTGCAATGCTGTTTGCACGCGCCAGCCGCCTCTGTGATAAGAGTAGTCGGCCGATTGCACTTTCGAATCGATCCATCGAGTGACCGAGCCGCAGTCGCTTTCTTTGTCGTTGCCTAGCTTAATTCCAGAAGCATCACAGCGTAGGTAGCTAGGTCCCTTCCCTCCGAACGTTCGACGTGCGACCCAGATCTCGGATGGATCGAGCTGACTAGCGGAGAATTAGGGAAGGTGGAGAGTCGGCCGTGGCGGATGCGAATATCGGGATTTTCTGAGTCGCCGCCTCGCCTCGAATCTGACGGCACGGATGCACCTAGCTATATAGCTCCGCCCTGGCCGTCAGGCAACGGGACTCTCTCCATCTCCTCTAGCTGGCTTCTCTTCCTCCCGCGATGGATGCAACGGAATGTCAGCCGCACCTGCAGCTAGTCAGCCAGCCGCTGATTAAGATCGTTATAGAACTCTCTTTCCGAGAGAGAGAGCGATAATTTGATCGGGATAACGAGAAATTCTGACCCGCGGCCGGATCGAGTCGACTCCTTCCTCGCCTTGGGCGCCGACCGGACGACCCACCGACCGACCGGACATTCATGACGCAATCCCGGCCGGCCATTCGATCGCTCGAAACAAGCTGGACAGTACGTACAGCTAGGATACATACTGGGCACACATGTTCGTTCGTTCGGTTTTCCTTTAAAAGCCGAAGCGGCGACCAAATGAACGGCGATTCAAACTCCTCCGAGGACGGACGGCGTTCCTTCCTTGGATCTGTAGTCGACCGGCCCTGCCCTCCCCCTCCTCCTCCTCCACCGTCGGGAAAATTTGGCATGTCAACAATGCGGAGTCACTCCGGGGTGTCCATTTTTGGAAGTCTATTACTACATCGGGCGGCTGGGCAGCTCGGAGCGGGCGAGCGAGCGAGCAGCTGGATCCATGGAGCTACTTGCCGCCGTCATTGCAGCCTTGACAGTGAACGGCCGGTCGAAGCTATAGCCAAACCGACAGTATTGTCTTGTAGAAACCTAGAAGGAGTTTTAATAAAGTTTTAATTTTGCTCAATGAGTTCCGACAATATAACCACAGCGGAAAGCATCAGTAACGGCCTTGAAATTGCCCCGAGGTTAATTGAATTCCCGAAACGGAACTAATGAAGCCCAATGTTGTCAGATATAAAATATGCGAGGCAAAAAAGGGCTCCTCGATCGAAGCAAGCTCATTACTTAGTCAATCTCTGGCCGGCCGCCGTGTGTCCGTATAAGCACCATGAATGGCTATCGATGGGCGGGGGAATCGAGCAACCCAACGCTGTGTCGCCAAACCGACTCACTCACGCACTTGGGCCCGAGGCCACGGAAGCATTTCTGGCTGGCTGGGTGGCTTGACAAATGCGTCGGTATATCGTGGAATAGAGAGAAAGATAGGGACAGAAGTGCGTCCGCTCCGTCGTCTGGCGGCAGCGCGCAAGCTGACGCCAACCAGCTCCGCTATACGTATACGTACTCGATCCACGGATGCCGCGCTTGAGTAAAGAATGTCCTCTTCGGGTTCAGGGTCACTGGAAATGGTATTTAGTGTAGTAGTGCGCTCAAAACGTACGCAGCTCATAACACTGTCATTGGACCAAATATTCTAACTTGTGCCTGGCCTGGCAACACTGGATGAGTTGGGTTTACCGCGGTGATCGGCATGATTTCGAGCCAATAAATACCTCGATCCTACCCTAGCTGCCGACTTCTCACGCTTAAGCGGTCAAGAAGGAAGTGAGCGAGCGCTAGGTTAGATCGATCCGCGACGGATTGAGTGGACCAAAAATATGACGAGCAAGCTGTGCAAATATACGTAGCAAGAGGCGCGGCGGCGCGTCCTCCAATGACCCCCGGCTGTCATGCAGGGAATTCATTCCGCCGCCATCATGAATAGATAATGCACTCCTGCTTCGTCAACAGACCGGACGAAAGGAAGGAGGAACGCGGTTGTCAGTCAGTCAGGAATCCCAAAGACTCATTCGTTGTTTTAATAGAGTTCATGCAGTTCTGGGCTTCCGCGCAAGACTCGATTATTCCGCCTCTAAGATTTTGCTAGCGTGGGCGATTCGCTCGTTCGGCGATCGAAGAAATTAATCAGTCAAAATAGGATGGGGAGCACAATTCTCGATTCGGTTCGGATCGGCCGTTGTTAGACTATATGGTCCGCGATGCGTAGGAAGAGAGGGAGGGAGAAGGGGGAAGTAGTTAGCAATCCGCTTGCAAACAAGTCCGTCATTCGCGGGCAGGCAGCCAGGCAGCCAGCTAGACAGAGTTGACAAATATATGTCATTCGTCAACGGTCGGCCAACCGGCCGGCCGGCCGGAAGGCGAATGTATGCACTGCACTGCAGTCAAAACGAGCGTTCCAACGGACGGCCTTTCGAGCTCAGGATTGTCGGATAGAGTAAAGAGTAAATTGAGGAAACATACTATACCGAACACTTTATTACGCTCTCACGTTTATTAAGCCTCGATTTGAGTGCATCCCATGCTGACATCATGTCCATGCCCGCTCAAGGTTAGCATTTAGCATTTGAGTTGCCGGCGCACGCACGTACATACGGCGGCTGCATCAGCAGTAGGCGCAATAATATGTATGAGCGGTAGTACGTACGCTTGTCCAACGACGGTACGTCCGGCAACAATTAGGCCGGGACGTACATATGCAGCCCGGAACACACGTAAATGCAGTCACTGCAATATGGGCATTCAGGGTTGCCACCATTGCGCCACCCAGCCGGTCCTTTGTTTCTTGTTGGGTGTGCTCACACACGCTTCTTGCTCGATCCCCAGTGTCGCAATCCGTCTGTCTGTCTAACGAGATTACAATGGCAGCAAATTGGGCAATTAGGAGAAGGAAAATGGAAACAAACCGACCTACGTACTCGCTACCTACCAACTCAGAGCAGGTAGGAACATCAAGTAAAGACTTAGGCGTACACTGTACTTACGGACCACGGCTTAAGGCCACCTGACGCAATTTAATTGGCGTCAACGAGAGTGAAATTAAACGCTTCATTTCTCCCTGTCTCTCTCTCGACCCCTCCCCGCGACCTAGCTCTCAATCACTGCGCGAAGAATCCTTTCGCCAGATAAGCGTACACCTTTTTATTACGCTCGTTAGCAACAGGTACAGAAGCCGGCTAGATTTCTTTCCGTCAGTCAAAACAGGGAAGGACTTTCCCAGGTGGCGTACGCGTACGATCGATCGCTTATTGCGACGGAACGGCGGCGTCACGCGGAAGCCGCAGGGAAAATCTCCTCGATGACACTCGACTCGAGGGAATGAATCCTTCTCTCTTCTTCCCCACGACGACGACGACACCGGATACGGAGCCAAGGCTTTTTTATACCCGGGGAATAATAATCTCTCAGGAAGCGATCGGGGCACAAATCTCACACCGCGGCATGTTATTGATATTGATTGGAGTTGGAAATTAGACTCCTCCTAGCTCCTCCTCCCCCCGTAGCATACGTTCCAACTCAATGACGAGGCGCGATCCCGATGTACGTATGCAGGGGTGATATGTGGAAGATAGTACGTATAGTATATTGCACTCAAACGGGAAATGCAAGGTGTCTCTTACCGGGTTGGAATCTTGGTCTCTCGATATGACTTCCGCAACATATACGACAGAAGTGTCCCATTCAACCATAATCCCGACGCCGAACAATAAATTGGCTTGAGAGGACTTTGGATCGGTGGAGGAGGAAGGGATGAGACTGAGGAGGTTTTTAGGCGATGCGAAGGAAGCTCTCGATCCGCTGGCTGACTTGACTGTGCGCATGGAAGCAACGTACGCGACGCGTCTTGGCGACGCCGTTTTTAGCAGATCTTGGCAACTTGGACGAGATTCTGGAAGCTGGCTTCGATCGATGACTCTACGCTCGAGCGGCTTCCGCGTAGCGGAAAATTAATTGTTGCTATATTGATTTTGGGCGGTAAAGAGTACACGAGGGGCATTCTCCGAAATAAGGACCTTTCAGGTTGAAAGACCCCAACATTATTTAGTGCTCACGAATTAGCACTTCATCCGAACCCGGAACGCATCTCCCGGAAAATGTCAGCCCGCTCCTCTTTTTGGCGCAACAGATGCGCTAACTGACTGAAGAAGGAGTTGGCCGGGCTTCGCAAGTTTTTGGCAAAAAAACACCGTACAGTAGAACAACAGAGAGGCCGCCGACGCGACGGACCAAGCTGTCAGACGCCTCCTCCTCACTCTAACCCAGCCAGTATACGTAGTATACCGTGATCGTAAAATTTCGGCAAGGTTAGAGTCGCGCCTTTTATGACTCCTACTTGCTGGTATATACGCCGGCGGCGGGCTTGCGTACGTCCCGGCCGCGAACAAGACAGATGGCCCCAATAATTAGGGGTGCATGACTTGTGCATTGTCGCCTGGTGGGTTCGGTCGGTCGCCGCCTGCCCAGGCCGCGATAATTACGCAAGCATGAGCATAAAGCGATCCCGACCGACCGGCCGGCCGGCCGCGTCACCCACATTCGCTTCCGACCTTGCACAATTTTTGCTCATACGAAGCGCATTGGCAACGCCGACGCCGCCGAGGAAGGAAGGAAGGAAGTGTTTACCTCATTTTACTACGCCCGTGTCAAACTGCTTAAAATTTGGGACTAAATACCGTGGCAGGTGTTGGCGTTAGCTGGCTTCCTTGAAAGAAGCGAAACGCCGGCTTCCTTCTCGCTCGCTCGCTCGCTCTCTCTTCGTGACATGAGAGCGTTTTAGTGCATGCAAGCTCGTTCGCCATGACGACTGACTGACTGACTGTTCGTTGGTTGGTTCGTTCTCTCGATATAATCCTTGTAATTTCCCTAGTCCCCGATTAGCCCGGCTTAATCAGCGATCGTCGACCTGTTCCCTCACGACGATCCAGGCTTCTTTCTCTACCTCTCTCAATCCTGATCGCTGGCTGCTGGCATCCGTGACAGAGTCTGCGCACGAATGAGTCGGCCGGCCGGCCGGTCGAAGCCGGCGGGCCCTTTTTGCCCCCTCCTGCCCCAGTTCCAAGTCGATCGCTTGATCGCATCGCGGCGACGGCGGATCGAGCTAGGCGACTAAAAAGAGAAGCAATAGGACCTCGGGCCATGGGAGGCAAATTCTATGCAAGTGATGTTCACTTTATATCCGAAAGACATTCATTCAACGCCTGACGTTCGCTGTGACGCCGTTTCTCTTTTATGGCGCTTGTAAGGACCGTGACAGATAGGCAGCCGCGGCTACACGAAATAGCTATCCTGCTGCTCGAAATGGTCATTCTGGCCGAACGGGAGGGAGCCGGCCGACCGACCGACCGACGCGACGGTTGGATAGCGTGATAAACGCTGCTAGGAAATGCGACACTGCCGCCGTCGGCGTCGCCGTTGCCACTGACGCCGATCCCTTGCTTGATCGTCGTTCGGGGGCGGCGGTGACGCACTTTTTTGGCGTCAGCTTTCAGGAGAGGAATTTAATTGCCGAGTGTTGGGCCGATGCCGCCGCCGCCGCCGCTTGTCGTGCACTACAAACGCGATTTGGACCGTGAAGGGTTTAGCCGCGATGGTGCCTGTCTGGCCTGGTCCGTACGTCAAGGCGGGGAAGAAATTAATTCCTAGTAGATCCAGTTTTCGACGTGCGTACGGAAAAGGCGAATTTGAAATCTGTCACGGAATCAATCACCGGTCTCGGCCGGTCGGCCGATCGGTGTCGGCCGCCACGCTGCCAGACAGGCAGACCGACAGACAGATCCTTTTTCGATGACGCTTTTTGGACGTTTCGATTAATGTAAGTTCCTTTTTTCTCCCTCCCCCTCCCTCGGCCGGATGGTGGACTTATCACTTGACCGATCTCGTGATCCCCCGAAATGTGAGCGATTCCCATCTGACGAAGAACTAGCTGTTCGAGATCTAAGATCATTATAGTGGAAGAAAGGAAAAGGGATCGATCGAGGCATTCCGGGCACGCTTTATTAATCCAGATTATTCTAAGGCCGGGCGGTCGGCGGATATCAAAGGGATATTTCGACTCTCTTCGATCCAGCCGAATTCCGAGTCCGGTTTCTTCTTAATATAAGGGCGTGACTGAGTGAGGGTGAAAAGTGTGGGCAGATCGGCGGGGCGAAAGCTGTGGCAGGGGGAGAGAAAAATCCCTCATCACTCCCCCGGCCGACTCTTTCTTTCCTCTTCTTTCCCCGCCGCCGCCGCCGCCGCCGTCATGCGTACCCGGAATTTCTCTCCCCTCCTCCTCCGCTCCTTCTCTAGGAATCCTTTCAGCAGCAAAGTGTGCTTGCCACAGCCGGCCGAGCTAGAATTATATCCTTGCCACCCAACAGCCATAGACGCCGCCTACTTTGCGAAATCTCGCTCGGCCGGCTGGCCGCGAAATTACAAGGAACCTGGGTGGCTTCTGATTTCGCCAGTCTGACCTCTGGACCCATTAAAAGTAAAACGCTCACTCCCCTTGCTCACGTCCTCACTCCGTTATTACAACCATCATCAGGCCGACCCCATTTTCACAGTCGAGCGAGTGGCCGAGGCCGGCCGCAGTCGACGACAGGGAAAGAATTATGAGAGCGAAGGCGGCCGGGTGCAAGTCGACTGAGAAATAGGCGAAAAAATAACTTTCCATTTTGTGTTGCGGTTGGTTTCCTGTTTCATCAATCCACCTACTATCTCCAACGCGATCACGTACGGCATGCCGGCTAAATAAATGACCCGTCAAGTCGCCTAGCTGCCTTTCTCCCAATTTGGATTTGCCGCCTTAATGCCCGACGCATGCATTCCGCCGCCACAGCCGCAGTCTCTGACCACGATAAGTCGATCCAATCAGTCGGTCGGATCGGCCGGACGGATGACTGTCAACCACCTTGGCCTTTGGTTGGCTAGAGAACAATCGGATATCGATGATCATTGCCGCTGTAGGCCGATCGAATCGATGCGGCCGGCCGACTTCTTAGCTACGTATGTCGCTCTTCTTCGCCGCCGCGGTGCCGGCGGACTCACTACTTTCATCCTCTCGGCGAGTACGTCGCGTCGGGTGGTAGACCAGCGCCGATGGATGGATGGATGCATGGGCCGAAGCGAGATGATGATAGCTGCTGCGTGGAAAAAAGGAAGAGGGTTTAGAAAAGCATCTAGCTGGCTGACGGCTAATGAGACGCTGTCAGATCACCGATGGATGCCTCGGCCGGTCGTCTACCCTAATGCCACACACGCATTCATGCGCACAGCGTTCCGGGGGATGGAGAAAAACATCCCCGTAATATCGGCGTTACTGCCATCGACGAGATTTTATTATTGAGTCTTCAGAGAGGACAAATATTCGGGGTATGGGCAGCGATAAGAATTTAATGGACTGGCTTCGTTGCCTCTTACGATAGCGTTATGATGTCCTGGACGTCCGCAGAGCAGTCTGGCCTGGCCCGCCGGAATGTTGCCTCTGTTGCTACGCGATCCAACATTATACCTAAGTTCAGGTGAAAGTGATATTCGACGCCGTGGTGGCTGCATGGTGGATCCCTTTACCTTGCAATAATCTGTCGTATAATCTGACGTTCCTAACCTTGGCCGCGGCGGCGGCGGAAGGCCGGGCAGACCGCCAGCCAGCCCACCGCGTGCCTTCCGTCTCCGCTCGCTGACTCCGATTGATCGCCCGCTCGCTCGTCTGCTGTCCGTCCGTCCGCTCGGGGTGAAACCCATAACTACCACAATATGTCAAACGGAGGGCGAACGAAGAAGCGACTGACTGGAAAATGAAAGCAAAAAGCGCGTCACTCCTCCGCCCGATCGATGGATGGATGAAGCCGCGGCGTCCTTTCTCCGCAGACCTTTTTTCCTCCGGCGCACGACCTTTTTTATGACAGGAGGTTGGCAAATTCTCCTCAGTCATGCGTTCGTTCGTTCGTTCGTTCGTTCGTTTTCTGCATGTCCTCAAAGCAAAGGCTCCGACCGTCTGTCTGCCTCCCAACGAACCTGGATCGTTAGCCGTTCGAACGTGTCGCCTCGTTACCGCGCTCGCTCGCTCGTTCTCTCTCACTACAAGGCCGTTGCCGAGGAAATTTAAATCGCGAGCCTGATTATTGGCACGCGGCTAGATCGAGGAGGATCGAGCAGCCAACAGACAGGTGGAGAGCGAACGAACAATCGGCCAATCGAAGGACAAGACGAGCGAGTATCGTTTTTTGCCCGGCATTTATGGGTCGGCGGCCATAGGTCGGACTAGGGAGCGCGGGCGGGCGTGTCAGGATTTTACAGCCTCGATCGCGTGTTTGGCGCTCTCTGGCAACGCAACGCTGGCCGGGTTCCCTCTATTCAGCCGTGCGCGTACGGCATCCACCAAATTAAAACATTTTTAATCCGATATCCAGTTGCCATGGCATCCGATGCGTCGCGCGCTCAAGCGCGCAACGATTTAGAATCCGGACCCTTGTCTTGTCTCGTCTGACTACACTTACGTAACCGCATTTGCTTAGCCCCTGCAATGTGAGTGAGTGACAAGGAGTAGAATGCGCCTGGATTGTGGTAAAAAATGCCCCCGCTTCTCCTTGATGAGTGGACGATGGTCAGACGGCCACATGGATGGGCGTCCTAAATTCTCAGCTCGGGCGTGGCGCGCACGAAAATCTCCGATCGAAGAGTCCGATCAACCGAGGATGCTTTACGCGGACCGTGCCCTCGTAAACTTAGACGTAGGTCGATCCCTAACTAAACTTACCTTAATAATTAAGCAACTTTGAACTGGTGAGAAAGTATAGGGTCCTTCTCATAATGTGGGCCTCTGTACCCTGGAAGTACCAACAACTGTTCATGTCACGTCCGTCCTGTCACACCGTCGGTCGGTCGGTCGGCCCGCGAAGAAGACCATTTCCGCCTTCCGACGTACTGTGGTCCAATTGCGCGGCTATTCACGTACGGCTGGCTACAGTTAGCTTCCCGGCCGACCGGCCGACCGGCCGACCGGCAGCATTCTCCTCTCTTCTTCTGGCAGCCAGCTAGCGTATTTCCTCTACCTGTTACACCGTGGGCGAATGAACGAACGAACGAGCGAACCATTACGCACTACTACGCTCCCTGCATGACGCCGCTGCAGCTCCGTGTCGGCCGGCCGTTGTCCCCAAAATTATGTATCGGGAACCTTTCATTTCTCCGATAATGACTTTAGGCACCGGGCCGCTCGGGGTTGGCGTAGGCAGGAAAAAGGCGGTGGCGGCGGATGAGGCCCGCCGCGCCGGTCTAGTGCTAGATCCGGCCGCTCTCTACAGCTAGACTAGCTGTCTGGGAGTTTAAGAAGGGACTATTGAGCGGGCTAGCGGCGTCTTCTCTGATGTTGGTTTTAATGCCGCGCTCCCGCCGCGACGGCGTCCGCCCGTCCGTCCGGCGAAATGGCCTCTCAATCCGTAGAATACGATCCTGGCCGTAACGACGGCAATAAGAACGGAACGTGGGCGATTCGTATTGGCAATTTGTTCGCAGATGGCCATGCATCGATCCAAACCCTAGGCACGATCGACTCCAAAATGGCATGGACGCCGCCGTGATCGAGTCTGGGATTAATTTCTTCGATGGCTCGAAGGAATGTCACAACTCAATGCACTTGAAATTCGTACTGCCATCGGCTAGCATAGTCTGCCCGCCCATGCAACAGTTGCTTCTCAAATGGGATCAGATTAATTGATCGCCGCTGCTGCTGCTGCTTGGCTGGCTTAATCGCGTCGTGGAAACATGATATGTCTTTTTGAAGCCGGCCGGACAACTGGGCAGATAGTAGGACAGGCAGGCGGGCAGACACCAGATTCCTATCGCGTTCCATGAGGGCGAATTAACAAGTGACCAATCTTGTCCGATCGGACGGACGGAGGCGGACGGACGGACGGATAGACAGGCGCACGAAGGAAGGCAGGCAGGCGGCCAGGAATGCTGCAATTTTACAACCGGTTTCGTTTCGAGCGCATCTCAATTGCAACAGCAGGCAGAGACGCTGCGTCGGCGGAACATTGGCAACAATTTACTGGGTAAACCGCGGTCGCCCCACGCCGCCGCCGCCGCCGCCGGCCATATTCGTACCTGGTCTCCTGTGGCGGCGTCGACCCAGTCACCAACTAAGTAGACCCGGCAATCACCGTCGGCGAAAGGGGACGGGAAGGAAGGATTGTTGAGTTTATGAGTCAGGCGTTCGAAAAACACTTGCCGAGCGATCGAGACAGAGAAAAACATTCCAGGTAGAGAGAGAGAGAGTCGCGTCCGTCTGTCCGTCGCCGACCCCCACCCACTCAATTGGCCCCGACTGTGAGCAATCAACATCGTTGGTCGCCCGGTCAGTCGGTCCGTTCGATTTTCCTTGAACCGATCGAACGAACGAACATGTACGTAGCTCGCGGTAGTGCCACGTACATTGTCCTTGCGCGTTCAAGCGACCCACCGTCAATCGTCCTGGCTCCGTCCGCGATAATTCCATCCTGCCCGTATTTATCGAGGAACAAGGCAACGATCTCGCCCCGATCGACTGGCCGGCCGTACTCTGTACGTACGCGCGATGCATTTATCTGATTTGAGCCGAACGTACGGCGGTCTGACGGAGCTAGGCGGCCGTCACAAAGTGGTCTGTTGGTCGGATTGGTTGGATGGACGCACGTCTCTCTCTCTCTCTCTCTCCTCCCCAAAATCAAACATTCTCGTGCATGCGTATCGGGATCGCCATCTCGGGCAGTAAAATTTAAGCCGAGAGGGCCTCGAATCGAGCATCGAGCTTGCGTAACGATTTTAAATGTTGATTTTTCTCGGCCAATCGCTCCCTCGCCGCCCGCTTGCTCGTTTGCTCGTTCGCATGTTTCCAATCTCCGCTAGCTGTCACAATGATTTTACTCGCAGAGCAGCATGCATCGCTGAATTAAGATATTTTAATACTCTCACATTCCGCGTTCCTTCCTTCCAACGTGAGCAATTCAATAGCGGCACCGTTATGGCCCTAGCTGCCAGCCATCCGCGGCTGCCCGTTTTACGCGTCGCCAATCGCGCAATGAGCTTTAGGGCCGACCGAGCGAAATCGGCGTGAACCAACAAACCGGCCAATGGCCAATGGCTATACCTTTGCACCTGTGCTGTTGGCTGTCATGGCGCTTGCGTGTCTCCTAAAGGCGATAAGACGAGGAGACGGGGAGATAAGGAGGGAGGGAGGCAGGGAGGTGCTTTCAACCCTTCTTCGTTGGCGTGCAAACACTGGGTGGGCGGCCAGCCGCCGCGGTTGAGTTGTAACGGCTGGCTGTGGGAATGAACAACCACAGTTGGCGCGTCCCGAGTTTGCGTGCCAACTGTGTTAGAGAGGATGTCCAGTTAGACGAAA
>JAAUYK010216034.1_pt1 | contig 14284 bp, 11 predicted proteins | sample 7278021 | NCBI WGS metagenome assembly JAAUYK01 (sample SAMN14350223, study PRJNA611818) | marine sediment metagenome | isolation source: surface marine sediment (1.8m) | place: French Polynesia: Moorea | collected 2018-08
AAAGGCGGGGTTTTAAAGAATTGAGAATTTAGAAGTTATTTTTCAAGAGGAAATTTTGAGTCACACTCCCAAAACATTGAGAACTCTGAATTGAGAATTGAGAAGTTGTTTTTCCAGGAGTAATTTTGAGCAACACTCTCAAAAAAATTTCTCCTGAAAATGTAGGGTTTTAAAGAATTGAGAATTCCGAATTCAGAACTTAGAATTGAGAAGTTGTTTTTCCAGGAGTAATTTTGAGCAACACTCCAACAACATTTCGCCTGAAAAGCCTGGGTTTTAAAGAATTGAGAATTCAGAATTGAGAATTCAGAAGTTGTTTTGATCGAGGGGATTTTGAGCAACACTCCAAAAACATTTCGCCAATCAAAGCGGGGTTTTAAAGAATTGAGAATTCAGAATTGACAATGAGGAAGGTAGTTTAAAAATTAAGAAAAAACTTAAAATTGGGAAATAGTATTATTCTCTAAGTTAGCACAATCTTCATAAAGATAGAATACAAAATTAATAACTACAATATTTGTAGAGATGTTCCATGGAAAATCTCTACTTTTATCAAAAAACAACTACTTAATTCTCTAAAACTAGGAAATTAAAACTATGCTAGACCTGACAAAACTAGCCCAACAAATGCAAGGGATGAGTCAACATCTGACAAAAGAAGCTCTGGCTGCTCAAAATAGATTAGAAATAGCTCAACAATTATTGGAAGAGGCAAAAAATGAACAAGAACAATTACTAGAATTAGAAGAAAGTTGGAGCGATCGCCTACTTTTTAATCCTGCTATTCCTATAGAATCTTTAGATACTTATCCTCTAATTAATCCTCCTCCAAAAATTCATACGGTATTTGCTACTGACGGTTCTCAAATAGCACCAAGTCACCATGAAATTGCCTATTGTTATTTGTTAAATATTGGGCGAGTAATGTTGCATTATGGGGAAAGTCGTTATCCGCTTTTAGATAGTATTCCAGAAATTTTTTATGAAGCAGATGACCTTTATATTTCTCGACAATGGGGAATTAAAACGGAAGAATGGATGGGTTATCGACGGACTATTTCTGAGGCTTTGATTTTGGCAGAATTAGGTTGTGAATGGAGGAAAAATAACTCGAATAATTTAGCTTCGCCAATATTAGCAATGGTTGATGGTTCTCTAATTTATTGGTTCTTAGAATCTTTGCCTTCTGAAGCAAGGGATAGAATTTTAAATCCGATTTTAGATGCTTGGAATAAATTAAAATTAGCTGGCATTCCTTTGATAGGTTATTTGAGTGCTTCTCGAAGTAGTGAAAGTTTATCTTTTTTACGTTTAAAGGCTTGTATTTATGATGAACCTGATTGTATAAGTAATTGCCCGAATGTTGGGTTAGGGGGATTTGGTTTTACCGAAAAAGCTCCTTGTCAATCATTTGAACCCTTGCGAGATGTAATATTTTGGGGTTCAATATTACAGCCTGGGGAAAGAAGTCCTTTATGGCAATCTTCCGCTAGAATTTTGGATTTATATGGGGATAATATTATCTATTTTTGTTATGTGAATGTTGGTACAGAAATTGCCAGAATTGATATTCCAGAATGGGTGGCTGAAGATGAAGAAATGTTGGAGTTAGTGTTAGGAATGATGTTGGCTCAAGTGCAAAAGGGTTATGGTTATCCGGTGGTATTGGCGGAAGCTCATAATCAGGCAGTAGTTAGGGGAGGCGATCGGGCGAGTTTCTTTGCTTTGTTGGAGCAGGAAATGATTAAGGCAGGTTTGAAAAATGTGGGAACCTCTTATAAGGAGACTCGGAAGCGGGGAAGTATTGCTTAATTTTAGAATTGAGAATGCGCGAATTCAGAATTCAGAAGTAAGTCAGAATTTTCTTGACTTGCTTGAAGATTAATAATGAAGCGATCGCACCTTGACATCCAGAAAAAGTTATTTTATTTTCAAAGTAGATAAGTATTGTGGGTAGATATTGACTTTTTTTTAGAGCAGAGATAGTAGGTTGGGTTAAGTGCGACTCGTTGGGTCAAAGAAGCCAAGATGCAACATGACCCTTTAACCAAAAGGTTAAAAACTCATAGCCTATGGAGGTTAAATTCCTCCCCTCTCAGCGCTCGGAGTGACTTCGTAGCTCAGGTTTAATGGGTTAACAACCATTACTCTCGGTGCATGGGCTAAAAGCGGATAAGCCTTAAGGACTGAAGGTGAAGCTGCCAGAGGAGTTAGTCAAGGGCGTTGAACATGAATCCTGTGAAACGTTTCCTTCGGAATGCTGCGCAAACGTCAACCGCTCATCGGGGTAATTGTCCTTGTATTCCCCGTGACCAAAATGGTACAGATGACGCCCCTTTAAGTCTTCAACCGCTTAAAGGACTAGCTGGCAATCTCGGACGACTCAGGACGCCTAAAGAAGGGCGGGAAATGAGTTATGGGAACGAAGTAACCCCTGTTGGACTCTCATTAGATGAGTAGGGAAAGTTTAACCAATGTCCGATAGGGATAAGGATTCTCTAAGAAGCAAGCCTGGAGTAATTTCTAGGATATGCAGACGTAGGGAGGTAGTTAAGGTAGGCGGTAAAACCAGAAACTAACATAGCCGAAAACGTGATCTTAGAGCCACTTCAAGAGTAGGAGACTCTAAGTACTAAATAAACCTCCCGGCAAAGCGCCAAAGGCAATAATATTAGCGTGGCCTGACCCGACTATACATATATAGGCGGTAAAAGGGAGTATGTGAACCTAACCTCGAAGTCACCTTAGCTATCAGGAGCCGTGTGAGCTGGAAACTCTCATGCACGGCGCGTGAAGCAGAGGTGAGGGATAGCGATATCCCCATCGACTGTATCGGTAACGAAACCCAACATAAATATTTGGTTATGAGCTTTAACAGTTCTATTGACATACTCCCGGCATCAAATCAAAGATTATGATGCGGGATTCTCATCATTGATGATTCTACGCTCATAGAGACAACTTAAATTAGCCATATTGCTATCGTTAATCCAGAGGTCGGACTCTCCCGTAGCTTTCGGGTCTCCCCCAGTTTCCGTTAGCGAAGCTCCTCCGAAGGAGGCGTGCCCCTCGGTACTGTTGACTATTGCTCCCAACATTTCTAAACCTTTAGCTAGAATGTTTCTGGCTGCATTATGGTCTCTGTCAGCAATATAATCGCAGTGTGGACATTTGTGAGTTCTTGCTGATAATGACTTCTTAACCGTTTGACCACAATTTGAACAATTTTGGCTAGTGAAATGTGGAGGTACTGCTACACAAACAATTTCGTGCAATTTAGCATAATACTCAAGCCATTCTGTGAATTGATACCAACTAGCATCAGATATTGACTTGGCTAAATGATGATTTTTAACTAGGTTAGCAATATTCAAATCTGCCTCCGGCACGCCGCTCCGCGTCTACATAAACTACCAGGTCGTGTTTATTGGATTAACGCCCGTGCAGTCTTTACTGCATGGTCTTTACGTTGTCTACTGATTTTGAGATTTGCCCGCGCTAATTGAATTCTTGCTTTATGGTAGTTATTTGATTGCGGTTTACCCTTTTCATGGCGACGTGATACTCGACCTTGTAGCTTTTTCAGCCGTTTTTCTGACTTTCTCAAATATTTGGGATTTTCTACAGCATTACCGCCACTATCAGTATAAAAAGCACTGTTACCTAAATCTATTCCTACTACATTGCCTTCAAAATTATGAGTTTCTTTTCTCTCAGCATTTACTAAAAATTGACAATAATAACCATCAGCCCGTTTAACAACTCTGACACGGCTTATTTGTTGTTCTGAATACCCAACTAAATTACGGCTTGTCCACAACTCAAATGCGCCAGCTTTAAAACCATCTTTAAACTCAATTTTCTTTCTGTCTGGTGATAGTTTATAACCAGTGGTTTTATATTCTACTGAACGAGTGAATTTTTTGAACCTTGGATAACCTCTCTTGGTGCGCGTTCCCTTGCGACTGTCGTCGTCGCGGGGTCGCACCGCTTTTTTTCCTGGTTTATTCAGCCGACAATTTTTGTAGAATCGCTGTATTGATTGCCATGCCCTGTTGGCTGATGCTTGTCTAGCTTGAGAGTTTAACTTTTTCACGACATAAGAAAATTACGATCCTTTGCTAGCACAGAACAAAGTTTTTGTAAGTCGTTGCGTTTGACATCTTTATTATCCATCCAATAACGCAAACAACTGTTTCTGATGAATTGACCTGTTAATATCATTTCATCTAAAACTTTGTACTGATTTTGACTGCCTTTTAATTTGGCTTCAATTACTAGCAAAGCTATTGTTAATTCCTCGACTACATTTATTATTATAACTAATTTTACCTGAAATGTCTACTGGATAAACTATTAATATTTGTGTATAATTATGACATCGAATCATAATTATACACGCATCATTCATCCAGGCACGCGCATCAAAGATTTAGTGCCTGGATGAATGATGCTTTCAGGTAAACCGACAAATCTAAAATGTGGCAATAGTAGGGGCGGGTTCTCCTTCAAATTAAAAATATCAACATTTAATGAAATGAACCCGCCCCACCCCCCGCACCAAAAGAAGAAAAATGAGAGTAATGAAGCGTTTCGCTGCGCGACATGTTTGCGTAGCATTCCGCAGGAAAGGAAAAGGCGGAGCCTAGCGACAGCTATATCGCTCCTTGACAGCCAGAAAAAGTTGTTTTATTTTCAAAGTATATAAGTATTGTGGGGAAATATTAGCTTTTTTAGAAAAAGGTAGGTATTTCTATCGAGTTTAGGAAAAGAGATAATCTATTGTGAAGTTGTAGATAAAAAAGATAAGGGAATAAAAATTCAGAATGTCTGACAACGAAAAACAAAACGAGACTCAAGAACCTTCTCAACCACAAACCCCTTTACTAGAAGCTGAACGGAAAATTGCTCAAAAATTTGTATCTGGTACAACCCAGGCTTTTATCCAGTGGATGCCATTGGGGGGTAGTGGTGGTTTGCTATTCTCCTTTTTGCTCAACCAAGAATGGGTCAATGCTTTAATTACTTTTCCTGTTACTATCGTCACTGTTGTTTGGGCAAGGTATAATGAAGGCTTTCTCACACAACTTGGAGCAGTTTATCAGGAACGAGGAAAAAATGATGCTAACTCTCCAGTCACATTTCTGAACAAGTTAGATGAAACTATGTGTTGGCAGCTAGCTGGGACAAAAAATAAATATTTGGAATATCAGAAAAATGACTGCCTCCATTATAGGACTGAAGGTGTGGCTAAAGCCTTCAAACCATTACTGAAAGATGTGTTTGTACCGTTAGGTTTGAGCGGTGATCTTCTTCGGGGTGCTGAGGGTGAAGATTTACCGAAAAATTAAGGTATAAAGCCTCTCCATTCATGGAGAAAAAATAAAAAAAATCCTTTTAGCCAATCCTATCTGTTATAAGAAGAGGTAATTATTAATTGTTAATTATTAATTATTAATTATTGAACAGGACTTCCTGGGTTCAAATGGGATAAGAAGATTATTGAGAGGTTCCAAAAAGATAAAGGCTTGAAAATGTGACGTTCTCTCACATCAAATCAAAGATTATGATGTGTGCTTCGCACCGTCACGGATAGGGCTTCCTGTTTCCCAGGGAGTGCAACCACTTAACCCTCCGCAGACAGAGAGAGACGATGAGACCCACCGCCTTTTTGTACTGAACAATTCTGTACTCATCTAGCTCCCTCAAGAGTTTTACCTTTTCACGGGCTAACTAGAACTTCTGAATTGAACCCTAATGACAAAAAAATATGGATAGCCTTCGGAGATCAAGTAGGATGGCGCAAAGAAGAAGAATGGTTGTACTATAAAGACCTAACTTGGCACATCAGCACCCATTATAAGGGACACCTATACCTCTTCTCCCAAAAATGCCCACTGCGGATAAATGTTTGCTACAAAATCGGGGATATTGATTATAAGTGCTTGTTTTTTGTATAAAGTTAGATCTACTGATTGAGCAATAAAATTTACTATTTTTCTTCCTTAGCTTCTTCCCAGTTTGGTTATTCCTTGTATTTACGCCTACAGCTAGTAAAGCTTGGCGGAAATAATCCGCCAGTTAATCATCTGTTTTGATGTGATTGTTTGGACAGGGTATTTTGAGTAATCAATTGTTGCCAAATCCACTTTAATCTAAACTAAAATAAATTCAGGTTTTAAACCTAAATTATTAGTAAGCTGTTTAATTTCTTGTTCGTATATAGGATTCATAATAATAATAATTTCTGGTTGATAATCTTTCAAAAATTCTGGAGAAACAATCTTTTGACCAGCTCCAGCAATATACATTCCTTGTTTGCGAGGATTTAGATCGACAACATACTTAATATCATTATACTCTTTCAATAAATTTAAAAAAGTTACACCTTTAGAGCCAGCACCCCAAACTACAATTTTTTTATTTTTGTTAGTAAATTCATCAAATTTTTGTTGCCATTGGTTAATTAAGTTATTAAAAAGCTGATTGAATTTAACAACTTCATCTCGAATATTTTCCACATCAGAAATTATTTGACTTTTTTTCGTTGCTGTTGTTGTAGCAGGAACAGCTTCCAAACATAAAAATTGCTCCTCAAAAGTTTCATAAACATCAGTAACTAAAAAATTATTGTTCAGAAAAGCTTGAATCAGAGAATTATTAATAAAATAACAACAGTGCTCATAAATAATATCCCAAACAGCAAGATTTTTTAAGATATAGCTGGAATTAGGAACCTCAAAAAAAACTTTTGTATCATAGCGATCGCCAATTGCTTTTCTCAGAGAATTAAGTAAATCATTAGGATTAGGAATATGTTCTAAAGTGTGACGACAACAAATAAAATCAGCACCATACTCTTGATATTTTTCTGAATAAAAGTCCTGAATAAATGTAATTTTATTAGTCATGTTATTATGTTCTGTACGTGCAACATAAGTTGGGTCGAAACCAATACCTTGATTATCTCCTAGTTGACATAAAGAAACTAAAAAATCACCTTTGCCAGAACCAATTTCAATAATATTTTTTTGTTGAAGATTGTGATTTTGAACTAATTGCTGTGCTAACGAATCTGCATACTTTTGGAATCGGGATGAATAGTGTAAGGAGTTTTCATAATCCTGAGAATAAGATAGTTTTGTTTCGTCAAATGCTTGATTTTCTATAAAACCGCAGCTAGGACAAAAACTCAGTTTAATATCTCCTTTCGGGCAATCAATTGCTGGTTGCTTTTCTGACCAGAGTAAATTACAGTACACTGGCATATCTAGCATTGAAAAGAAATGTTCTACCTCTGAAGAACCACAAATAGGACAGTTTTTTTGAATTGAATTTAACATCATTTTTGTTCCTGAGAATAGTTTTTAAGTTGTTCCAGAATTAAATAAATAAAAATTGCGACGGGAAATACTAATATTATATAATAAATCAAGTAATATAACCTTGTATTATTTTCATTAACATGAATTATGGAAGAAAAAGGAGGAGATAAATTCCAAAATAGTGTTGTTTGAGGAGAAAAATTGATTATGTGTTGATTAGCAAGTTTATCTATATATACTGATAAATTTTTGATGGAGTATGTTATTATTAATTTATGGTATTGGGTATCACCGAAAAAATTAGCGACATTAAATTCTGGTCTAGTTCCATTTTTTTTAGTAATTAAATTTCTAACTCTAATACTTAGATTATTATTCCACTGTCCTAAAGTTAAATTGCGATTATAAGGGTCTTTAGAAATAGAAATAATTCTTGCTGGTCCAGTTTGACTAAGACTTAAAGTTGCATATTTAATAAATAATGTAAACTCAGAACTATCCCGTATTTTCTGGTTAAGCAGAGTAACTGGTTTTTCTGTCTGCAACCAATTTAATTTTCCCAGTTGAATAGAATCTTGAGTTGGATAATTTAATTGTTGTTTTTTCCCTACCAAATTCGGAGTATTTCCTTGTCGGTCGGCAAAATAATTTTTATTTGTTGGAGTGAATTTATAAGCAGCGATCGCCTTATTTTTAATCCCATCACAGTTTTCATCTTTTAATATCTGATTAATTTCTATTTCTGATATTTTTCGATTAGCAATACATAGGTGAGAAATATTACCATTCCAAGGTCTATCTTCTGTAACTTCATTTCCCAATACTAGGGGATAATCTAAATCCCAATTACTTAAATTCCATGTTTTAATTGCTTCTAAAAATTTTATGTTTATGTTAAAAGCAGAAGCAAGAACTATATAAATAATTATCAAGACACTTAGAAGTGGAATCGAAAGTAATTTTTCACTGAGAGCAGTTGCCTGAAAAAATATCTTAGTAATATATTTTCTGAAAAGATAAAATATCAAAAATCCTGTTACCCCTCCCAATGTATTCATCAATAAATCTACATAGGTAGGATTACGAGTTGGTATGAATAGCTGCAATATTTCAATGACAAAAGATAAGATAAAGCTAATAGTAACTACTAATTTTGCGACCGTGACTATCTTGATATTTAATACTTGAGTGAAGAAAGCAGTACATCCAAAACCAAAAGGAATAAACAACAGAATATTTAAAACTAAATCTTGAATATTAGCAGGTCTTTCAGTGCGTTTGAACAAAAAATCATAACTAAATTGACTTAAGGTTTCTTGGATAAAAAAATCGTATGGAAATAGAGTTAAAAGAATAATTACAAACCAACTTAATGTAATTAATAATATGAGATAAAATCTTAAAAGTTTAGTTTGGCTCATAATTACTCATTTCATCTTCCTAGCATTTTTCCGGCATAATTTTTCCTAGTCTAGTAATTCCAAATTCAAAAAAGATGGTTTTTTTTATTGTAGTGGATTAACACATCTAAAATAGTCCATTGTATTCATTGGGGCGGGTTTATCTAATTTCAGGTAAAACTCATTAATTTAATATGGAACTCGCCCCTACTACTCCAAAATTTAAGGTGTTTCACTCTAGTGGACTGTTTCATCTTAAATGGTGTATTAGGAAAAAGGGTTAAACCTTACCATAACGAGAATTATAGGCAAAAATCTAATGCACAGTTTTAGCTGAAACAATCCATTCGAGTGCGTTAGACGGCTATCAACACTAGGTGTGAAAGGTATTTAAAAATCCGTCGTAACGCACCATTTTATACTAAAAACTCAATACGGCGTCTTGCTACAAAAAACAAATGGTTTGAGCAATAGACATCTACTAAAAAACTGGGTTTCTATATTCGGTGTGCGTAAGTCCTGATGATATTACTTCAATTGAGACAATATCTAATGTTAATCCCAACTTACTTTACTTATTTAAAGTAATCTAATCTTAGCACTTACTCCCATATCATCAAGCATTTTTTGAATCTCATTTTGATAAATTTCATTCATTATAATTACCTCATCAGGTTGATATTCTTTTAAAAATTCTGGAGACTTAATTTCTTTCCCCACACCAGGAATAAACTTACCATGACGATGAGGATTAATATCAACAACATAATCAATTTTATCAATGGTATCGAGAGTAGTCAAAAAGGCAACACATTTAGAACCAGAACCCCATACTACTACTTTTTGATTTTCCTTCTTTGCCTTCTCTAAATGAGTCTTCCAAAAGTCTAATTTTTCATTAATTTTATTGCTAAAATGCTGAACATACTGCACAACATCTGCAACACTTTCTTCTAAAGGATGAACAACATCAGAAGTAGTATTGACTGGTTTAGCTTCAATCAAAAGATATTGATCTCCATAAGCACGATATAGATCGGTAACTTCAAACCCACACTGCCTAAATAACCGTCCCAGAGAACCTGGTGTAAAATAGGAACAATGCTCGTAATAAATATCCTCAAAAGCAATATCTTCAAGAACTCGCACAGTATCAGGAATCTCAAATACAACAGATACATCCAGGCGATCGCCAATAGAGTTCCGAACAGTCTGGATAAATTCCTTAGTAGGTTGGATATGCTCCAGTGTATGACGGCAACAAATAAAATCTCCTACATACTCAGCATATTTTTCAGAGTAGTAGTCTTGAATAAACTTAACCCGATCGCCTGCACTACTCTCAACTCGTCCTGGAACAACAGAAGGATCGATACCAACTCCTCGGTTATTCCCTAACTCACAAAGCAGTAAGAGAAAATCACCTTTACTACAACCAATTTCCACAATATCTTTATTGTGAAGATCGTATTTCTCAATTAGTTTACTAGCGAGTTCCTTTGCAAACTTATTAAAAGTAGGTGAAAAACTTTGTTGATCCTCATAATTCGGAGCATAAGCAGACCATTTAGAATCAAATTCCAGGTTCGTAATAAAACCACACTTATCGCAAAACCCCAACTTGACATCTCCACGGGAAAACTCTAGTGCTTTTTCCTTGGTTGGTGACATTAAACAACTATGAACTGGAACACTTTCTACCTCGTAAAAAAGTGATAAATGAGTGTGTCCACAGTTTGGGCAAGTATGATTGATAGTAGGTTGAGAAATAGTCATAGTAAATTGAGTTTAAAGAAAAGAGGAATAGATTGTGAGGAAAAATTCACTCAAAAAGATTTAATTTTTACTTTTGCAAGAGGTCTTCTGAACTTAGCCCATTTCAGTTAATTATCAATTGCAAACTCATTGCGTATTTGAACTGATAATGCTTGGGACTTTAGTCTCTTGTAAATACTTTTTAGAAATAAAGTAGATTCTTTTGGGCTTATAATTGCTTTGAATATATCTACTTCCCGTAGAAATAAGTTTTCCCCATGTTTAATATTGTAAATAGCACCGGGAAAAGGTAAAGCTGTCACAGGAGTATTTTTTTTAGCCATGATTTCCCTAGTCTTGACGTGGCATTGGAAAGACTGAAATAAGCTGTCAGAATCTAATTCTTCAGGATTTTTAGGCCATTCCCACAAGTCATACCTCAAGATATTAGAGGTACCACAGTGTCGATAGAAGTTTGAACTGCGCAAGTAAATAAAATTCTTCCCATATTCATATTCGTATCCACTCTCAAAATACCACCCATAACTCTTCGGATGTTTTTCTACAAACTCAACGAGCCGATTACTAATCAAATCATCAGCATCAACTTTCATTGTGTGAGATGGATTAAATTCGGCAGCATAAAGTTGTCCTATAGCTACTTTTCTCCGCTGATCGTCTTTCTGTTGTTCGTAATCCATATTATGGAATGTGGGAAAGTCAACTTCAAGATAAGTTATATGAGGATGGTGGAAACTAATTGAAGGTTTGTCATGACATACAATTACAGCCCTGAATTGGTCTGAAGTCTGATTACAAATGGATTTAACTGTTCTTTCAAATAGCTGACAAACTTTTTCCCAAGACTTTGAAGCTTTACGACTTTTCAGCGGAACTACAAAAACTAACATTTTTTTCCAAGATAATTAATTAAGGTTTACAGTAAAACAAGTTTTTTTCTAGGCAATGATGGGTTCAAGAAGATGAAAAATTTCAATTAAAGAATTTTTTTTACTTATACATCCATAAGTAATAACTGTTACAGTAGTCAAAGTTTCTGACAACAGGAACTGACGGCTTGAAAACCCTTGTCTGATTTTTTTGCATCTACCTCATACATAAGTTATGGTTCTAATTACTTGACTAGCAAATTAAATTGGGAAAGCAACAAAATGTTTTGTGTAGTGCCAAGTCATTTCAGGATATGCATCCCTCAAAACTTCTATCTTATAACCAAAAGAGTGAATCAATTTATTAATCTCTTCCTCTTTTAAAAGTAAACCATCCTGTTTACGATCGTCAATTTCATAAATTAGGACTGGTTTAAATTTTTGGATAGTTTGGTACATTCCTTCTATTGCATCTAACTCTGCTCCTTCTACATCAATTTTCACTACATTAGGTGGTTTGATGGCCTGTTGGTCAATAAGATTATCAATAGAGACTATATCTACTGATATCTTGCTCTGATATTTTTTAGGCCGTGACGATTGATCTGTCGTAGATAAAGTATGACTACCAGAGTAGTCTCCTAATAATAATTCTCCTTTACCAGATGCTTTGGAGACTGCTTTATCTACAATATCTACATTTGAGAAAGAGTTAATCTGAATATTATGTTTGAGAGCAGAGGCATTTTCTGGCACTGGTTCAAATGAATAAACTTGACCAGACTGACTAACTAAACTAGCACCAATTGTTGTAAAAAAACCTATGTTAGCACCAATATCGTAAAAAACATCTCCAGACTTAAGATGTTTTTGCATAGCCTCTTGAATCGGTACTTCATAGGTTCCTAAAGCAGTATCAGGGTTATAGTCACCAGAATTAAACTTTAAACCTTTTCCCACTCCTCTTCTTAAAGTAATATCTCGACCTACCAGAGTCCATCGGAGAAGATGACTAACTTTAGTAGGCAGAAAACTTATTTGATTCAGTCTTTCTAGAAAACTCAAAGGCAAAATCTTTAAGCTTCCAATAACCATTTTTTTCAACATCACTTGTATTCCTCAAAGTTCGATAAAATTCTAGGTTTATACAATCCAAACTAATTAATAAGATAATACTTGTAATAAGTCTCCTGTTGACTGCTTAAAATAATCAAGGATATCTTGATTAAAATGGATTTTCCAATCTCCTGATACTCCTTTTCGGTAATGGCTCTTAATATTTTCACTACCTTGTTCTCGACCAACCATCTTTTTGAATTCATGCCTGCTACATAAATCCAAAAACTCAGAGTTTGGCATGGAAATATTTAAGTAAGAAAAAAGATTTTCAAGAAACATTTGATTGTCTGCAGCTATATCTTCGTAGCGAAATATTTTAATATCTCGATCCAAAGATGAGGCAGCAATCCATGATTTTTGTGCTTCAAATAGACCAAATTCCGATAACTTATCGATAACAAATTTTAGACCGTCATCGAAATTGATATTTTCCAAGTTTTGTCTTAATTCAGCTACAATCGGTGCAATAAGAGAATGTGAATATTTGAATGAAAAGTAGAAGGATACAACAATGTCTCTAGGATCTCTTAGTATGAAGAATGTCTTGTATTTAGATGGTTTAGGAATATCAAAGTAAGTCAAGTAGTTAAAATATAAATGGGTTCCAATTGTTCGTTTTGGTAGAGCTTTGTTGAAAGAGGCATAACGAAGACCAAAATGCTCGTAAGGATAAACTACAAGACCAGTATATTGATAAAATGAAACATCGTTGAAGATCCGTTTCAGCCATTGACTAGCTGTTTTCTGAGTACAACAATAATAAATATTGTCAAAGGGAGAAGCTTGTAAGACTTGTGTTGATAAGCGTCTCTTCCAATCAAAAATAAATCGTTTAATAGAGCTTTTTAAGGTTTTTGAGTAGCTCTTGTGCATTTTGTAGCTGTCAGAATAATTATTAAATAATCTGTTCATGACATTCACCCTTTGTCTAAAAATTTAAGATAAATTTATATGAGATACTGATAAAATTTTGCCTTCTGTAAGGAAAGGTATATTAACCACAAATTTAAACTGAGTTGACATCCTCCCCGGCTGTTAGGCACGGGGATTCCTACCGAGCCGTAACTCCTCGGCGGGTTGACGTTTCACTGGCTGCTGCTACCTTGACGCTAGTCTGACGCTTGCCTCCACGTCCGTTTTTCGTCTCCGAATGCCCTCCGGCGACTAATATATTTATCGCTGCGTTTTCGTCTCTATCATGTTTGCTGCCACAGTTTAGACACTCCCATTCTCGCACCTGAAGGTCTAGCTTGCCACCTTTAAAGCCACAATTTGAGCAGGTTTGAGATGTGGGTTCCCAACGACTAATTACTCTAAAATCACGACCATATTTTTCTGCTTTTCCTTCTAGGAATGTTCTGAATTGTCTCCATCCTAAATCGGATATCGCTCTGGATAATTTACGGTTCTTAACCATACCAGAAACGTTCAAATCTTCTAAAACAACTGTTTGGTTTTCACGAATTATTTCAGTAGATAATTTATGTAGAAAATCTGTCCTTGTATCTTTCAGTTTGGCATGGAACTTAGCCACTCTAACCCGTGCTTTTTCATACCTTTTAGATCCTTTAGTTTTATGAGATAATGACTTACTTAATTTTCTTAACTTCTTAATTCGTTTTTTGAGTGGTTTTGGTGCATCAACCTTCGTACCATCACTAAATGTAGCAAAGGTTTTGATACCTAAATCCACACCTACTGAATTCTCAGTTTGAGGTAAGATTTCTGGTTGTATTTCTACTACAAAACTCAAGAAATATCTATTAGCTGAATCTTTAATTACTGTTACTGATGA
>JAAUYK010091562.1_pt1 | contig 14282 bp, 16 predicted proteins | sample 7278021 | NCBI WGS metagenome assembly JAAUYK01 (sample SAMN14350223, study PRJNA611818) | marine sediment metagenome | isolation source: surface marine sediment (1.8m) | place: French Polynesia: Moorea | collected 2018-08
ACCGGACTGTAAAACAGCGCGGCAACAGCCGCGTAGGCAAAAATTGGTGCCCACGCGGGCCGTTGCTGCGCTGTGCAGAATCAACCCGTGTTTGGTTGCGGGAGGCACTGCTACGTGGGTAACGCGCTGCTGTCCATTTGGAACTTAATGTTGTACCGGTATGCAAGCGACGTCGTGCCGGCGCTGTGTGGACGTATTCAAAACGTCATGACGTGTGCTTTCAACTATATATAAAGAACAATGTTCTCTCGCTGTGACGGTGGAAATAGAGAAATAAAGGGCATACCGTAGACAGAAACATACGTCTTGAAGTTCTCATGTATAGCGTCGGACCAGCTACAACGTAGGAAATTCGAAATTATAGCGGGGATAGAGAAGTGTAGTAGAGATATATTTTAGAATAGCAGGGTAATATATACGTTTTCGGGTTGTCAATATAATAGCAAGGGACCAAGGAAGTACGTACGTAAATGGGTGAATAGCGGGGTGTTAGTAACGTGTGAACGTTTTAAATGGACCTCTATATATATATATACTGCTGAGCGCGTATATATATATATACGTTACATATTCTGATATTCGACAACTCTTTCTTCGGCCTGTTTTCCCTCCCCCTGATCGTGCGTCCCGCAGAGGTTTGCAAGGTACTCATCAGCGTTCTCGGGATCGTCTTCGTTGTGGAAGATTTCATCTTTTCTTTTCTTCTTTTCTTCGCGTTTCTGCATCTGGAGGGACTTGAGGCTGTCGTACTCCTCCTGGAGGGATGTGACGTCTGCAAGTGCGTGCTTGTGTTCGAACTCCAACCTCGAGAGCTTGATTTTGTCGGTCTTGCTGAGCTCGCCCTCAAGTGATGCCTTGTCCTTCAACAGCTGAATCTTGGACTTCATGGCGTTGACCTTGTCGGATCTTCTCTTCTTCTTGGACGCGATCGCGTTCAACGAGAGCTGGACTTGGCCGAGCTCAGTGGTCTTGTAGGTGGCCATGGTGATGTGACGTGTTATACTATAAATTAGGAAAAATTATATATAAAGTCAATTCTTATTTACTTAAGTTATATATGGACGTCATGACGTACCCGTTCATGAAAGTCTTTGGGCTCATCTTGTCCTGGACGTGGCGCCTGATGTACGAGTTCATGAACGGCCTGATGAGCTCCGGCATCTTGGGCTTCTCACTATGTCCATAGGTCGTGGGCCACGACCTGATGGCCATGTACTCAACGTGGAAGAGGAGGTCGACCACCTGGTTGACGAAAGTAGCGCTGTTCACCGGGATTTGGATAGCCTGCTTGTAGAGGTGCAAATAAATGTATGGACTTAATGACGTGCATGTACGACATGATCACCTTGGAGAAGAGTGCGTTGTTTAGGTCGGCGTTTCCGAGGCAGGTGATCATGTCCTCGTCCGACCGAAATGGGATCAGCTTGTTCAAATCTTGGTGCGGAAGGTTCTCAGAGACGGCCTTCGAGTCGTACAGCTGGGACTTGAGGTTGAAGAGATCGTGCTTCATTTCTCGTATGAGGGCAGTTTGTTCCTGCAGTTCAGCCCGCCATGTTCTGAAGCCTTTGTTGCTGAGTTCCCACTGCTTGTCGAGCGCCTTTCGAATGTTGGCGAACTATATAAAGTTAATAAATTATGTACTTTGTTAAGTCCACGATATACTTATCGACGTACGTACCTCTTCCCAGAGCGCTTTGGTGCTGTTGACCTGGGCGCCGCTCAACGGCGTGGCGGGCGGTGTGTTCGAGGCGGAGAAGAGCGACGGGATGTTGAAGCCGGCGCTTGCTCTTGCGGTGGTCGATGATGAACCTGAAGGAGGTGCAGGTGCAGGTGGTGACGTTGCCTTCGGTGTTGCTTCTGGTGCGGGCGGGGTGCTCTTGGCCGCTGTGAAGAGTTCGCCGACGTCGGGAAGTCCGTTACCGTCAAGGTCCGGCTAAATCAAGAGAAGCTAGCTTAAAAAACGATTAAATAAATATGTTATAGTTATACTTGCCGCTGCAAGGTCGGCTGCAGGGTCGATATCGAATGGAACCTCGTGACGTGAGCTCTGGATGTATAGCGGTGGATGCATATATATGAGGACGATATTAATGTTTTTTTAATTAGCTTTGTCGCACTTAATAATTACCTTCATCTCCTTCTCCATTCGGTTTGCCATCGCTGTCAAGTACTTGGATCTCGGCGCTTTCATGCCTTGAGTTGGACGCTGCGATGTGGCTGGCGACGGCGTGTTGAGGATGGGCGACGGCGTGTTGAGGATGGACTGCGAGTCGTTCACCGGGGACACCGACGTCTCGTCTTCGCTGAAGAGGTCGTCGTCCTTCTCGTTGGCCTCGTTCTTGTCCTTCTCGTTGGCCGCATCCTCGTCCTATATATATTATATATATCTGGGCGCACGAGAGCAGTATAAATGAGAATAAATCAAGCAGTACGTACCTCTGTACCGGAGACGTGGCTTAAAATTGAGTCCTCGGCCTCGGCCTCGGAGTTCGGGACTTCCATCTCGGACTTCTTCTTGTTGCCGCCGTTGACATTGCTGCCGTCCGCCTTCGCCTGTAGGTGGGCGAGCGCTCCGTCTACGTCTGAGTAGGACGGCTCCGTGTCCGGACGCAGCAACTTGTTGTCGTCGTTGCCGCCCGTCTCGTAGAGCAGCCCGTCGTCTGTCAACTTGCGGGGGTTCGCCTCGAGTAGCCTGGCGTAGGCCGTCTCGACGTCCACATTGCACGCCATGAGGACTTTAAACTGCGCGTTGAGGTCGAGACACTTGTTGTGGAGGATGACGGGCGTCACGGTGTTGAGGGCTTTGGCAAACACGCGGCACGGGAACGTGAAGAGGTTGGTGAAGGCCAAGTCGTACGTACGCTTACGCCTGTCGTCGTTCAGGAACCGGTCATTGACGTACTTCTTGCTCTCCATGCACCGTATGTTAGAACTTTGCAGGACAGCGAAGGGGGTTTTTAGCTTGGGATCGTTCACAAACACTATAAATGCCTTGTATTCGTAGTGCGTGTCTCCGATGAGCGGTTGAGTTTCGAGTTCTGTTTCAGGCACGGGCGCAGGGGCGTCAGCTTTGGACTTTGCGACGTTTGACTTGTTCTTCTTTACAGGGCGTTTCGTGGCCGCTGTAGACCTGGTCCTCCCCATGGCGTCGACGAGCAAGATGGACTTCAGGAAATACAATCACGACGTCGAGACTTACACCGATTGCGCGAAAAGTCAGCTGTCGTGGAACGATCGAGACGCTCGCGCCTAGCTTGCCTGCTGTTTTGAATTTGCCGCCTTTTACATATATCTAGGGGAGACATTTGAAGAAACTCAAATCGATAAATATTGAACTTCTGAAAGTTAATTAATCATTATATGGAATCGGAATTGAAAAGAAGTTATAATACAAGTTAATTAATCAATATTCAATCGTCGGCCAGAGGTTGGGCTGGAAAGACGATTCAAAGTGACGTTGCGAAGTGATCCAAAACGCAGCGATGGCCATCATCGAGTCCACGGAGTACACCTGGGCCGTGTTGTACCTCATCGGGTGCTCTGAGGACCCCTTCATAAAGGCCCCCATAGTCTCGGACACTGTCTTGGCTGCTCAAGCAGTCGTCGGCCTCACCGACAACAAGCGCTTCATCAACTACAACGGGTCCGTGGCTCATGGGGTCCGTGCCCAGTACAAGCTCTTCATGCTTTGCGGATCGGACTTCTTCGGTCACATCTCGAACATCGTGGAGTTGGCCAACTGGTTCTACAGCTACGTCAGGACGGTCATCGATCCCCAAATGGACAGAGAGACGGCCTTCGCCCTCTGCACGTCCATCCTGCCGCCCATGACTCAGAAGGACACTGTCCTCGACGTCCTCCTCAGCCCGGACGAGGTGAAGCACATGCTGAACTCGCCTGATCGCACGGCGATTAGCTTCCAGCCGCACCCGATCATGGAGATGGACATCGTCAAGTACGTATCTAACCGGATCATATATTCGATCGATCTAGCTTGACCTAAACCGACCTGTTTCTTCCCTAAGGAGGGAGATGATGGAGGCCGTCGCCATCTTGAGCACGAAGCTCATCACCTGCCGCCCTCCCAGCCCCGTGAAGAAACCAGTTCGCGTGTACGTCGAGGGATACGGAGAGGTACCCGAAGAAGTCCAGGCCGAGGTCCAGGCCGAGGTCCCGGCCGAGGTCGCCGCTGCCGCAGCAGCCAAGGAGGCGGGTGCCGAAGTGTCTCGTCCTGCTTCCATCGACTTGGGCATGGTGCCGGCGGAGTTCTACATACGAGACGGTGGACAGGACGACATCCAAGAAATCCAAGAAGAAGTCCCACCTGCGACAGCCGGTGAGCAAGAGGCGGCCGGTGAGCAAGAGGCGGTCGGTGAGCAAGAGGCGGCCGGTGAGCAAGAGGCGGTCGGTGAGCAAGAGGCGGCCGGTAAGCAAGAGGCGGCCGGTGAGCAAGAGGCGGTCGGGGAGGCGGCCCAAGCGAAACCGATGGCAAAGAAAGTAAGTACACTTATATATTACTTCATTAATTGCAAATTGGACTTATCGAGGTAACTTTTCATAGACGCAGGCCACGAAGAGGAAGGAAACCAGAGAAAGTCCGATGCCAAAGAGAAGGCGTTCCGCTCCCCAAGATCCCGAACCAGCCCAAGCCGGCGAACAGGCTGGCCCATCCTCGCAGCAGCAGATTGCTCACCTCGTCAACGTCGTTGAGGAACTGAAGCAGATGGTGAGTGGACAGCAGGAGGTTGATCCGGAAGAGGACGCAAATCAGATCGTCATCGAGGACCCCGACCTCCCGTACGAGGCGAAGTACAATGCTGTACGTGCCGCATTGCCCATCGACACCAACAAGGCGTTCCAGAACATCCTCCAGGACCGGGACGGGCCTACCTGCCTCCTCTGGGCCCTGAAAGTCATCCTTAACTCAGCCGTGGCCGAGGAGGGGATTACGTACGACACGACGTCGACAGGTACGGCCCTGGAGAGCAAGGTCATCCATGGGCTGTTCTCCGTCGAATACATCAAGGCGTACAAGAACTTCGACCCCAGGGAGAACTACGTCCAAGAGCCCGGAACCGCAATGGAGGAGAACATCTACGTGTGGTTGAAGGACGCGATGACGTCCATAACAACCGAGTTCTACGCCACCTTCGGCTTGGAGAACAAGTTCAACTGGGTCGAGTTCTTCGTCAAGGTGAGAAAGGTGTGGCGCTGGACGCGGTCGAACAACAGCGACGGCCGTCGCAGGCGCCGCCGCAAGAAGAATTAAAACAGCATGGACGTGAAGAGGTCCCAGATCAAATTACCCGGTCGCTCGATCCAAAATTCGCCTCTGCCCGTATACGCTACGCGTGATCACGTATTCTAAATTTAACATATAGCGTCCATTTTATAACCGACAGTACCATGCATTAATTTCGATCGGTGCAATATTCTTTTTTATGTCCGAAAATCACAACGTACATATCATACCTTTACAAGGTCATGCAGTTTTTAATTACCTCAAGAAATTATAACACGAGCACAGAATAAAATGAAGACTTGTCGTACCAGTATATATATAATTACCATAGATCGTTTTATTAATTAATTAATCGGCTTCCCTAAGTTGTGAAATGCTGAGACTGACGAGCACATTTTCGTTTTGGGTAGGGACTTGGATAAGTTTCCCTAGGACGTGGTCGCGTCTCAGGTACTGCTCCTCGGCCGCGACGCTGAGGAACTTGAAGACGCCCACGTTGGTGAAGTCCAGATGATTGCCTCCGGGTGGAAAGTAGGTGGTGACGTTGATCTTTCGGACTTTCAGGAAGTGATCATGCGGTTCCGGGTCTTCTACGAGCTCGTAGCAGGACCTCTCGGCGTAGAGGAGGTCGTCACGTCTTTTTGATGTCGTACGCACACTGTATTTTATTTTCTTGGCACAAGTGTGTCCGTTTAGCGGCCGTAGATAGGATTGCCGCATGAACTGCAGCCCTAGGGAGGACGTGCCCACGTGTTGCGCTCTGCCTCCCACGGCGAAGGAACTTTCGAAGAAGAACGCCGAGATGTCGGGGAAAGCCCCGTGGACACGTATACGGAGCAGGTGAATGAGAAGGTGTACATTGTACCTCATGTTCAGTTCTCCGAAGGTGGCGAAGTAGCGGTAGTACCAATTATGTGCCAGGGACGTGAGGTAGTTCTTGTCCAGCGCGTCGAAGTACTCGTTCGGGATGCTGTAGGCACGGCACAGGAAGGAGAACTCAAGCCACAGCTCACGACATATTCCTGGGCGGAGAGCTTCGGCGACAATGGGGAAGTATATAAGGACGAGATGGCGCCACTCAGACCCTTTCCAATTCTTGAAGTCCATTGCGCGTGGCCGCCGTGGCAGTTCAGTTGGGACTTTCACACGTACAAGCGCCTCATCCAACTGCCTGGTGGACTGCCTCCCTTCGGTCAAGTTCGTTGGACGAGTCTCGCCAACGTTGAAGAGAAGCTCAGTTAGTGCACGTGCCACTCCAAGGTAAAGCATGTGCATGGGGTCGGCCGGGATGGACTCTATGATGTCGAAGTCGGGCAGTATGTCAAGGATCTCGCTGTATCCACGGTAGCCGAAGTCGTTGAACTTCTTCTTCTTCTCAGCGATCTCCTGGTAATCTTCTTTAAGACGTGCCAACGTCCGGTTCTCACTTTGCAAAGTATCTGTGCCCCATATTGGACGTCCTTTATGGCTGGCGACTCCATAGCAATAATCACAACCGCGTTTCGACGTATGGGACTTTTGATTCCTCAGAAATGAGCGCATAGGTGCGTCGGCGCATATGTAGTTCAAGTTCAGGTTGAGGTCTCGGATGGACTGCAAGATGTCCCCCAGCATGAACGTGACGGTCATGAGTTTCTTGCCAGCAGGGGTAAAGCCAATTGCGTTTGTCACGTGGTAGATGTTGCGGCAGGAGAGGAACTTGACCGAGACGACGTTTTGACTTTTTCCAGTTCTGCCAATGGGGACGCCGTCGATATTAATAATAATGTCCGTCTCCTCCCTGCTGTGTGTAGCGTAGTGGAACTTGAGAACGTCCTCCAACTTAGCACGCCACACTTCATAGACAGGCTCGTACACCTTCCTATCCCCGTACTTTTTCTTGGGCACCTGTTCGAGTCCAAACTCTTTCACGAGCTCCATGGTTTCATTGTCAAAATACGCCACGTCGACAAGTACATTCGGTATGTCTTTGAGGATGGTACGTTGTAGAGTTTTTGCACTGGGCAGGTGCGGACTGTATTGAAGTACAGGTAGGACTTTGCGGAATCCGTCCCACAGAGCAGAGAATGCCGTCTGCGACATATTGTGACGCACCTTTAGGCCGTACAGGTACGTCGTTGCGTCCGTTGTGTTCCATCTTGAGACATCGCCTACATCGCTGTCATCACTATCGCCTTCTGTGGTCTCGCCGCCTGTACCGCCATCGTCTGTCTCAGGTACTTGTTGACGCCCATGTAGTACGTCTTCAACTTCAGTAGGGAGACCTGCAGCCGGCGGTTCACCATCAGCGATGGCGCCGCCGTCGCTAAATGTCTCCGGTTCTGCAGCTTGCCCGTACTCCTCCAAGTCCAAATCGGGCCGCATAGGGAGTGGAGGCATCGAGAATGGTTCCGCCCGCCGTTCTGGTTGCACAGGTTCATGTATTTCAGGGAGGTCGAGGTCGAACTCGGCGGGTACTTCGGGCTGTCGAAGCGATCTGGACCGATCGGTGGCGGCAGCGGCAGTGTGTGCAGTAGGTCCGGCATCGCGCCGTTCACGTTGACGTTCTGGTTCGCCGTCCTCAGACGAATTGGACTTCCAGTCGTCGAATGTGAACCGCTTCCTCTTATAATACCTCTTTCGAGGCTCGAGCCGCCTCTCAGCCATGATGGATTTAAGTGTGAGTTCACGTTTAAGCCAGCTATCTATCTATCTATCTATATATATATATATAGATAGCTGTCTTTGCATAAGTTAGCGTACATCTAGCTGTCTTTGTTGCACGTGGTGACGTCCAAATTTGTACACGTACGTCGATCGATATATCTGATCGACGCGGCGGCCAATCGCGATCGATCGATCGAGAACTTCACATCCAAGATCGAGAGCTTCACATCCAAGATGTCCGTCCAGTACTGGGAGGATCAGTACGTGCAGAAGTACATGGCCAACTCCGACGGCGACGTCTACCTCAGCCAAGTGGACAGCTCCGTCCTCTACGATGGCCTCGATAGCCTTAGAATTAAGGTCGCCGGCGAGACCACAGGGCTCCACAGCGTTGAGTGGCTCCGGGACCTCGAGCCGCCGGACATCCGATACCCCTTCAAGGACATGGTAATAATTACATGAGAAATATATATATATAGTAAAATAGTTTTTTTTAACATCAACAGGTCAACTCCTTCATTGACCAGGTCAATGCGACAGCCATGGCCATCAGGGATGACAACATCGTGTGGAATCCGAACTCCATCACCGGCATCGGGCCCACGAGGAGCTTCTACTTTCTTTCCACTGAAGTAATCCGTGGCGCCACCGCCGATGGCTTCCACAGAAATGAAGGTCCCATGGTCGGCAAGGAGTACATCATGGACGGCGTCAGGTTCACTGAGTATGATGGCTTCGACTGCGCCAACCGCCACTTCAGGGTAAGTTAATTAACGCTATATTAATCTATGTTGGATGAGAATTAATGATGTAATTTACACATTTCACTTCAGTTCTTCCAGGCACCTACTCTGCCCGTCCCTTACTGGGACGGCCTCGGTCCCCGCCACGTACAAGTCGGAGTACACCAACTGCCTGAAGAAGTACGCCTTCACGTCCCCCGCGTTGTATGGCCCGGTCACCGTACCCGTCAGGAGAATGACGACACCCGCACCAAGCGCGTCAGGCGCGGCGACTGCTTGATGTAAGTTATATATTGCCAACTTACTTTTATAAGTCCAACATATTTTGCCTTTTCGCTTGGTTTCATAGCTGCAAGACCTATGAGGTCCTGTACGCCGCCGGGTCGTCGAGGGCCCGCAAGAAGAACGAGCTCAGAGCCGCCGGCATCAGGTTCCCGAACACGTTCACGTACAACGAAAGCGACGCTGCACCGCGCTACACTACTGCGAAGGCCACACAGACGGACTACCTTCAGTCCCCCAAACCGGCCGGTTCCTCCTTCCAGAAGTCCATCAAATCGACCGGGGCCTCCGGCCTTCTTCACTCAACGCCTCAGCCCCATCAGGGACTTGTCAGGCGCCGCAGTCTCTCCGTTGGGAGCTCGCCGATGACACCGGATCTATCGTACTCGAAGAAGTCCAACCAGGACCTGTCGATCAACTCTACTAAGGTGCCGGCTAACGTGAAGAAGTCCACCAAGAACCTCTTCTCCAGTGCTCCTTCTGTTACCGCGACTACCGGCAAAGAAAACGCGACCGTCGGCCTCTCCTCGACCACTGCGCCTCCTATCGTGACGGCGTCCACCCTCGAGAAAAAGGGCAGCGAGAAGTCCAAGAACCGCTACTCGAAGTCTCTCATCGAGGTTTGCCAGGAGTTCGCCCGGCAGGAGGCCGAAGCCATCGCGTGGCACGAAGAAAATAAGAGAGAGAAGCGCTATCACCTTTGCCCCAAATTGAATTTCGATTCCACCGACAATTCCGATGACATCCAGCAGCTCACGGACACGTCGTGCACGTCAACGTGTGCCTGTCAGAACGAGCAGGAGGACGAGAAGGACGAGACCACCTTGCACTCCAGCACGGCGGGCAACTCAGACCAAACGAAGGAATCAGTAACATTCCTGCATCTCTCCGACGACGACGAGGAAGAAGCTGCTCCTGCTGTGGACGTGGCTAAGTCCAAGAGCCCCAGCCCCATGTCCAACCCCCCAACCAAAGCCCTGACCACGCCGCCTGCCTCCGCCATTTCAAAGACCCGAGGCACGAAGAGGCAGACACGCTCCACCGGCTCCGCCAGCACCACGAAAACTGTGAAGTACTCTCAAGAGTTTAAACCGGACGACTTCAACAAGATCAGGGACAGTCGCTTCCCCATGTCGCCGAGGCTCAGGTTGTTCAGGCACGTGCAGGACGTGAACGCGTCCCGCGCCGAACTGGACATCTCGCTGCTCCCCAGAGGCGCCACGTTGATGTACAGTCCGCGCTCCCAGAGCATCTCTGTTGAGGACATTCCCAGCGACATGTCCGCTGCTGGCGACTGCCCGGAGAACGCGACCGACGAGGACCCGCCGACGTCCAGGAAGGACATCAAGACGTCGGAGTCCAACGAGATCGAGCCCGGCAAGTTCTACACCAACCCGGAATCCAAGTAAAGTATCTGTTTTTGTGCAATTTGTCCTCGATATGCACACTCTACTACATATGATGTACCATTTGAACGACTAGAAGTCCGGATATATATGTATGTACATACGTGTGGCAAGAAATACTCGAAATAAACGGAATTAAAGCTTCCTAGTGGAGTTCACGCATGTAATTTACTCATATTTAGCGACGCATACACGCATATCTGAACACGCACATGGACTTTACGACGTCCATGCCAAAATTTAGCTTCTGCCGAAGGTATTAATTCCTCTTAATTGAAGCATCTGCTCCTTTTTCTCTAGCTAGCATAGCATAGGTATGTATACGTATATATCGCTACAAATTTTGCGGCCAAAATTGCTCTCCTTGTGGACTTCTCAGCGTCCCTTTCGCAAATTATTTAATTCCTCCTCGGCTTCTTCACGTCCACCGCGGCGACCTTGTCCTCCTTGGTCGTTCTCTTCAGGCTTTTCTCCTCGGACGTGGATGTGGAGACGGCCGTCTCAACCTTCGAGCTCCTCAGCTCCATCCTAATCTGGGCGCCGATGGTGGTGTTCAGACCCTCACCGAGGTTCATGGTGAGCTCGCCCGGTTCGTGCGTAACATCGAGCTGTCCACCTGGCGGCTCCGGGCTCTCGTCGCTGCTCGACCTGTACTCCCTCATCAGGTGTAGAAGTTTCTCGTACCCGGCCTTCGTGGACGACCTGGCCGCCTTCGCTGCTTGCTCTTCCTCCGACACCGCAGCTTGGGCCTGCAGGACGAGACTTGTAGCCGTGGGCTTCGGGCCCACGTTGCCCGTGGGGCAGAACTCCGGGAAGTGCTCGCGGACGTAATGCCAGAACGTGTTGACGTCGAAGTTAACGCTCCTGTTCCTGACAGCCAAGTTCTGCAGCAGCGCCAAGACGTGCTTCGGGACCGGAGGCAGTGCGTTCGGTGAGTATTCGGCAGACTCTTCCTCCTTGGCGGCGGGAATGACGTGGTCCTCGGTGTACGAGTCCGTCAGGAGGGACCACACGATGTAGTCCGCGTACTTCGAGTTGTCCGTGGACTTCGTAACGTCGTCGGGGAGGTGAACGTCGGTGTACTCCATGATGGCGACCTGGGCTCCCGGCACGTTCAGAAGGTCCCAGATGTCGATATCATCGTCGAAGGGGAGCTTGTTGATGAGGGCGGCCTTCATGTCGTCGTCGCTGTACTCGTCGCCAGTGGGCGGCTCCACTTCCATGGCCCAGGACGGTGGGATGGACGCCGGCACGTTCGCCGGGGACTCCGCCTCCTCCGGCTTGCCCTCCTTCTCGCTCTGGCCAGATCCTCCTGCAGGGGGATTGGCAGCGACGACAATGCGTCCATCTTCGCCGGTGAAGATGTTGGGGTTGGTCTTCAGGAACAGGTCCCTCATGACCGAGATCTCGGTCTTCGTCGCCTTTCTCAGGGCTTCCCTCGTCTTCCTGTACCGGTCCTCGATCGCGTTCTGGACGTCATGGCGCTGTTGAGAGACATTTTGACGTTAAATTTCCTATTGAACTCATTATAATTGCGGCTACTTACAGTGTCCGTCACATTCGAGCAGACCGCCTCCCTCAGGTACGAGACTTCGTGGCCGATGCTGGCCACGCGGGCCGTCACGGACCTCAGGTTGTCCTTCCTCAGCTGGTCTTGCTCCGCGAACCCCTGGGTGACTCTCTCCTTGAGGTCGTCGATAGCGGTCATCACGTTGGCGAGGGATGCGTTGATGTCCGCCATGTACTTCACGAGGTTGTCGGGATTCTTTCCGCTCTGCTTGGCCATTGCGACGAGGATTCGCAAGATTTCGCTCCTCACAATCACGATCGACTTTTGACGACGTCTGCTCGAGTCGACTCTCCAATTCCGATTGACGGATTCGGAAATCTGCTGGCCGGATCACGAAGAATTAATTAATAGACTGCTAAAAGTACTAAAGGAACTACATAAAAAGGGCGGTTCAATTTAAATCATGATCACTATTATAGGTCTTTGCATTTTTTCCTTTTCCAACTGGAAATTCCAAGTTCATCCACGATCTATACATTTCCACCTCGATCTCCGCGTCCGGCCGGTCTCAGCCATCCACGTCCGCGATCGACTTCATCATGTTCTGGTGTGACATCTGCAACACTCCGACCACCCGCAGGCTATTCTTCCCTGCCTGCGGACACTCCGTCTGCCACACGTGCGTTGGCGACCTCATCTGGGAGGGCACAGACGATCATTTCATCTGCTGCCTCGACCCCTACTGTCCGGTGTGCAAGAATGCCTCCGATGTCAACGTGGAAACGTTCAACGGGACGTCGAAGACGATCAGAGAGAAGAAGGAGTAGTAATTGACGTCCACATGTACTATATAAAACCGACACCTTGATATATATATAGTCCAAAGAATTAAACACGCATACGAATTCATTTTCGCTCACGCCGAATGTTGTAATTCACAATTGTGTGATTTAAATTAATATTAATTTAGTTTCGATCGATCCTCTCAGCATGGCGCACGTTAAGCGGATCGCCCTGGTACTTCTTGCTCTCCTCGTCCTTCTTCTCCTTGCGATCCACTACGACACGTGGTTCGCCACCGCCGTTCAACCCTGTCCGCATGGCAGGTTCATCTCCAATCACCTCTGCACGTACTGCACCTCCCTTGACGACGCCGCGGACTTCTCGAGGTACCGCCCGAGACCGACCTGGAAGAACACGGTGTTCTTTGGCCGCCCGTCCTTCGAGGTGAAGACGTACCTCCGCGATCGCTGCGGGAATATTGACCCCGTCCAAGTGGCTGTCTGCACCAAAACGGACACGTCCACCACGTACAGCTGCACCTGGATGGGCCAGAGGTGCATTGGGGAGCACTCGATATCCACCGGGCATTTGTATTACCACGACATTAAGTGCTAATTATTACTTTCATTCATTAATGAATTGAAAGAAAATTTACGTGCAAGATATTAAATTGGCGTGGTAAAGCAATAAATTATCGAACTACCGCGAGAAGAATGACATCTCTAAGTCCGCGCTATTACTTTGCCAACTCGAAGTCCACTTCCTACCTAACGAGCACGAGAACAATATCGGCAATTCTTCATCGCTATTCTGTTTATTACTTTGACTTTAACTTCCTATCCAACTAGCGATATAAGTTAGACGTCACTATGTCCACGGTGTACCTGATGATGTCGTGAGTTTGCCGACATACAGTGAACAGCAATTTGCTTCTCAACGATACTATGACCTCGCTATTCTGGTTGATTCTTTGAAATCAAAGCACTCCTAGAACACCGCCGGTATATGGACGTTTCAATGTCCGCATCATGACGGCGTGAAGTACATATCAAATGCATATCTAGAACACCGAGGTAATATAGTTGACAATGTGTCTCCGCTGACATTTCTGGTTATTCATAACCAAATTACTAGCCTTAACGCCACTTGTATACCTACGTTCTTATACCACTGCAAGGCTAGCTCTTCAAGTACATGCTAAGGAAGAGCAAGCAAAGCGCGGGAACAGCCTCCGCAAAAATGGACATTTTCACCTCCACACGGCTCTACCCGCGCTATGTCCACTTAACCCCGAAGGAGAAAAAAACGCGATCTGTCCGGTCGGGTTAATTGAACTAAATAGTTGTGCACGCTTTCCTGGAAAGTTTGCGCTCGTTGGCTTCTGCTCAGCCACGTCAGCGTCCACAGCTTGTTGCAACTCCGGCCGTTCTCTTTCCACTTCTGGCTCGGCGCTGGCATAGAAGTTTTTCCATATCTCGTCATAGTCTAGCTTGGTGGGCGCGCAAAGCGGCACCGAGCCCCGACACACGGACGTCTCTCTCGACGGGGTCGAGTCAATAAATCGGAGGTCGTCGCCGGCGATAGAATCGAGGCGTCGCCCCCGAAACTGGGGTGGTAAATTGGAGCCATCAGAAGAAGTGGCTACCACCGAGGGAGACGACGACAGCCGC
>JAAUYK010196227.1_pt1 | contig 14282 bp, 10 predicted proteins | sample 7278021 | NCBI WGS metagenome assembly JAAUYK01 (sample SAMN14350223, study PRJNA611818) | marine sediment metagenome | isolation source: surface marine sediment (1.8m) | place: French Polynesia: Moorea | collected 2018-08
CGGCGGCCGACGGCCAGTTGATTCCGCTGCCGCCCCTCGACGACAGCGACGCCTATTTCCTGCTGGCTCTGACCGACATATTCGGCAGCGACATTGGCAACCTGCTCGTTAGCGAAGCGCTGATCGACAAGTTCGTGGCGACCGTGGATAACCTGCCGCGCTCGCGCGTTTCCGAGAGGATCCGCCCGATCGGCCGGCTGGCATCCAACTTCGCCGTGACGACAGTCTCAGACGACGTCATCCACCTCGACGAGTCGAACTATTCCCGCTACGACACCGTCGTCGGTCTGGTGACGACGGCGGACCTCGACGATGTCGTCGACGTGTATCGAAGGTTCTATCCGCTGATTCAGGAATCCTACGTCCGGCTCGGATACCCGAACGGCTACTTCAACGATCGCGCGGTGGAGGTGATCGATCACCTGCTCGCGACGCCCGTGCCGGTGGGGCCGATTCGGCTCGTGCGACCCCGCGTGCTCTACGAATTCGCGGACCCGGAACTGGAAGCGCTGTCGAGCGGACAGAAGCTGCTCATCCGTATGGGACGCGAGCATACCGAGGCGATCAAGGCGGTCCTGAAGGAACTCAGGAGCCGGATCACGCAGACCGCCGGCCAGTCTGACAGTCCGTAGCGGGCGGCAAGACGACGCCAGCGCACGGAATCGCGGTTACTCCGCTTCGGCCTCCGACGCGGCCGCGGCCTCCGCCTCGATACCCGCCCGGATCTCTTCGAGTTCCGATGCCAGGAAAGCCGCGTCGTACCAGTGACCGTTCATCATCACGCCGGCGGGCCGGCGCAGGGTCGAGAGATCGTCGCGCGGATCGGCATCCAGCAGAACGAGATCCGCTCTGGCACCGGCTGCAACGACACCCCACTCGCCCTCTTCGCGCAGAAAGCTTGCGGCGTCCGCCGTCGCCATGCGCAACACCTCGTCAGCGGGAATCCCGATATCGATGAAGGCCTCGAGTTCGTCGTGGATCGCGAACCCCGGCAGCACGAAAGGATTCGGGGTGTCGGTACCGATCAGCATCGGCGTGCCAGCCTCATAGAGCATGCGCGCGAAGGCACGCTGGTTATCGGTCGCAGTCTGCTTCACCTCGTCGAACGCACCCATGCTGTTCGCAGCACCTCGCCACCAGCCGGCGAGACCGCTACCGATGTAGGCAGCGCCCGGCAGTGCAAAGAACGCGTCGGGGTCGTCGGCGTACTCGTAGCGCACCGCGATAACGGCGAAGGTAGGCGAATGCCAGACGCCGGACTCCGCGGAGGCGATCGCGATCTCCTGCATGCGGTCAGGGTCCGCGTTCGCCCAGCGCTCCATGAAGCGAGCACGGTCGCCCGCCATCGTAACCGCCCGGCTGACGCCCTCGAAGTGTTCGATGCTGTCGACGCCGAACGCCAGCACCTCTTCGATCGTCATACCCTCGGGTACGTGCGTGTAAACCTGCATATCGCGGTCCTGCGCGGCCTGCACGGCGGCCGCGTAGATATCCGGCGTCAATCCCTCGTATAGCTTGACGGCCGTGTATCCGGTGGTGCGCTGGCTCTCGACCGCGCCGATGGCCTGTTCGGGCGAAGACAGCATCGCCGATCCCTGGCCCCAGATCGGATCCGGGCCATCCATCAGCGGTCCGGACGTATACACGTGCGGACCCGCGTAAGAGCCGTGCTTCGCGCCAGCATCGAGAATCAACGTCGCTCCCGAGCCCCACATATTCCTAAGCGTCGTCACACTGTTCGCCAGAAACAGCGGGCCCTGCACTTCCGACCAATAGTGCACGTGCATGTCCGCAAGCCCCGGCATCAGCGTCATCCCCGCGCCGTCGACGACTGTCGCGCCCGTTGGAATCTCGCTTTCGCCTTCCACGACCGCGACGATCGTGTCGCCCGCGACCGTGACGCTCGCGCCTTCGATCACGCCAGCATCGGTCATTGTCAGAACCTGTACGTCCCGGAAGACGGTGGTTCCGCGGTCACTGGCCACGACCGGAGCGGCAAGGACTGCGGTGAAGATGAGTGCGGCAACTGTTCGGATCATGGCGATACTCCGGGCGGTCAATCAGGATCGGTCGTGGTCGGGTCGTCGTATGACGACGCAGACACTAGTGTATTCGGGCGGGCGGGCAATTTGGATGCGCTCCAGCACTGCAAGACTACGCGGCCGCCTCTCTCGACCTGTTCCAGAAAGCCCACGTCAGCTGCAGCTTCGATGCGACTCCTGTGATGAGGACGCCGTGCACGAACCACGGGACGTCGCCCCAGACGATCAGCACCGGCAGCATCGTGAAGAACAGCGCCATCGCGATCCGCCCGAACTGAAGATGCGGGACCGCGTAGCGCTTGTGCTTCACGCGGACGGTCGTCATGTAGATCTCGAGCAGCACGAAGATCGGCAGGTAGGGCAGCCAGTAGGTCGATACGAAACCGGGGATCAGTAGCCAGAGCCATAGCAAAGTCGAGAAACTCAGGATGAGATCGGCAATGCCGTCGAGGTCCGTATCGCTTTTGGGCGGCGCACCGCGTCGGGCGAACCAGCCGTCCAGCAGGTCGGTCAGCGCGGCGGCGATGTACAAGCCGAAGACCCACCATTTCAGCCCGAAGAACGCCAGCACCGTAATCGGTACTACACTGAAGATGCGCGCCCACGTGAGCGCATCGGCGATCGTTCTTGCGGCCTGTTTGTCCATCGGGTCTTGCGGGTTCTGCTCGTGAGCAAGGATAGCGCGATCAGCAGCAGCGGTCAGTGTGGGACAATGCGCGACAACAAGAACGATGTTGGGGGAAAGTATGAAGGACAAAGTCACACGCCGTGATTTCCTGAACGGTACGCGCGTCGCGATCGGCGCATCGCTGCTCAGCCCGTGGGCGGAGGTGTTCGGCTCGAGCAGCACCGAATTCACGCTGCCTGCTGACTACTACCCTCCCGCGGCAACCGGTCTGCGCGGCAGCCACAACGGCTCGTGGGAGATCATGCACGCACGCGTCAACGGCGCGAGCTGGCCGGTCGGCGAACCGGAGGAGACCGTCGATCTCGTCGTTGTGGGTGGCGGCATCAGCGGCCTCGCCGCAGCGCACTTCTACCGCAAGGAGAAACCCGACGCGCGCGTCCTCATACTCGATAACCACGACGATTTCGGGGGACATGCCAAGCGCAACGAGTTCTCGGTAGGCGGCGATACTCGTATTGCCTACGGCGGAACGGAAGCCATCGACACGCCGTCCGGCTACGCGGAGGTTTCCCGGCAACTGCTCGTCGACATCGGCATCGACGTGCAGCGCTTCTACGATTATTTCGATCAGGATCTGTACGACTCGATGGATCTCTCCTACGCGATCGCCTACGACAGCGCGACCTACGGCGAGCGGAAACTCGTCCACGGCTACGGCAGCCGCTCGTGGGAGGATTTCGCCGCGGACACGCCGATGAGCGACAAGGCGAAAGCCGATCTCGTTCGGGCATTCAACGAACCCACGGACTATCTGCCCGGCATGACACGCGAGGAGAAGATCGCGCTGTTGTCCCGGATCAGCTACCGCACCTACCTCGAAGACTACGTGAAGGTCGACTATCAGGTGCTCGAGATGTACCAGCGCTGGGGCATGAGCTATTGGTGCGTCGGCATGGACGAAGTGCCGGCGATATATATCCTCGAGTACACCGACGGCGGGGGCCTGCCGGGGCTCGCGCATACGGTTACCCGTGAGGGCGGCCGCGGCAGCGAGCCGTACATCTTCCATTTCCCGGACGGCAATGCGTCGGTGGCGAGACTCCTCGTGCGCAAGCTCATCCCGGAGGCTTTGCCGGGAACGACGATGGAAGACAGCGTCACTGCGCGGGTGGATTACACCCAACTCGATCGCGAAGACTCAGACGTTCGCATTCGGCTGAACAGCACGGTCGTCAATGCGCAGCACACGAGCAACTCCGGCGCCGTCGACGTGACCTACATCCACCGCGGCGACGCTTACACGGTCCGCGCGAAGAACGTTGTCATGGCCTGCTACAACAGCGCGATTCCCTACCTGTGCCCGGAGCTCCCGGAGAAGCAGCGAGCAGGACTCGCGTACAACGTGAAGGTGCCGCTGACTTACACCAAGGTCATGATCCCGAACTGGCGCTGGTTCGCCGAACTGGACACGCGCTACGTGTTCTACACGAACGACTTCTACAAGCAGGTCGAGCTGGCCTATCCGGTATCGATCGGCGACTACGAGTTCGGCTCGTCGCCGGACGAACCGATGGCGCTGCATATGTGCTACGTGCCCTACTTAGACGATATCCAGGGCCCCGAGCAGTGGCGCGCCGGCCGCAGGCGCCTTCTGGAGATGCCATTCTCGACCTTCGAGCACCACGTCCGCGATCAGCTCGATCAGGCGCTCTCAGGCGCCGGGTTCGATGCCGAGCGCGACATCACCGCGATCACGGTCAACCGCTGGGCGCACGGATATTCCTACAGTCCCGATCTTCTGTGGGAGCCGGACTACGCCTCTGAAGCCGACAAGCCGTGGGTTATCGGACGGCAACCGCTCGGCCGCATCACGATCGCGAACTCGGATGCCGCCGCATCGTCGAACACCAATTCGGCGATCTACAACGCGCATCGCGCGGTGCGGGAAGCGCTCGACGGCTAGCGCAGGCGGAAGCGGTACGGCCGCTCGGCGTCCTCTTGCGCATAGTCGATGCCGACGCGTGGCCCGACGACGATCCGCTCGTGCGAAACGTCGCTCCCGTGATCTTCGATCCAGAGCCGGTCCTCGAGCAGACTCGTTCCCGTCATGTCGGTCCGTATGCCGAGCGCCTGCGTGAGCGTTCCGGGACCGCCGAGGATCAGCTTGTCATCCGCGGACTTGCCGCGACGGCTGCGCATCAGGGCGATGCCCTCGATCGGTGCGCCCGCCCGGACGAGAACGGCAAGCGGTTCATTCACCTCGCCGACGACGACGTTGAAGAGGTGATGGATGCCGTAGCAGAGATAGACGTAAGCGCGGCCGCCACGCGCGTACATCGGCTCCGTCCGGTTCGTGCGCCTGTCGCCATAGGCATGGCTGGCTTTGTCGCCGATCCCCGCGTAGGCCTCGGTCTCGGTGATCACAGCCTTTGTGATCTCGCCGTCGATACGTGAGCACAGCACTTTACCGAGCAAGTCCTTCGCGACGCCGACAACGTCGTCTCGGAGATAGAAATCGAGCGGTAGTTTCAAAAGTATCTCGGCAACAGTGGGCAGTCCGTGAGCCGCCCGCGGGCTGATGCATTCAATGCGCATAGACCGGTTGTCGCCGCGAACCCCATGTTCCCGGCTCCGCCTCGAACACACCCGCGATCGGGTTGCCGCAATCGTGGCAAGCGGCGCCACCGCTGTCGACGTCCAGATCCCATCCACCCAGCTCGTACCAGTCGCGTTCGATAAGCATTGCGCCGCAGTTCGGGCAATAGGTGCTCGAGCCGGTGCGGTCGTGAACGTTGCCGGTATAAACGTAGTTCATGCCGGCCTCGATGGCGATATCCCGTGCGCCGAGCAGCGTTGACTTCGGCGTGCTCGGAACGTCCTGCATCTTCCAGTCAGGGTGGAAGGCCGTGAAGTGCATCGGTACGTCGGGTCCGAGGTTCTCGTGGACCCACTGCGCCATCGCCTCGAGTTCGCGCCGGTCGTCGTTCTCGCCCGGGATCAGAAGTGTCGTCAGCTCGAGCCAGACGTCGGTTTCCTGCTTCACGTAGACGAGCGTCTCGAGAACGGGGTCGAGGTGGCCGCCGCAGATCTTCCAATAGAAGTCATCCGTGAAGGCTTTGAGGTCGATATTCACCGCGTCCATCGCCCGGAAGAATTCCTCGCGCGGCTCGTCCGTGATATAGCCGGCCGTCACAGCAATGTTCGCGATACCGCGGGCCCGACAGACTTCGGCAACGTCGACGGCGTACTCGAGGAAGATCACCGGATCGTTGTAGGTATACGCGACGCCGCGGCTACCGCTGTCCTCAGCCATCTCGGCGATCGCCTCGGGTGTCGCGAAGGACTGCAGGCGATCGAAGCGGCGAGATTTCGAGATATCCCAGTTCTGGCAGAACTTGCAGGCCAGATTGCAGCCGGCGGTACCGAACGAGAGCACGGGCGTGCCCGGCAGGAAGTGATAGAGCGGCTTTTTCTCGACCGGGTCGACGCAGAATCCGCTGGATCTTCCGTAGGTCGTCAGCACGATCTCGTCGTCCGCGCGGCCACGGACGAAGCACAGGCCGCGCTGGCCTTCGTGCAGCCGGCAGAAGCGCGGACACAGATCACATTGCACGCGCCCGTTGTCGAGCGGGTGCCAGTAGCGGCCGCTGCGGCCCGTTATTCCGGAATCCTGATGCATACGCCCTCAATTATGGTCTGGAGGCATTGGAATCAGGAATCAAGCTATTCATACCCGTAGACCTACTTATATCCGGCGTCGATGAGCTGCCTAAAATGGTCTCCGTGGCCACCGATCCGACTCCAATGCCCGTAGTCCGCCATCCCGCAGTCGCGGGGTCTTTCTATGCCGCCGATGCCGGTGCCCTGGCGACGACCGTCTCCGAGCTCCTGAATGATGTACCGCGTGAGGAATCGCCGGCGCCGAAGGCGCTGATCGTCCCGCACGCCGGCTACATGTATTCCGGCCCGGTGGCGGCGACCGGATACGCAAGGCTCGAAGCGCATCGACAACGCTACGAAAAGGTCATCCTGCTCGGACCCGCTCATCGGGCGTGGTTCAAGGGGCTGGCTGTCAGCAGTGCGGACGCGTTCCGCACACCGCTGGGCGACGTGCCGGTCGATCGCTCCGGACTTACCGCGCTCGGTGTGGACGTCATGGACACGCCGCACGTTCACGAGCACAGCATCGAAGTGCACCTGCCGTTCCTGCAATCGGTGCTCGGCAACTTCACTTTGGTGCCGATCGTCGTCGGCGATGCTGCGCCCGAGCAGGTCGCCGCCGTACTCGATGCGTTATGGGACGGACCAGGAACTCTGATCGTCGTCAGTTCCGACCTCAGTCATTACCTGCCGTACGAGAAAGCGACGGCCATTGACGCAAGAACCTGCCGCGCGATCGAAGACCTCGACGGTCAACGCATCAACCAGAGCATGGCGTGCGGCGCGACGCCGGTCGCCGGGCTATTGATGACGGCAAGACAACGGGGCCTGAGTGCGACGACGCTCGACCTGCGCAACTCGGCCGATATCGCCGGCGACCGCAGTGCGGTCGTGGGCTACGGCGCCTGGATGCTGGCCTGATCTGACTCAGCCGGCAACTGCGGCGACCGCGCTCGACAACTCCTCACCTTCTTCCGCCAGCCGATAGCTGACTCGCATGTGCGGCTTGTCGATATCAATAAGCCTGGTCAGGTCAATCGGCGTCGCGATGAGGACGAGGTCGCAGTCGGCTGCGCTGATCACCGCTTCGAGATCCGCGATCTGCCGCTCGCCGTAGCCCATCGCCGGCAGCAGCGGACCGATGGACGGATACTGTTCGAACGTGTCCACGAGCTCGCCAGTCAGCCATTGGCGGGGATCGACGATCTCCGCGGCTTCGTGCAGCCGAGCAGCGACCGTTCCTGCCCCGTAGGGCATACCGCCGTGCGTCGTCGTGGGGCCATCTTCGACCACCAGAACGCGTTTACCGCGGATAGCCTCCCGGTCCGGCACGTCCAGCGGAGACGCCGCGCGCACAACGGTGGCCTCCGGATTCAGCTTCGCTGCGCTGGCTTCCACCGCCGCGATGCCCTCCTCCTCAGCCGAGTCGACTTTATTGATGACGATGACGTCGGCTCTCTCGAAGTTCGCCCGGCCAGGGAAATACTCGAGCTCGTGGCCGGGGCGGTGCGGGTCCGTCACGGTGATCCAGAGGTTCGGCTTGTAGAACGGCGTGTCGTTATTGCCGCCATCCCACACGATCACATCCGCCTCCTGCTGTGCCTGCTCGAGGATGGCCGCGTAGTCCACGCCAGCGTAAACGACGACACCCGTGCGGATGTGAGGTTCGTATTCCTCGCGTTCTTCGATCGTGCACTCGTGGGTGTCGAGATCTTGCATCGTCGCAAAGCGCTGCACCGATTGCCGGACCAGGTCGCCGTAGGGCATCGGATGCCGAATCGCCACGGCGCGTTTGCCCATGCCGATCAGCATCTCGGTGATCCGCCGGGACGTCTGACTCTTGCCGCAGCCGGTCCGGGTCGCAGTCACCGCGATCACCGGCTTGCTCGACTCGAGCATCGTACCGTCGATATCGAATACCGAAAATTCCGCCCCCGCCGATTCGACGGTCCGGCGTCGCTCCTCGACGTAATCGTTGTGCACGTCCGAATAGGCGAAGACGACCTCGTCCACCTTCTTCCGGCTAATCAGGGCAGCAAGCCCGTCCTCGGCAACGATCGGTATGCCGTCCGGATAGCCGTCACCGGCCAGCTGCGGCGGGTATCGCCGGTCGTCGATGTAAGGAATCTGTGTGGCCGTAAACGCGACGACAGTCACATCCGGGTTGCCGCGATAGCAACAATTGAAGACGTGGAAGTCACGACCGGCGGCACCCATGATCACGACGTTTCTGCTCATCGGGGCATGGTAACTCAACGCTCGAGTTACGAGCGTACGAAATTTCCGCCAGGAGAGTCGGGGCAGGAGCGTTCCCGATGTGGCGGGTCAGAAGTCCAGCTTCATACGCTGCCGCAAGTCCGCGTACATCGGGTTATCGCCGTCGAATAGCGGTGCGACGCGGAGATAGGGCAGCGTAGGGTCGTGCTGGTCGTACGCCACCTCGAGCCAGTGAAGCGCCAGGTCCATATCGCCACCGAGCTCGTATAGCAAGGATATTTCGACGGCTGGAACGTACTCGGATTCAGTCAGCGCCGCGAGTACCTCGGCGGTTTCGAGCATCGCCCGCGCGAATCCACCCTCCGCATATCCTCGCTCCATCGCCGCAACGGCAGTGGAATGCCCCATGGTTATCCCGAAGTGCTTCAGCGCGGCGTCATAGGACTCGTCAAACCGGCCCTCGCGCGCATGGATTCCCCACAGCGCGTCATAGCCGAATCCCAACCCGGGCGTCCCATCAATCGCCGCGTTGATCAGCCCGATTCCCTCGTCGACATTGCCGATGAATATCTGCTGCACGCCGTGTATGCCTTGCATAAAGGGATTGAACGGATCCAACTCACGCGCGGTCCGCATGTGTTCGTCGCTTTCGTCGAAGCGGCCCTGACTGGCGAGGAAATGCGAGTAGAACATATGTGCTTCAGCGTAGTTCGGCCTGAGTTCAATCGCGCGCAGAAACTCGGTCTCCGCCGATACCCAGTCGTAGTCGTAGACCCAGTAGCCCAGGGCAAGGCCCATATGTGCCTCCGGCAGCAGGCTGTCGAGCGCAAGAGCACGCAGCACGAAGGCACGGCAACGGGGCTCACCCTCCCTCGGCCGCACCAGCCCGGCCTGCAGCTGGAAGCGGCACATCCGATTGAGACCCGAATGGCCCAACGCACTTTCCGAGTCCAGCTCGATGGAGCGTTCGAAGTATTGCTGCGCAAACGCCATGTCTTCGGGCGTGAACAGGTCGACGTGGAAGTTGCCCTTCAGATACGCCTCGTAGGACGCCGCATCGACGACACCCGTTGCCATGAGTACGCGCTCCTCATCGCTTGTCAGTGCGATCTGCACTTCCTCGGCGATCGCGCGAGTAATGTCGGCCTGCAGCCTGAGCGCATCGGTCAGATCGCGTTCGTAGTTCTCTGCCCAGATGTGCTCGTCCTCGTCGGCGTCGATCAACTGCACCACGATCCGAACCCGGTCCCCCGCGCGGAAGACACTGCCCTCGATGATCATCTCGACGTTCAGCTCGTCCGCGATCTCCGGAAGCCGCTTGTCGCTGCCAGCGTAACCAAGCGTCGAGGTGCGCGAGATGACCTTCAGGCCGCTGATCCTCGACAGCTCGGTGATCAGCGCGTCGTGCATGCCGCTGACGAACCAGGCCTGCTCGGGATCGCCTGACAGATTCTCGAACGGCAGCACCGCGATCGACATCGGTTCCGCCGATGACCAGACGGACTCGCCGCGTATCTGCATGCTGAGCTGCCAGATCATCGCGAAGGCGATCGCCACGAGCGCCCCGATGATCGCGTAGTCGATACGCCGAAGCTCTAGCCCGGCGTCAGGGTCCGGCGCTCGCTCGGGAGTCCGGACGATGCCCTCGGCGGTCAGATCGAAGAACCAGGTGAAAGTGACGACCAGCGGGAAACCGAGCAGAGCCGCCAGCCAGACATACCGGATCGCCTGCGCCGGAACGTCGAGCGCCGGGAACGCCTCGCTGAACACCTGCACCGCAACCCATGCGAAGACAATGTAGATGCCCGCGACCCGGAAAACCCGGCGCCGCCGCAATTCTTTGACAAGACGCAGCAATGGACCGCTCATGGCTTCGTATTATGCACTCTACCGTCCGAGGAATAGTCGCTGGCCGGTCATGCATCACGCCGGCGGTAGCACGGGCTGCGGTAGACTGCTCCTGACAAATCCGGCACATAGCCGTCTGAGTCCTTTAAGCCGCCGCTGACGGCCATCGACTAGCCTTTCATGGCCATGCGCGGCGTAGGCGAGCTCTAGCAAGCGAGATATCAAGATGACTTCGAGACACCACATCACGCGTTTGATCCCATTGTTGCTGCTGCTGGCACTCGGTGCCCATGCCCAGGAGCCGATCGACTTCGGAGACGACAGCAGTGAATGGGCTAACGACGGAGAATGCGACGATTCCCGTTTCGAGGGCGACGGCATGGCGTCGAGACTGCTCGATCAGAACCTCTATCGAGACGCTACCGACTGCCGCAACCTGTACGACCGGGCCCTGATCGACCTCAGGGAAGTTTCCCGCGGCCCCGCAAGCGGCAACCGGATAGAACGCGGACGGCTGCAGGCCGGTGACGAGCAGCTGAACTCGGGCGAATACGCGGACATCTACACCTTCCGGGGACAGGCCGGTCAGCACGCCGTCATCGACGTGCGTTCACAGCAGTTCGACACCTATCTGATGGTCATCGCTCCGAGCGGCGAGCAGGTCGACAACGACGATCACGAGGGCGATCGGACCCGGTCGCTGGTGTCCTTGCCGCTGAGGGAGGACGGTAGCTACCGGGTCTACGTAACCAGCTACAAGCCGGGCGAGATGGGCAGCTACACGCTGTCGATCAACGCCGACACGCCTCCGGGCGGCGTCGCATCCCTCGACGAGCGTGGCGTCCTCCAGCCCGGTGATGAGACGCTGACATCCGGTGAATACATCGACTCGTACAGCTTCCAGGGCCTCCCCGGACAGCGGGTGAACATCGAACTGACGTCGCGCGATTTCGATACGTATCTGATCCTCGTGACGCCGAGCTACGAACAGATCGAGAACGACGATGCGGACGGCAGCACGAGCCGTAGTTTCATTCAGGCGGATCTGACCGAGCCCGGGATGTACCGGGTCGTTGTCACGACCTACGAGCCCGGGGAGCGTGGTGACTATCGGCTCACGATGTCGCCTTCCTTTGCTGCTATCGGCATGGACCCCGAGACGCTTGTCGATCCGCTACCCGCACTCGCCTTCGCCCGAGACAGCGTCGAACTGATCGTTGGACAGACCACGCCGGGCTCTCTGTCGTCGTCCGACGCGCTGCTCGGCAACGGTGAGTACCACGACGTCTACATCTTCGACGCCAGCGCCGGCGAGGACATCGAGATCGATCTCCAGTCTTCGGCATTCGACACCTACCTCGTCGTCGAGAGCCCCGGCGGCCAGACGTTCGAGAACGACGACTTCAACAGCAACCTGGATCGATCGGTCGTTCGGCTGACCGCTCAGGAGACCGGTCGCTACCGGATCACCGTGACCTCGTATGCCGAAAGCGAAACCGGCGATTACGAGCTGCTCGTGACCAGCTCCCCGGCTGGCCGGATCTATGGCGTGTTCATCGGCATCGGCGACTACCCTGGTGAGGAAGCCGACCTCATGTACACGGCGGAAGACGCTCACAGAGCGCACGCGGCGATGGTGTCGGCCGGTATGGATCCCAACGACGGCTTCATCCTCACCGATGCGGACGCGACCACGGGGAACGTCGAGAGCACGCTTGGCCGCATCTCGGCGATCTCCGGTCCGAACGACACCGTCGTCTTCTTCTACTCGGGCCACGGCGACCGTGAGGCGCGCACCGAAGGTCCGCAGTTCCCGATGGACCCGGATGCGCTGGACGAGACGCTCGTGCTGTACGACGGCGACGTGACCGACGATCAACTCGCCGCCATGTTCTTCGACATTACCGCGGAGACTACGCTCGTCGTCCTCGATGCCTGCTTCAGCGGCGGATTCGCGAAGGATCTGATCTCCATGCCGGGACGCATGGGGCTGTTCTCTTCGGAGGAAGACGTACTGTCGGCGGTGGCACACAAGTTCCAGGCCGGCGGCTATCTGTCGCTGTTCTTCAGCGAGGCCGTCGCCGACGGGCTTGCCGACACCAACGATGACGGCGGCATCACCGCGCTCGAACTCAGCGAGTACATCCATTCCCGGTACCGCAGCGAGGTGATGGGCAAGTCAGCCGGTGCGGATGAGGATAACTACGTTCGCCTGAGCGATCTCGGCTATCAGCATCTCGTGGTTGACCGCGGAGGCGTTGAGAACGACCGGATCCTGTTCGCCGTCCGGTAAGCCAATATGCGAAGTAGGTCCACGAATTAAGTGCTTACAAGTCCTATAGTTATGTGCTGATTGCGTTGGCACATGGGAGATCGGCATGTCCGCAAAAAGCCTTATTGGCGTATTGATTACTTTTTCATTGTTCGTCGCTAGCGGCGCGAACGCTCAGGATTCCGTCAACTTCGGCAATGATACGAGCCAGTGGGCGAACGATGGCGAGTGCGACGACCCGCGCTTCGAGGGCCAGGGCATGGCCTCCATCCTGTTGGATGAAGATGCCTATCGGGATGCTACCGACTGCCGCAGCCTCTACAACCGCGGCATGATCCGGCTGAAGGGCAGCTCCGGCCGAACGGCGCCGGCAAGCGGAAGCGTGAACTTCGGCGACAACACCAGCCAATGGGCAAACGACGGCGAGTGCGACGACCCGCGCTTCGAGGGCCGGGGCATGGCGACCACGCTGCTCAGCGAAGACCTCGGCCGAGATGCCAACGACTGCCGCAGCCTGTTCAACAGCGGCATGATCCGGCTCCGGGCGAGCTCGGGCGGCGGTGCATCGAGCAACACCATCAATTTCGGCGACAACACCAGCCAGTGGGCCAACGACGGCGAATGCGACGACCCGCGTTTCGAAGGCGAGGGTGTGGCCGCCACGCTGCTCAGTGAGGACCTCGGCCGGGACGCCAACGACTGCCGCACGCTCTTCAACCGCGGCATGATCAGGCTGCGCGGAAGCTCGGGTGGCATGACCAGTTCATCCAGCAGCAGCGTCAACTTCGGCAACGATGCGAGCCAGTGGGCCAACGACGGCGAATGCGATGACCCGCGCTTCGTTGGCGACGGCATGGCCGCCGTCCTGCTCGATGAAGATCTGTATCGGGACGCCACCGACTGCAGGAACCTCTACAACCGGGGCATGATCCGGCTGCGGTAGGTCTCGGCTACAGAGCGCCAATGGAATCGAAGCGCAGCCCCGGGAACGGGGCTGCGCTTTTTCTTTGCTGCCCTCGTCCGGGCGCTAGGAACAGTCCGGATAGAAATCCGCCGTAGCGCCGACTTCGGTGCGAGTCAGCTCGGTCCTTCGATCATGACTCTCCGTCATGATCGGATAGTAGCTGTCCATCTTCTCGAGAATCGCGCTGGTCAGGCCGGTGCCGCCCATCGAACCGGCGCCTAAGCGATCCATTACGTCGCGGAAGTGTTCGAACCATCCCTTCATCGCGCTGCCGACGATGCGGCCACCTTCGACGTCGTCTATGTCCGCAGCCCAGACCGATGTGCGGAAGCGATCAGTCCCCTCCTCGTAGACAACGAAGCCCGTTGTCGCGTAATCGCCGATGTCACGATTCTCTCCCAGCTCTTCGACGATCATCTCCGGCTTCTGCTGCATCATGCCCGGCATGCCGCTACCCAGTGCGGCCATCCTTTGCTGCATCATTTCCGCCATCGCCGGGTCCTGTTCCGCCATCTCCCGCATGGCTTCCTGCATCTGTTGCTGTGCCGCAGCCATCTCATCACGGTACTGATCCATACCGCCGGGCGGCATGCCCGGCATCCCGGCCATGTCCGCGCTCAGGACCTGGCACTGACCGCCGTCTACCATCAG
>JAAUYK010042740.1_pt1 | contig 14276 bp, 12 predicted proteins | sample 7278021 | NCBI WGS metagenome assembly JAAUYK01 (sample SAMN14350223, study PRJNA611818) | marine sediment metagenome | isolation source: surface marine sediment (1.8m) | place: French Polynesia: Moorea | collected 2018-08
AGCGACTGCTCGAGCGCCATCTCGCCGACGGTCACGCGCTGCCCGAGTCCGTGGCACTCGTCCTGTGGGGCAGCGAGAACCTGAAGACCGAGGGCGCGGCCATCGCCCAGGTGCTCGCCCTGATCGGGGCGCGACCCCACTTCGACGGCTACGGCCGGCTCGCCGGGGCGACGCTGATCCCGCTCGAGGACCTCGCCCACCCGCGCATCGACGTCTTGACGACGCTCTCGGGCATCTTCCGCGACCTGTTCCCGCTCCAGACCCGACTGCTCGCCGAGGCGTCCTTCCTGGCGGCCAGCGCCGACGAGCCCTGCGAGCGCAACTTCGTCCGCAAGCACGCCCTCGCCTACCAGAGCGCCCACGGTTGCGAGCTCGAGACCGCGGCTCTGCGCGTGTTCAGCAACGCGACGGGCGCCTACGGCGCGAACGTCAGCCACCTCGTCCAGAGCGAGTGCTGGAACGAGGAGGACGAGCTGGCGGAGGCCTACTCCCAGCGCAAGAGCTTCGCCTACGGGCGCTCCGGCGCTCCGGCCCAGCACGCCGCGCTGCTCCAATCCGTGCTGAGTGACGTGCAGCTCACCTACCAGAACCTCGACTCCGTCGACATCGGCGTCACGACGATCGACGTCTACTTCGACAATCTGGGCGGGATCAGCCGTGCCATCAATCGCGCCCGGGGCTCCGCGGTGCCGGTCTACGTCGGCGACCAGACCCAGGGCGGCGCGCGGGTCCGGACCCTCTCCGAGCAGGTGGCGCTCGAGACCCGCACCCGCACGCTGAACCCGAAGTGGTACGAGGGCATGCTCGAGCACGGCTACGAGGGCGTGCGCCAGATCGAGACCCACGTGACGAACACGGTGGGGTGGTCGGCCACGACGGGCGAGGTGGAGCCGTGGGTGTACGACCGCCTCACGCGCACCTTCGTCCTCGACGCCGAGATGCGCGATCGCCTGGCGAGCCTCAACCCCACTGCCTCGGCCAAGGTGGCGGGGCGGCTCCTCGAAGCGAACGAACGAGGCTACTGGACGCCGGATCCGGCCACGCTCGCGGCGCTCCAGGCCGCGGGCGCCGAGCTCGAGGACCGGCTCGAAGGCATCGACCCGGGAGTGGCGGCATGAGCGGAACGACGGGAAACCGACCCGACGGTGAAGGCAGCGTGCAGGTGCGGATGGACCCGTCCCTGCGGATCGACTCCGCGCAGGTGTTTGCGGTCTACGGAAAGGGCGGGATCGGCAAGAGCACCACCTCGAGCAACCTCTCGGTCGCCTTCTCGAAGCTCGGAAAGCGGGTCCTCCAGATCGGCTGCGACCCGAAGCACGACTCCACCTTCACGCTCACCAAGACGCTCGTCCCGACCGTGATCGACGTGCTCGAGTCCGTGGACTTCCACTCCGAGGAGCTGCGCGTCGAGGACTTCGTGTACGAGGGCTACAACGGCGTCATGTGCGTGGAGGCGGGCGGGCCTCCGGCGGGCACGGGCTGCGGAGGCTACGTGGTGGGGCAGACCGTGAAGCTCCTCAAGGAGCACCATCTGCTCGAGGACACCGACGTGGTCATCTTCGACGTGCTCGGCGACGTGGTGTGCGGGGGCTTCGCGGCGCCGCTCCAGCACGCGGATCGCGCGCTGATCGTGACGGCCAACGACTTCGACTCGATCTTCGCGATGAACCGGATCGTGGCGGCGATCCTCGCCAAGGCGAAGAACTACAAGGTGCGCATCGGCGGCGTGGTGGCGAACCGGAGCGCCGGGAGCGACCAGATCGACCGTTTCAACAGCACGGTGGGGCTGAAGACCATGGCGTCCTTCCCCGACCTCGACGTGATCCGGCGCAGCCGCCTGCGCAAGTCGACGCTGTTCGAGATGGAGCCGACGCCGGAGCTCGACGCGGTGCAGAACGAGTACCTCAAGCTCGCCGCGTCGCTCTGGGCCGGCACCGATCCGCTGGTGGTGGAGCCCATGAAGGACCGCGACATCTTCGATCTGCTGGGGTTCGACTGATGCCGGAGGTCGCCTACCTGGAGAGACGCGGTCAGCTCGAGGACTACTTCGACCGCACGGCGGTGGAAGCCTGGTCGCGCCTCACCTCCGACGCACCGGTCGGACGGATCCGCGCCACCGTCCGGGCCGGGCGGACCGAGATGCGCGACACGCTGCTGTCCTGGCTCCCGGACGACCTGTGCGGCAAGCGCGTGCTCGACGCCGGCTGCGGGACCGGAGCCCTGGCGGAGGAGGCGGCCCGGCGCGGTGCCGAGGTCGTGGCGGTCGACCTCTCGCCCACGCTGGTGGGTCTCGCCCGCGAGCGGGCCGCGGACCTCGATCCCGGACGCATCGAGTACCGGGTGGGGGACATGCTCGACCCCGTGCTCGGACGCTTCGACTACGCGGTCGCGATGGACTCGCTCATCCACTACGCCGCGCCGGAGATGGCCGGCATGCTGGCCTGCCTCGCGTCCCGTGCCGGTGAGGCCGTGCTCTTCACCTTCGCTCCCAGCACCGCCGGACTGCGGATCATGCATGCGGTGGGTCGGCTCTTCCCGCGCAGCGATCGGGCTCCGGCGATCGAGCCGATCGGCGAGGCGGCGTTGCGCCGCCGTCTCGAGGCCCACGCCGGCCTCGAGAGCTGGCGCCCCGCCCAGAGCCGGCGCATCGCGCGGGGCTTCTACATCTCCCAGGCGATGGCGGTGGTTCGCAGATGAGCCGCTGGAACGACGCGATCGCGCCGGTCTGGTCCCGGATGGGGACCCGTCTGCTGCCCTTTGCCGACGCGGCCAGCGACGAGCTGCCGCTCCGGCGGCTGCTGCGGCTGTCGCTGTTCCAGGTCTCGGTGGGGATGGCGGTGGTGCTGCTCAGCGGGACGCTCAACCGGGTGATGATCGTCGAGCTCGCCGTCCCCGCCTGGATCGTGTCCCTGATGGTCTCGCTGCCGCTGGTCTTCGCTCCGTTCCGGGCGCTGATCGGCTTCCGCTCCGACACGCACCGCTCTGCCCTCGGCTGGCGGCGCGTTCCCTACATCTGGTTCGGCACGCTGCTCCAGTTCGGCGGACTGGCCATCATGCCCTTCGCGCTGATCGTGCTCTCTGGCGATACCCACGGGCCGGCCTGGATCGGCCAGGCCGGGGCGGCCCTGGCCTTCCTGCTGACGGGCGCCGGGCTCCACACGACCCAGACCGCCGGACTGGCCCTCGCCACCGATCTCGCCCCGGCCGACTCGCGCCCCCGGGTCGTCGCCCTGCTCTACGTGATGCTGCTGCTGGGCATGGTGGCGAGCGCGATCGCCTTCGGACTGCTGCTGGCCGACTTCGGACAGATTCAGCTCATCCGGGTGATCCAGGGGGCGGCGGTCGTCACGCTGGCGCTCAACGGCCTCGCGCTCTGGAAGCAGGAGGCACGGGATCCGGCGCGCACCCGTGCCGACGCCGCACGACCGGAGTTCCGGGACGCCTGGAACGCGTTCGCGCAGCGCCGCGGCTCGATCCGCTTCCTGGTCGCCGTCGGCCTCGGGACGGCGGGCTTCACGATGCAGGACATCCTGCTGGAGCCGTACGGGGGCGAGATCCTCCAGCTCACGGTCGGGGCCACGACCACGCTGACGGCGCTGCTCGCGACCGGAACCCTCGCCGCCTTCGGGGTGGCGGCCTACCGGCTCGGTCGCGGAGCCGATCGCCACCGGCTGGCGGCGCTCGGCGCGCTCGTCGGGGTCGCGGCCTTCTCCGCGGTGATCCTGGCGGCCCCGATGGAATCGCCGGGGCTGTTTCGCGCGGGGACGGCGCTGATCGGCTTCGGCGCGGGACTGTTCGGCGTCGGGACGCTCACGGCGGTGATGGGAATGGATCGCGCGGGCAGCACCGGGCTCGCGCTCGGTGCCTGGGGGGCCGTCCAGGCGACGGCGACCGGCCTCGGGATCGCGCTCGGCGGGGCGATCCGCGACGCCGTGTCGGGCCTCGCCTCCCAGGGTCTGCTCGGTCCCGCGCTCACCAGCCCCGCCGTGGGATACGGGGCGGTCTATCACATCGAGATCGCCCTGCTGTTCGCCGCGCTGGTCGCGATCGGGCCGCTCGCAGGGTCCCGCAGCGCGAGCGATCCGGTACCGCGGGCGAGGTTCGGCCTCGCCGAGTTCCCGGGCTAGGCGGCGGCACACGGATGCCGCGAAGTCCGCTGGCCCATCGAGAGATCGACAGCACAGAGGTTCCGCCATGCCGACAGGCGCCATCACCGAGTACATCGACGTGGCCCAGATCGCGCTCTACGTCTTCTGGGCCTTCTTCGCCGCCCTCATCTTCTACATCCGTCGGGAGGACAAGCGCGAGGGATATCCGCTGGAATCGGACCGCTCCGAGCAGGTCCCGGTGGTGGGCTTCCCGCCGCTGCCGAAGCCCAAGACGTTCAAGCTCGGGCACGGGGGGACCTACGAGGCGCCCAACGACGAGGTGGACGATCGACCCATCGCCGCGAAGCCCATGGCCCCCTGGCCCGGCGCGCCGCTCGAGCCGACCGGCGATCCGATGCGGGACGGGGTCGGCCCGGCGGCCTGGGCGGAGCGGGCCGACCACCCCGAGACCACCCTGCACGGTGAGCCCCGGATCGTGCCCATGCGTGTCGCGACCGGATTCTCGGTCGCGCCCGAGGACCCCGATCCCCGCGGCATGAAGGTCTTCGGTTCCGACGGAGAGAGGGCAGGCAAGATCCGCGACATCTGGGTGGATCGCGCCGAGCCGCAGATCCGCTACCTCGAGGTCGAGACCGAGACCGAGACCGAGAACGAGACCGAGAACGAGAACGAGACCGGGAAGGGCGGAGCGGGCGCGAGCCGCCGCGTCCTGCTCCCCATCGGGTTCGCGAGCATCGACGGCCGGCGTCGACTGGTGCAGGTCTCCGCGATCCTGGGCCGTCACTTCGCCGCGGTCCCCGTGACCAGGCAGGCGGATGAGGTCACCCAGCTCGAGGAGGACCGCATCTGCGCCTTCTACGGGGGCGGGACGCTCTACGCCGTGCCGGCTCGGCAGGAGGCCTTGCTGTGAGAACGCGAATCCACGTGGGCGAGTACGAGAGCGAGCCGATCCCCGGCCTCCCGGGGGAGCTTCCGGAAGGCGAGCACATCCTCTGGCAGGGATCGCCGAGCTGGCGGGCAATGGCCCGGCGCGCCTTCCACGCGCGCAAGGTCGCGGTCTACTTCGGGCTGCTGATCGCCTGGAGCCTGGCCGCGGCGACCGCGGGCGGCGAGCCCGCCCTCGCGACGCTGGCCAGCGCGGGCCGCTTGACCGCGCTGGCCGCCTCGGCGCTGGGGATCCTGGTGCTCTTCGCCTGGCTGAACGCCCGAGCCACCCTCTACACGATCACGGATCGACGCGTGGTACTGCGCTTCGGGGTGGCGCTGACGATGGCCGTGAACCTCCCCTTCCGCGGCGTCCGCAATGCCGATCTCCGGGCGCACCCGGATGGGACAGGGGACATCGCGCTCGCGGTCGAGGGCGCGGGCCGGATCGGCTACCTGATGCTGTGGCCGTACGTCCGCCCGTGGCGCTTCGGTCGCCGCGCCGAGCCGACGCTGCGCGCCGTTCCCGACGCCGAGGCGGTAGCGAGGACGCTCGTCCGGGCCGTGGTGGACGCCGGCAGGCGTGCGCCCGCGGACCGCGTCGGCGACGAGGTCGAGGGCGTAGAGCGTCCGTCCCTGGCCACTGCGGCGGCCTAGGGAGGGGAGCACGGTGGATCCCGCGCACGCGCCCCGCCTTCCCCGCGCCGCGCTCCTCGGAGCCGCCGTCCTGGTCGGCGCGACGTTGCTCCTCGCCGGCGCCGCCCGACTCACTGGAGCCGGGGCGACGCCGGCGCCGGTCTCCACCCCGCTCGAACGCCGCGATCTGCGCTTCGAGGATCGAGCGGACGGGGGCGTGGCGGTCGTCGCCGCGCCGGGCGATCGGGTCGTGCAGGTCCTGCCGCCCGGCGAGGGAGGCTTCGTGCGCGGCGTGCTGCGCGGTCTGGCCCGCGAGCGCCGGAGCCGGGGGGTCGGGCCCGAGGCCGCCTTCTCGCTCACCCGCTGGGCCGACGGCCGGCTCTCGCTGGCCGATCCCGAGACGGGTCGCACGATCGAGCTCAGCGCCTTCGGACCGACCAACGCACGCGCCTTCGCGCAGCTCCTGGAGACCCACCGGGAGTGAGCGCCGACCCCCGAGACCCAGCGAGACCCAGCGAGACACAGCGAGACCCAGCGAGCCCAAGGAGGACCCATGTCGAAAGCCGCCCTCGAGACCCCGCTCAACGAATCGACCCGTCGGGCGCAGCGCGATACGATGCTCAGCCCGCGCTTCTACACCACCGACTTCGACGCGATCGACCGCGTGGACGTCTCGTCGGTGCGGGCCGAGTGGGACGAGCTGATCGCCGAGCTGCGACGCGACGTGAACCGGCATCACTTCGCGCGCACCGACGCCTTCGACGGCAAGCTCGAAGGAATCCCGGAGGAGCTCCGGGAGGAGTTCGTGGACTTCCTCGTCAGCTCGCTCACCGCCGAGTTCTCGGGCTGCGTGCTCTACGGCGAGATCAAGCGGCGCACGAAGAACCCGGACGTGCGCAACCTGTTCGGCCTGATGGCTCGGGACGAATCGCGGCACGCTGGCTTCATCAACGCCTCGCTGAAGGACCTGGGCCTCGGGGTGGACCTGAGCCTCCTGACGCGCGCCAAGAAGTACACCTACTTCCGCCCGAAGTTCATCTTCTACGCCACGTACCTGTCCGAGAAGATCGGCTACGCGCGCTACATCACCATCTACCGACAGCTCGAGCGGCACCCCGAGCTCCGCTTCCACCCGATCTTCGAGTGGTTCGAGCAGTGGTGCAACGACGAGTTCCGCCACGGCGAGGCGTTCGCACTGCTGATGCGGGCCGACCCGAAGCTGCTCCGGGGCGTCAACAAGCTCTGGATTCGCTTCTTCCAGCTCGCCGTCTTCGCGACCATGTACGTGCGCGACCAATCGCGCCCCGCGCTGCACCGAGCGCTGGGACTCGACCCCACCGAGTTCGACTTCACCGTGTTCCGCATCACCACGGAGATCTCGCGCCAGGTCTTCCCCGTCACCCTCGACGTCGAGAGCCCGCGCTTTCGGAACGGACTCGAGCGGCTGCGCAGGATCGCCGAAGCGAGCGCCGCCGCGCGGGAGCGGGGCGGCCTCTCGGGCGCGCTGGCGCGAATCGGGCTCGGAGCGGCCGGGGCCTTCACGATGCTGCGGCTCTTCCTGCACCCGGTACAGGCGAACGCGGTCCCGGAGCGCGTCCGGCTGGCCCCGGCATGGTGAGGGAGAGGCCGTGGGGCAGAACCCGCGCTGTGCTAGAATCTCTAAGGAAAGCGCGGCCTTGTCCGACTGATTCTCCCCCCACAGCCCATTGACACGAGGAACACCATGGCCACGATGGCCGCCGCTCAACTACCGAGTGCGCAACCCGACATCACGCTCGTGCTCGATCTGGACGGCGTCATCCAGGAGGCCTCCTTTTCCTCCGTCTTCCCCGACCAGGACCTGAAGGACTGGATCGGCCGCACCTGGGGCGACACGGTCGGGGACGCGGACACCCGCAAGGCGAATCGCATCCTCGAGGATGCGCGCGCCACGGGAGTGTCGGCCTTCCGGCAGCTCAATCAGCGCTTCCCCGGCGGCCTCGAGCTCCCGATCGAGTACACCGCGGTACGTCTGGAGCAGCGGAGCCTGATCGCCGTCGGCAAGAGCCTCCAGGCCGTCGCGGAGCTGCAGTCACGACTGCTCGCGGCGCAGCTCGCGATCGAACGCGACTATTGGCGGCTGCGGGAGGTCGAGACCCGCTGCCACCTGCTCTTCGACAGCTCCAACGAGGCCGTCGTGCTGGTCCGGGCGGAGAACTACCGCATCGTGGAGGCGAATCCGGCCGCGATGCGGGCACTGGGCCGGATCGCGCAGCCGGGGGGAGGCGCGTCGGAGCGCGAGTTCCTGTCCGAGATCGCTCCCGAGGAGCGCACCTCGTTCGAAGCGATGCTCCATCGCGTCCGCGACCAGGGCAAGGCGCCGGGCATCCTGTTGCGTCTGGGGAGCGACGCGCGGCCGTGGTTCGTGCGGGCCTCGCCGCTCACGTCGCAGGAGGGTCTGGTCTTCCTGCTCCAGCTCACGCCGGCCGGGGCGACCCGGAGCGACGAGGAACACCGGGCCTGCGTCGAAGCGCTGATCGAGCGGGCGCCGGACGGGTTCGTGATCGTCGACAGGAACGGCATCGTGCAGCGCGCCAATCGTGCCTTCCTGGATCTGGTTCAGGTCGGTCACGAGACGTCGGTCCTGGGAGAGCGCATCGGGCGCTGGCTGGGGCGGCCGGGTGCCGACACCAGCGTGCTGCTCGCCAGCGTCGCGCGTCAGGGCCCGGTGAGGCTCTTCTCCACGACGCTGCAGGGCGAGCTCGGCGTCTCGACCGAGGTGGAGATCGCGGCCGTGGGCGACACGAACGTGGACCCGAGCTACATCGGCCTCCTGGTCCGGGACATTGCGCTGCGGCTTCCCGCCGCGGGAGACGCCAACCCGATGCGGACGGCGCTGGGCGCTTTCAGCGATCGGATCGGCAAGACCTCGCTGCGGCTGCTGGTGAAGGAGGCGGTCGGCGTCGTCGAACGGCACTACATCGAGTCGGCGCTCGAGCTGACCGGCGGCAACCGAACGGCCGCCGCCCAGCTGCTCGGACTCAGCCGACAGAGCCTCTACGCAAAGCTCAATCGCTACGAACTGGAAGGAGACGGGAGCGCGATCCCTCCCCGGGACGGCTGACCGGAGTCCCCGCTCTTGGCACTCCATTCCCCCATCGATCCCGCCTTCGGAAAAGCCGACCTCTCCAACTGCGAACGCGAGCAGATCCATCTCGCAGGGAGCATCCAGCCCCACGGCGCCCTGATCGTAGTGGAGGAGCCGGCGCTCCGCGTCGTCCAGACGAGCGTCAACGCGCGCGACTTCCTGGGAATCGACGAGCCCCTCCTCGGACGCAGGCTCGACGAGCTTCCGGGAAACGCGGCGAAGTGCATCCAGCCCCACCTGAAGCACACGCTGCAGGAGATCCCGAGGGCCGTCCGCTGCCGGCTCGGGAGCTGCGGCGCGGACCTGGACGGACTGATCCACCGCCTGCCCCAGGGCGGCCTCGTCATCGAGCTGGAACGAGCCGGGCCCGCCCTGGACCTCTCCTCCGAGATCGACGATGCCCTGCGCGCGATCCGGAGCGCCGCCTCGCTGAAGGAGCTGGGCGACGAAGCGGCACGGCTCTTTCACCAGATCGCGGGCTACGACCGCGCCATGGTGTATCGCTTCGACGACAACGGGCACGGCGAGGTCTTCTCGGAGAAGCGCGCCCCGGCGCTGGACTCGTTCCTGGGCCAACGCTACCCGGCATCCGACATCCCGCAGATCGCCCGACGGCTCTACGAGCGGAATCGGGTCCGCGTGCTCGGAGACGTCTCCGGCGCTCGCATTCCCCTCGAGCCGCGATTCTCGCCGATCACGGGCGAGGATCTCGACATGTCGCTGTGCTTCCTGCGCGCCATGTCGCCGATCCACATCCAGTACCTCCAGAACATGGGCGTCGCCGCGACCCTCGTCGCATCGCTCGTGGTCGACGGGCGGCTGTGGGGACTGGTCGCGTGCCACCACTACTCGCCGCGCTTCGTCCACTACGAGGTGCGGGCGGTGTGCGAGCTGCTGGCGGAGAGCGTCGCGACGCGCATCGCCGCGCTGGAGAGCTTCGTGCACGCCCAGGCCGAGCTCTCCGTGCGTCGCCTCGAGCAGCGCATGGTCGAGGTGATCTCCCGGGACGGCGACTGGCGCAGCGCGCTCTTCGACGACACTCCCTCGCTGCTCCAGCCCCTCAACGCCGGCGGTGCCGCCCTGCTCTTCGAGGGCGACGTGATCTCCACCGGCGAGGTGCCGGGAACCCAGGACCTGCGGAGAATCGGCACCTGGCTCGACGAGCGGAAGGCGGGTCCGGTCTTCGCCACGGCGTCGCTGGGGCGCGACGAGCCCGCCTTCGAGCCGATCGCGGGCGTGGCGAGCGGTCTGGTGGCGGCCCCGGTGGCGAGCACACCCGGCGAGTACCTGCTCTGGTTCCGTCCCGCACGGAGCCGCACCGTGACCTGGGGAGGCAATCCCTTCGAGCCCTTCGAGGTCGGCGACGACCCCAACGAGCTCTCTCCGCGACGCTCCTTCGCCCAGTGGCACCAGCAGGTGGAGGGCACCTCCGAGCCCTGGGTGCCGGCGGATCTCACCGCGGCGAAGCTGATCGGACAGACGATCGCCGACGTCGTGCTCCAGTTCCGCTCGGTGCGTGTTCTCATAGCCCAGGACCAGCTCGACAACCTTCGCCGACAGGTCCAGCGCTCCGAGCACCCCGTCCTGATCGCGGACACCGGCGGTCGCATCCTGCTCAACAACGAGGCCTTCGAGGGCCTGCTCGAAACCGCCCACCCCCATCTGCACTGGATCACGGATCTGGCGTCCGTGTTCTCCGACCCCGCGGAGGTCCGAGGCATGTTCGCGACGCTCCTCGAGCAGCGCCGCGCCTGCCGGGGAGAGGTTCGACTGCGCACGGCCAGCGGGGAGACGCGCTGCCTCCTCCTGCGTGGCGACCCGGTGGTGGCGCCGCCGAGTCGCCTGCTGGGCTTCGTCATCCTGGTGACCGACCTCACGGAGCGGCGGGCCGCCGACGCCGCGCGCCGACGCTTCCAGGAGGTGCTGGTCGCACCGCATCGGCGCGGGATGCTCGAGAGCCAGGACGAGCCGACCTACCAGCACCTGATGTCGTCGGTGCTCGGCAATGCGCAGCTCGCCGCACTGGAGATCAGCGACGGCGCAGACACCTCGCGGGTGCCGCGCATGCTCGACAGCGTCCGCGTCTCCCTCGATCGGACCGCCGAGCTGCTCGAGCACCTCGTCTCGCACGCGTCGCGCGCCGCAAAGCCGAGACACTGAGCCGAGGGCACCTAGTGTCCTGTCCCAGAAGTTCGGCTGCATTCGGACACTAGGGGCTCGGGTGCAGGCGGTTCAGTCGGCGTCCTCGAGCCGAGCGCCCGACCTCGCGTGGAGCCGTCGCTTGACGCTGCGCACCGTGAGCCAGACCGCGGCGAGTGCCAAAGGCGCGGCGAGGCCCGTGAGCAGATCGGGATTCACGGCGAGGCCGAGCGCCTTGGCCGACTTGAGGCCGTAGGACAGGAGGCCCAGGCCGTAGTAGCTGATCGCCACGATGGAGAACCCCTCGACGGCCTGCTGGAGCTTCACCTGCAGGACGGAGCTCCGGGCCATCGACTCGAGGATCTCCTGGTTCTGCTGCTTCTTCACGACGTCGACCATGGTGTCCAGGATGTTCGCCGCGCGCCCGACGCGCAGGGCCAGGTCCTGGCTGCGCCGCTCGGCGGCGTCGCAGGTGCGCATGGCCGGGGTGAGCGAACGCTGCAGGAAGTTCGTGTAGCGCTGGTGGTCGCCCAGGACCTCGTCGTCGACCTCGCCGCAGCGTCGGTCCACGATGCCCGCGTAGGCCCGGGCCGCCGCGAAGCGGTAGGCGTTGGCCGTAGCGATGTGCTCGACCTTGGCCGCGACGCTGGTGATGCGTTGCAGCGAAGCCTCGAGGGAGACCTCTTCCCGCTCCTCCGCGAGCTCCCGCATCACCTCGTCGAGCTCGGGCTCGAGCGCCCCGAGCGCGGTCATCACCTCGCGCGCCTTCGGGAGCGCGAGCATGGCCAGCAACCGGTAGGTCTCGATCTCCAGCAGGCGTTGCACCAGACGCGCGACGCGCTCCTCGTTGTCCTCCAGCGCCACCACCACGAGGCGCACGAAGCCCCGGGCGTCGAGCTGGAAGGCCGACCACACCGCCGCAGTGCGTGCCGACATCCAACCGCCGTAGATGTTGTGGGAGCCCAGCAGCGACCTGGCCAGCTCGTACCCGTAGGGGTCGTCCTCGCCCGGCGGCCGGATGACTTCGACCTGGACGCCGAGGAACATGCGGTCGAGCAGCTCGGCACGCTTGGCTTCGCTGACGAAGTCGATGGCCGACTCGGCGAAGAAGGGCTGCGAGTTGCCGGGGACGAAGACGGTGTGTCCGACCGCCTCGGTATGGCTCTCCCACTTGATCAGCGCCGAACCGACCACGACCGAGTGCGTGCGCGCGTCCACGGCGGGCCGGGTCTGACCGAACTCGCTGCAGAAGTCCCCGAACTCCTCGCGGCTGCGCTCGTAGCTGCCCTCGCGCCGGAGCTCGACCACGTGGGTACAGCGGAAGGGGGGCGGGAGGCTCAGACCGGACCGCGCGTGCCATTCGTTGCTGAGCTCGATGCGCAGCGCGCGCTGGCGTTCGATCATCGCCATTCCCCCGGGTCGAAGACTAGGGCTCCCGACCGGGCCCATCGACCGGGTCGGTCACGGCGCCGAGGAAGTCGTCGTAGGCGCCGAAGAACTCCTCGGGCACCTCGAAGTGAGGCAAGGCCCCGGTCTCGAAGGCCCGGACGCGCCAGGCCTCGCGACCGCGGACCCAGTCCGCGCCGCGGTAGTCCACGAAGTCGCCCCGGGTTCCGTGCGCGAGCCAGACGGGCAGCGACAACGACTCGTACACGTTTCGGATGTCCCTCGAGAAGAGGCGCCCGCACACGAAAGCGTAGGGGGCGTGCTCCGCTCCGGGCTGCTGCGAGGTGAGCACGTCGTAGGTCGCGAGCCCTTCGTCGATGTCCGACGAGCCGAAGGTGCGGCGCAGGAAGTAGCGGATGGTGCCGGGCCGCGTGAGCAGGCCGTAGAGGGTGCGCCGCCACGGCCACGCCGTGAGGAGGGAGTGGAGCAGCGGCACCTCGCGCGTACGCCCTTCGGGCTCGCGCAGCTCGTCGGAGCCGGCGTCGAAGCCGGTGGGTGCGATCAGCGCCAGGCTGCGGAATCGCCCGGGACGCCGCGTCGCCGCACGGGCGAGGAACTCGGAGCTGAGCGAGAGAGCCAGCGCGTCGACCGGCGTCGCGCCGACGTCGAGCTCGATCGTGTCGAGCAGGTCGTGGATCGCGTCGACGTAGAGCCGCACGTCGTACGCGCGCGGCGAGCGATCCGAGCTGCCGAAGCCCGGCAGGTCGGGCGCGTAGACGCGCCGCGTCGCTCTGTAGCGCTCGAAGATCGGCCGCACCTCGTACGCGGAGCCGGCGGCGTTGATGCTGTGCAGGAGCAGCAGCGGAGCGCCGTCACCCGCCACGTAGAACCCGAGGCGCCCGGACCGACCGTTCGCGAAGCGGAGCTCGCCGTCGACCGCGGGAGGGAGGGCGGGCGCGAGACCGTGCCGCACGCCCGTCACGGGGCGCATTCGGAGGATCCCCCGGCGGACCCCTGCGTCGCGGCGCGTTGCACCGCCTCCGAGAGCGCGATGTTGAGCTGGAACGCGGCGCACGCCTCGGCGCCGATCTCGTCGCGGTCGTCGACTGGGGCGGCGTCGAACGCCGACCGGTACCGGCACTTGAAGCTGTCGAGGTCGTCGATCCCAGGGTAGGCGTAGAAGGCGAGCGCGCCCGACCCCAGACCGAGCGAGCGCTGGAGCCGGCACCGCAGGACCCGGCCGCCGTTCAGGTCCCCGAGGTAGCGCGTATAGGCGTGGGCGAGCAGTCGGATCCCGCGGCCGGCGCGCGCCTCGGCCACGCGGCGCGCGTAGCCGCGCGCGGCGGGGAGCAGCGGCAGCCGACCGCGCCAGCTCGCGCCGCACAGCCCGTCGAGATCGGAGAGCAGCGCGGGGGCGCGATACACGGCGGGGTCCGCCACTGCGGTGAGCGCGGGATCGGCGCGATGGGATTCCAGCCCGGCTTCCAGCTCCTCGTAGACGGGCAGCAGGTTGCGCAGCAGCAGCGCGTAGCCCGACCGCGAGCCATGCCCTCGCAGGAGCGCGTGGAAGATTCCGGATTTCTCCGCCCGGACATGCAGGGAACGCGTCCTTTCCCGGAGCAGGTCTGCGAGGCGGGCGGCGGGGGCCTGCGAGGGATCCACGGGAGCAGCATACCGGCTGGCAGCACCGCAGGCGTCGTGTCCGAGGCAGCGGAGATTTCGGTCGAAATTGTCAACTGCAGTGGACATGCTTGGTGTAATATACATTTGACACTCCGAGGAGGCCATCCCATGCGCATCGTCCTCGTCCATCCCAACTACCACTCCGGCGGCGCCGAGATCGCGGGGAGCTGGCCGCCTGCCTGGGCCGCCTACCTGGCGGGGGCCCTCCGCAGTGCGGGCTACGACGACATCCACTTCATCGACGCCATGACCCACGACCTCGACGACGAGGC
>JAAUYK010029725.1_pt1 | contig 14271 bp, 13 predicted proteins | sample 7278021 | NCBI WGS metagenome assembly JAAUYK01 (sample SAMN14350223, study PRJNA611818) | marine sediment metagenome | isolation source: surface marine sediment (1.8m) | place: French Polynesia: Moorea | collected 2018-08
CTCCGCGCGACCGACGACCGTCCGACCGACCGGCGACTCGCATCCAGCTCCTCGTATATCTCCATTCAGAGGAAAGGATACTCGCACGTCCGCCCATCTCATCCGCCTGTATAGTGCGTCCATCACGGTAGGAGAACGGAACGTGCAGTCGACAGTCTGGCCGTGATATCGTGATTGCAGGAATCTCCGGCTGATCGCTCTGCCTCGACAAATCCCTCGTGTCCTCATTGCTCGCGTATATCCGTCTTTGCTAAACCAATTTCTTTGCACTACTGTAGTAAAGGAAGCAATATTGTACTTCTTTCGCTTGGCTCCGCTTGATCGATCTCCTGCGTCTTCCAGCCTGAGTGTTTCCTCCCAGCCAGTCAAGTCAAGTCAGCCGGTCGTCGATTCCTTCTCCTCGATCCTAGCTGGCTCCCTTGGGAGATATTTTGCACGAACCAGGGAGGAAGTCTCGCGGTCGCCAGCAGGCTTCCAACTGGTCTCTAGCCAACATTGCCTCTGTTCTGGCGTGGCTGTTGCCGCTATATAAAGTACTGGAACGGCAACACGCAAACACCACTGCATGGAGGGCCAGCTATCCGACTGGTACGTTTCATGCCGAGAGAGTCAAGGCCTCAAAGAATGTTCGTACATTCGACAACGGTGCAACTGTTTCCTACAGGTATCCATCCATTCAGTTGCTGGGCGGCCTGCACCTCTCTTGCATCTGCGTGACTAATAAAATATGTGTCCCCGAAGACATCTCGAGGGATTCCTCCGCTCCCCCTTTCCTTCGTTCCTTCCTAGAGCAATAATGTACGTACTTTCCTTTGCATCATGGACGGTACGGTGCGATCAATATTAATCAGCCAAGTACTCCACAGCGAGGGCTTCTCATGGCGCAATATTCTTTCTTTGTGCAAACGCGAAATTTCTGCTCGTCTGTCTTAAAAAATTCGCAAGACCTGTCACCGGTAATAGCAGACTCTATAAATAGCCTCCTTCCCATGCCCACTGGATATGGGGCCTGGCCCGGGCCTGTCGAGAAATGATATCTGCCGTTTTTACTACTCCAAATTGTACACCTCGCGCGTAACTGCCGATCCTGCATGGGAAAGGAACAAAACGCCGGCTAACTTTGCTTTGTGGTCTTCTTTATAGCGTTCGGTTCGCTCGCATGGCGCCGGCAGTTTAATTCGGTGAGATCACGCAAATCGCTCTCAGGAATTTGATGCGGCTGCCTTCCAAGAGTTATCTGCCCGAGGTTAAACTCCAGTCTAAATTTTACTACCGTTACTTCTCTGAATTTCGCCGGGCTTTGTGCCAGGCCGGCGCGCGGCATGACGAAAATTAATTCCGTCGCTCGACGCGTTCTACATATTCTGCGCTAATTAATCTGGATTCATTTCCAATGTTCGATCCTGTGCACAGGCGATGTAGAGAAAATTAGTCAACGCTCTGTTTCACGGAGGTGCCGTACGCATAAACGGAGGCTTTAATTAACCAACTTGCGCGCAAGCCAAGGGATACCACGAAAAAACTCTTGTAGCCAGTCCGGCCATCTTGCTTTTTTGCCACTTGTGTATTATTATCACATGGGAATGTGGGACAAAAAGGACGTACGGGCATTCATGTCCGTCTTCTCTGTATGTATAATTAATATAAAGTGGTAGGTTGGAGCAGGACAGAGGAGACAACGGTTGTGACAGTGTATATTCTCGCTCGCTCACAAGTTACCCGCATTGAGCCCGAGGCCGTTCCCGCGATTTTTCCGGCCTTAATCACTTGCGCCAATTTCGCTGGTTGGCCGTCGCGCTACTTCTCATCAGTCCAATGGTCTCCTAATGGCCGCAGCAACTTAAGGGACCATCAGTTTTCACCCGAGGCGATGTTAATGCGAAAAAGTTGTCAGGGCCCGGATCTTGCCACATCTAGAACTCTTCTTGAATCCTGAATTAAGCCTGCGATTATGCGCGTCCCAAAGCGGAACGGAAATGAAATCAAGACATGACTTTTTTTCTAAGTCACGAACGCATTTTAACAAGAAAGAGAAATGCGGCGGAGAGTGAATTTGGCAGCGAGACCGCATTTGCTTATCAGATTAGCTTAACGTGCGTTCGCGCTATCGTTGTAAAGCGCATGCAGCTAGACAACAGCAGCGCGAGTACAACAAACCGCGCACGTCCTGACGAATTGTCTAAATGACGTCCATCCACTTGTCATTTCTAATCTAACTATACGCTCTCACTATACGCTTTCTCCCTTTGTGTTGCGTACGAGGAGGGAGGGAGGGAGCTAGGCCGACAGGATCGACGTATGGTTCGAAGAAGAGCAGATTGGACGCTACTTTTATCCGCGGCCGGGGAAATCCCCTCCATTTGCTCGTCCAAACAACATACTACGCGTATACTCGCCTCTGTGTGACGAGACGAGAGCGGAAGAGGGAACAATTAAGACGGGAAGGGAAAAGAGAGCACGACGACGGCGCGAAACGTCTTTGGACGTGCAAACTGCCGTCGGTCGGCTAGATGGTTGCGATTTTAGCGGTCGGGTTGTTCTTGCTCCGCCGGCCAAATGAGTCGCGCGCATGTGTTTTCGGTCCAATTCATGGGAAAACGTTTAATTTTTTCCCATGCCTATATAGCGGCGGGAGTCTGCTTTGCCCTAGCTATTACTTTGAAGACACGGTGAGGCCGTGCACATAGTCGGCCAGGTAGACCAGGTCCATGAGGCCGACGGCGGACTGCAGGTGCCACTTGGAGTGCGGTGTGTCGGTCTGGCGGTTGCAGCGGAAGTCGCCGGGGTAGATGTTCACGCCGTCCTGCAATCAACCATGTTAGTTTTAAACATGTACGTTGCTATGGCAATTATGGTTTGGCAGACCTGGAAATTTTGCTCGTAGTACTCGAACGAGTTGATGCCGTTGAGGAAGTTGTTGACCGTGGCGATCATGTCTGCTCCGTTTGCGTTGGCCTCCGGGTCCTGGATGAAAGGGATGTCGAATATCTGCTCCTGCCAGACGAAGGCGTAGAAGAGCTTTCCCACCGCGGAGACCATGTTCAGCTGGAGTCGGGTCTTTTCAATTGGACCGATGTTCACGTTGTTTGTCAGGCTGCGAATCTGGAAGAAGTTAGGTGTCTGGTGTTTCGTCAGGCAAACATTTTAAATTCATGTTGGAAAGCTTGCCTCCGGAATGTAGTATTCTTGAATGAACACCCTCAGGTCGGGATCGAGGCCAAAGAGGTCCATGAGAATGGGAATGAGTGCGTCAACGGTAGCATCGTCGAGAGCGAGGGTGAACGTGGTGGACATGATGCCGGCGAACGTGAGGAAATAGTCGGGCAGATCCTGGTTGATGATGTTCTGCTCCCACTGGGTCACGTCCTGCGTCATGAGCATGTCCGAAATGTTGGCGGCGATTTCCACTGAAGATTGCGGTCTGGCAGTGAAACTCAGGTCAGTGATCACGCTGCTCCCGCCCAGTGAGGACACGGAAGCTTGGTGGGCGAGGTAGGCGATGATCGAGATGAAGCGGTTGTCGGCAATCGCACCCAGCACGGTGTGGGAGCCGTGCCAGAAGGAGGAGCCATAGCCCAGGTAGGAGAAGGCCTGGCCAAGACCTGTTTCGTACTCGGCTGGGATGGAAAACTTGCCAGAGTGCAGGCAGATCTCAGTTGCGACGTGGTAGTAAGCTACATTGGACACGTAGTTGCACGGCTCGTAGATCATGATGTTGTGGTAGTCCTGGGCAGTTCTGTTTGTCTCAAAGTAGTGGGGGATGCTGACAGTGCCTCCCCACTTGTCATCTGCGAAGCCATCATTGTCTGAAAACGCAACCATGCCTGCCCAAGCAATATCCTGGGAAAAGTGTTTCAAAAATGTTAAGGAAAGTGATGTTACAGCACTGCTTCATACCTGGGCTGCCCTAAGGTCAGGATGTATCTGGTCCCAGCACTGCATAAGAGAGTCAAGGTACTGAGGATCAAAGTACGTCGGGTCTCCAGTCATGAGTTGCTGCATCGCATCGAACATCTCAGTCGTTCCTGAATAAATCTATAATTAGTGTCAGTGAACAAAAAACTATTTATAGCCAGCCAGACCTTCTCCACGGACACTGCAGGCCGAGGCCACGAGGACGGCGAGAACAGCCGACGCAAACATGTCTGCTTGAGCACAACTCCGGACAGTTCGCGGTCAACTGTCCTCGCTCGCTCGCTCGGTCGCGCAATTCACCAAGGCCAATAAACAGGCCGGGCGATATCAAGGGAGGGGCTCGTTCGATCGTCAGCAAAGGCTGTAAAACTTTATTGCAGTCTGGACAGCATGCATCGTGATAATCACTTGATCAGCCTATGCGGATTTTTTCGTCTGAGCGGTTATGCCATAGACGTGGTCGGCCAGGTAGACGAGGTCCATCAGACCGAGGGCGGACTCCAGATGCCACTTGGAGTGAGGAGTGAGGGCTCCGCGGTTGCACGCATAATCGCCGGGGTAGATGTCATATCCGTCCTGGAATCTCTGCTCGTAGTAGGTGTAGTCGTTCAGGGAGTTGGCGAACCCGTTGACGATGGGGATCAGTTCGGCGCCCCTCACGTTTGCCTCGGGGTCGGTGATAAAGGGAACGTTCAGGCGCTGCTCTTGCCACACGAAGGCGTACATGAGCTTGATGACGGCGGAGGCGATGTTCCCCTGGAGGCGAAGAGTTTCCAGTGGGCCCAACTCGAAGTGCGATGTCAACATACGAATCTGTAGCATGCGGAATTGTTAAAAGTCAGCTCTGAAAATTATTTAGCCATGTACTTCTGGGAGGTAGACATTGAGAATGAAGTCTTTCTGATCTTCCGGGAAGTCAAAGAGGTCCATGAGGGGAGGGAGGATGGTATCCACAGTACTGTCATTTAATGCCAGAGTGAAGCTCGTGCAGACTATTCCGGCGAAAGAAATGAAGTAGCCGGGCACGTCTGTTTCAAGGATGTCATCTTTCCATTGCGAGGGATGCTGATTCAGAAACATGTTGGAGAGGCCAGTTATCATTTCCACTGATGTCTCCTCTCTGAAACGAACCAAAGCTAGTGTGGGCTCGCTGTGTTAATCATTCATTAAAAGTCCACCTTGGCTGAGACGCAAAATCTGTCACCGTGCTTGAAGCTCCCAGAGCGGCCACAGAAGCCTGATGGGCGGCATATGCAATGTTGGCAATGAATCTGTTGTCCGCAACTGTACCCAGGAGGGTATGAGATCCATGCCAGAATGATGAACCAAAGCCAAGGAATGAGAAAGCCTGACCGAGAGCAACCTCATACTCAGATGGAAAAGCAAACTTTCCGGTGTGTTGACAGAATTCTGTGGACACATGATAGAAGGCCACATTCGAGACATAGTTGCAAGGCTCATAGATCAGTATGTTCTCAAAGTCTTGGTCAGTTTTGTTTGTTTCAAAATAGTGGGGTACAAGGACAGTGCCACCCCAGCTGTCACCCTCAAAGCCATCAGAATTGGAGTAGTCTACCATGGCTTGCCAGGCAATGTCCTAAAATTTGATTGCTATTTAGTATACCGTTTACATCTAAGGGTAATATTCAGACCTGTGTGTTCCTGAGATCTGGATGAATTTGATCCCAGCACTGCATCAGAGAGATCAAGTAAGCCTGATCAAAGTATTCAGGCTCACCCGTCATAAGCTGCTGCATGGCGTTGAACATGTCAGTAGTGGCGGTCTTCGGCGCATCTATGAACATTACCATTGGAAGTACGCGCAATGCGTATGAATACGTGTACACAGTATAATTCTTTACCTCGGGCAATGGCAACAGATACGCAGATGAGCATCAAGCTGAGGGGAAATTTGCCCAGAACATGCATGCTGACTTCGTAGCTTGAACTACGATTGAGACTTTCTTCATCTGTCATATTGCGCGCAGGCGATAAGATGAAGTTGTAAACTTCATTTTGAGCTGGGACTTAGGGCAGTTTATCGTCTAACGCAGCGGTACATGTACTGTACATATATATACTCGTACGCATATTACTGTAGTTTATTTCCCTAATATATTGGGTGTGAACATAGCACTGCATCTATTTGGCCACTTATTTTAAACTAAACTACAAGCTGCGCACGAGTGCCGCATTAATGCAACATATGGACACGCCCTTCTCCTTTTCTCTCTTTTTCTCCGCGCCCGCAAATCAAACTAAATTACGAAATGTTGTCGACGTTAGAGCCTCCTCCGCGTGTATGTAAACTATTAGTGCTTATTAGTTACGCCGCCGGCCGGCCGGCCGGCCGGCCAGTCTCACTAGTCAGTCGGATGATGAGACTGCCTCAAAAGGAGAGGCGAGCGTCAGACTATGAAATTTTACCCCTCACCGAGCGCAGACATGCGTGCGCGTGCGGGCTTCACTTCACTTCGCAAGGAGAGGACGTAGTCAGCCTTTCATTGCTCTAGCTAGTTGCTGTCGGCATCGCCATACGAACGCGAAGAACGTAACGTCCATTACTCGTCCTGGCCGCCGGCCGTCAGCGGGTAGGGTCTGTCCGTCCGTCCGTCGGAGCGGAAACGACTGCAATAAGTCTCAAAGAGAAGCTAGCTAGTCGTCTTCACCTTCATATAGTGGGGAGGGTGGAAGTAGCCAGGAATGGATGGTCATTAACAGGTGGCGTTCCACAGCTAGGGGAAGGGAGGATCGAGATGGAAACGAAATACGGGCTCGTGCCAGAAGGCGATTTTTCTTCAGAGATAAATAACCGACGGAGGAATTAATAGTGAGAAAGGCTGCCGGTTTAAATCCCGTTTCCATGGCCACCTGTTTTCCTTCTTCCCTTGGAATTTATCGGACGTTGCCCCTTTCCTTTCCTTTCCTTTCGGGATGCAGCCAGGGAGAACGATGTAGGCAGGCCGGCCGCGATCAATTGTGGATTTGTCAGAAAAACGGCTGGCGAATTTCGCAGACCGGATGGCGGACGACGCAACGGCGGCGGCAATTTTTTGGCAATGTGCTAGTGGCCGGCCGGCCGGCCGTAATGATGGTGACATTATAGTAGATATCGTGCGGTGGTCGGCGGAGCGTGGATTTGCCATACCGCATGAAATATCTCGATTCGATGTGACAACCATAAAACGGCAATTATGAAAGACATAATCAATGTTCCTGGCTGCAGCTCGTTATGATTATGCGACCTATCTAGCTGCATGTGACATGAAGTCATCGGACCTAGCTGGGGCCGAGAAACAGAGCGAGAACTTTGGCGTAGTCACGCTTGGGGCCTGCACGCCGACCAAAACTCCGAGAGAGCATTATAATTAGGACGTCGCTGATCCGCGAGCGAGGCATTCATTAATAACCGGCGGGGCCGGCCGTCACATTGTGACAATTTTGCAAATGGCGGAGGAGAAAAATTATAGACGTGAAGTCGTTGAACTCGCCAAATGAAGACCAAATGGGAGCGTTCAAATCATTCGCACAGGTGGTCAAATTGGAGCAAAACTAGAGCTTTGCGTCATAATGTACGGAATTAAGGCCACATGGCATCGATGGCGTAGCGCTCTCAATGCAATGATCTACATTTTTGCTTTAGTGGCATCAGGTGTTCTGCCGCGAAACGAATATACGGAAAAACTAGCGCGCAACTGCGTATACATATACATACATAATAGTGAACTCGTACAAATCCAAATGAGAAATGGCTGCCGGACGCAATCGGCCACCGAGATTTGGCCATAAATTTCTAGGCAGACTACTATTGCCGGGCAATCAAAGAGCACGTGCTTGCGTACCTGCGTCTAATCGCCGCTATAGCGTCACAGTCTAGCAACTAGACTTTTAGTACGTACATACACGAATAGGACATATTGCCGGCGAGGGCAATTTTCCACGCCCCAGAACCAAGCAACAGATTGCTTATGCGAGCGCATGCAAAAACGGGCCAATTTCGACGTCATAATTTGACGGACATTTCAAACTCGTGTCATTGTGGGGGCGTGACTGACAAACAAAATTTTTTTTCAATGATGCGTTAAGCTGAGATTGAACATTCATACCCACCCGTCACAGGCAGCAGGTGGATCCTACTACAAAAGCTTCTATGAGGTGTTGGAGACACCAGTTTTCCGTTCCGGTCTGGCGCTGCCATTGGCACGCACACAAGATCGTCTTCTTTCCTTCCTTCCAGTTCTATGCGTCGAGCTGTCTCTCCGTTCGTCCGTCCAATGGCGGTCGGTCTGCTTCGTGGTCTCTCCATTGTCTAGGCTAATGAATAAGAGCGTTGTGCTGGTCTTGCTCGTCCATACGTATGGCTCGCTCGCCGCCGGCACTTCTTCCGGTTGCGGCCGTTCGATGTCTCGGAGAAATCCGAGTACGTTACGTCGTTCGTTCGGCCATCGGAAGCGAATTAAGGACGGCTGGAAAGACGTATCGCTAAATAATCGCGCATCACGTGGACCTTTTCATTAGGTGGTGAGCGTGCAAGACTTGAACTGGGTCCATTTGTCTCTACCTGCCTGGTCCATTCGATCGTCCGTCCGTCCGTCCGTCCGTCCGTCCGTCCGTCCGACGAGTATCAATTACGTACAGCCGAGTGCGGCAGGCCGCGACATCAGTCTTGTGCCGCAACCAGTTGATGAAAGCGGCAAGGGTTCCCAAATTATCATTACACGCCATGCTGCCGAGGGTTACGTACATATGAGCCTGAACTAGTATGCCGGGAATCGAGACTTTGCCAAGTTTGCGGTTTCAAGGGTGGCGGTTGGCGCCGGCCGGCCGGTCGCGAAGCGGCAGGAGACTGGCATCAGTGATTGCGTTGATAATGGTTACGAGCAGGTGCTCAGGGTAATGGAAGGTTTTAAGATCATTCAGCCAGCTAGGCAGCCGAGAGGAAATATTATCATTCAGAAAGGCCTCCAAGCATTGCCGCTATTGGACAGTCTCTGTTAAGAGGAGTGGAAAGTGCCGCCGATTTTTTCACACACCGACCGCTTCTTCGCGTCTTGGCGAAACCGCGAAAAAACGGACGAGAAAATCTCTTTGAACAGTTGCCGCCGCCGCCCGCTGTGAATGCGAACAGCAAACAGACGGATCCTAGCCTCTCGCCGTATGTCTTCTTCTACCACTAGTTTCAGTTTCCCCTCGTTCGACGAAAAATTAATTGTCCATTGGCCACGGCCCGCGTGGTCGTTGCGTGCGTTATGCTCACTGGGCAGTGCGCGTAATATACTGAGCCAGATAATTGCTTATTCGTCAACCCCCGTACGCGCGGCGTCTTCCTTCCTCCGTCGAGACTAATTTTGGTTCGCCGGATCAATCATGCGCGCTAGGTACTATACCTGCCGTCCGAACTAAGACTAACGCAATCTGCAATTGAAAACCAACACCGAGACCGAAAACGTGGACGTGTTTGTATCCATGAGAAATTAAGTCTGATTTCCCTTTGTTTCCAGCAGGCCGTCGCGACTATTCCCAACCAGCGAACATGTCTTCTCGCCGGCAGCGACTGATGGAGGAGGAGAAGCTCGGCATGTGGATCCCGGGGATGGGAGAGAACAAGCAGAGACCGCGTAAGTGAAATGGAAGACAGGAAGAAATAGACTCGACGAGGAGGGAGGGAGGGATGTGATGGAGGCATTTAGACCCGGTGGGAGGTGGTACGTACGTGTGTAAAAAGCCGACTTGTCTTGCGCCAAACGAGACTAGCCCCTACCTACGCGTACGTACATCTTTAGCTCTTTCGCCACGGGAAGTAATGTTCAAGCTAGGGAGTAACGTCCAATTTCAAATCACTGCTCCTCTCGACCGATCGGCCAGGCCAGCTGGCGCCGGTGCATGAAAGTTCTTTTATCAGATAAAATGGAGCCTCTTAAACCGTGTCAAAATTCGCGTGGGAGAACTGCGATGGGAAAATTGAGAGAAGAAGCGAGAAAAGCAAGCGTCTGATGATAGATGAAACATACTAGCTGCATGAGGTAGTCACTGCAGCCCGCAGTCGGATTTATCTAGGCTTCTTCAGTTAATTCCGTTTGTCAGAGCTAGGCAAGGCCGGACGACAGGTGGGAAAAGCGCTTCATCACCGGCAGCGCCGACGACGATCATAAGCGCAAATAAATGGTGTTTGCCGGTCGGTCGGTCGGTCGGATCGGGGCCTAATGGTTCGAACAAACAGAGAAAAACGACGGCCATTCACTTGACTAAGTGGCGCAAATCGGGCCCGCGGCGGCCGCCCACCTAGCCCAGGTTACGAGCGTGCATGCCTCGCTAGGCGGAAGGCGGCACATAGCCCCAGCTAGGGGGAATATCATGCACGTACGAGTACGAGCGGAGTTAGGCCGGCCAGGCCCCTCCGGCTGTTGTGCTCATTCACGTAGCTAGTACGTACTTCCTATTCTCCGCTCGGCGGACGACTGCAGTAGAGATCGAGTCAGCTTAGGAGGGGGAAGCGCCGTCTGTCATAAGTGAAGAAGACAAAGGCAGAAATCTAACACCGATTCCCATAATTTCCGTCTCTCTCTCTCTTCCTCCCTACTTCTCTCTTCCTTCCTTCCTGCATTTTCCCCTCTCACGCGTCCGTCGTGCATTATAAATCGGATGCTGACCATTCAACCGTGCCTTTCACGACGACGCCTCCTGCGATGAATCGTAAGTACAAAAGATAGTACGTAGTAATAGCCGTATTGTCTGGTCCAAGTGTGTTGTGTATGTAGACGTGCTTGTCAGGATCGATTGTGTTGTCAATTGTGAAAGCGTTACGCTGCGTGCATGTTACAGTGGCAATTAATGCGTCAACTTAAATTGTCTTAAATATGCTCACTTCCTCTCCCTCGCAGGTGAACTCGGCGGCACCATGTTCGGCTACATTCCCGACGCCTTCCAAAACGACCTTCCACCGCTGCCCTCAGAGAGCGCGAACCGTGCACGGGCCAGCTCCAGGGAGGTGGCCGCGGTCGCGGACGGCAGGGACTCGGCCGGAGTGTCGTCCACCGCGGGCAGCAGCAGGTCCAACAGCCCAAAGCCAGAGTACGTGAGTCAGTCAAATTCATCCGTCCCATTTAGTTCCCAATTTCTTCACGGTGCTCGCCCAGACTGTATCGATACATCAGCTAGCTAGCGAGCGGAAAGGGGAGGGGTCGATTTTGGCCAGTAGACCGGCAAGATTTTAGCCCCCTCGGTCGTTCATGCATGATGGATGTCAAAACCATATTGAGTGAGCATTCAGGGAAGTCAACCGGCATAAATATGTGTGTATTCATCTCTCTCTTTTTCTTTCCCCTTTCCTCCTTCTTTCTCTTTTCCCTTCTCCCTCTACTTTCCCGCACTTTTCTGTCACAGCTCGGTGACCGGTGGTCGCGGGAGGCGGAGACCAAGGTAAAAGATGACGAAAGTCAGAATAACGGATTACCGCGAGTGTACCTGAGTGTCCTCTTTCTATGCCGACTCGTCGCTGCGTGATGCATTGCCACGCTTTTAACATAATGAATTGCCTGCTCATTGATTTGGAAACCACTGCATGGCCGGACACAAATTTTGGCACATTGTCAAGCGCAGCGGCGGCGGCAGCGAACCTACCTGTGCATGCTTTCCATCTATGTCTGTCAACGTTGATTACTAAACGCGTTTTCATTCAGTTTCGGTTGGTTGGAACGTGTCGTTGGCACGGATAGCGAGCGAGGTACGCGGTTTTGTAACTTTTTTTTGACAATATTGCAACTGACACATGTGCGTCGATTCGCTCGCTGGCTGGCCATCCCTGAATTTGACACAGCTAGCCTCTGCTGTTCGTTCTCGAATAGCGATAAATTACAAGCGCCCGGCCAGCTAGCTGAACAAGTAACTGCTCATCTCCCGATTGCTACGTGTAACCGCACTTTACGAGCTTTCCTGGCATTCTGGATTTAACGCGTTTGGGTTTTATTGGCCCTAGGTATTAACATTCATTTCTGTTTCGCAAGATCACTACTCTCTCCTTCCCTAGTAATTGAATGTTCCGCTTGCTTAGTGAGCAAAACGAGGGGAGTCCGGCGGACGCCGCTCTCACCCCGCTCCTCCCTCCCTGTATGTTCGTCCGTAATCTGTCCCTCTTTTAGCATTCGTTGCGCTTTCCATTTTGCTTGTCTTTTGTCCTTGCTCGCCACGTCCGACACGTGCTTACCTCTCTCCCTCCCTCTCTCTGGCCAACCAACCAGTGTGTGACTAATTTTGCTTCTTCCGCCGCCATGCAGGACCGCCGGCGACTCGTCGCAGATGCGAGACGCGCTCTGGCAGCCCACCTCGCCCGACAAGCAGCAGGAGGAGGTCGAGGAGGAGATCTGCGTAGAGAAGTTTGTCTCCAAGTTGCCCGAGGCGACGCCGTTCTTCGATGCAGGAAACAAACTCCTCATCAGAGGCGGCCAGGTACGGATAAGTGGCCAACAGATAACGTAATGCAAGCTAAGTATTACGTACTTGATGCTTAACTTTCAGATCGTAAATGACGACGAAACTCTCGAATGTACGGACATTCTTATCGAAGAGGGCGTCATCACAAAGGTAGCCCCGTCCATCGAGGCCGACAGCGACTGCAAGATTATCGACGCCAGCGGCAAGACGGTCGTGCCCGGAGGCATCGACCCCAGCGTGAGGCTGCACAACAGAAAGAGTGACGCCGTTCAGGCGGCCGACGACTTTTCCATTGGAACGCGAGCGGCTCTGGCCGGTGGGACGACCATGGTGGTGGAGCTCGTCGACCCCGCCCCCGAGCAGTCTCTGCTCGATGCACTCGCCGAATGGAGCGAGGATGCCGAGGAGAACAGCGCCTGCGACTACGCATTCAAAGTCGCCGTCAACTGTTGGAACGACGGCGTCAAGGAGGCTCTAACACAGGCCGTCAAGCAGGAGGGAGTGAACCACGTTAAAGTCACCATGGGCGAGAAGGAGAAGATGTTGAAGAACGACGAAATGCTGGAGCTGCTCTCAGCCTGCCGCGAAGTAGGAGCCGTCGTCGGGGTCCACGCGGAGAATGGCGCCATCGTCGCGGAGAACGAGAAGCGACTTCGCGCTCGGGGCATCCGAGGCCCCGAGGGACACCTGATGGCCCGGCCCGAGGAAGTCGAGGAGACTGCCGTGCTCACCGTGGTCGCCATGGCCAGACAGGCCAACGTGCCTCTCGTCATCAACGGACCCACTTCGCCCAGGGCCGCGGCCATCATCGGCAGAGAGAAGAAGAAGGGGCAGGTCGTGCTGGGAGAGCCGACGGCGGCGTCACTGGCCGTCGACGGAACGCACTACTACAACAAGTGTTGGTCGCACGCCGCCGCCTTCGTCACGTCGCCGCCGCTTCGCGAAGACTCCGCCGTGCCCGGCCGACTCGTCGACGCACTCGTTTCCGGCGACCTGCACATGGTGGCGTCCGACAACAGGTCCTACACGATGGAGAGCAAGGCGTCGACGGGCGGAAAGGAATGCTTCACTGCCATCCCGAAAGGGCTGAATGGGATCGAGGACAGGATGAGCGTCGTCTGGGAGAAGGGCGTCGAGGCGAGGAAAATGGACGCGAACAGGTTCGTCTCCGTGACCAGCGCCAACGCGGCCAAGGCGCTCAACGTCTACCCGAAGAAGGGGAAAATCGCGGAGGGTTCCGACGCTGACATTGTCATTTGGAACAGGTACCTATACGATTATCAACTCGTATGTAATACATCCGCTTTTTGTTGTGCAGTAACAACCTGAGAGAAATCTCCGCCAGCACTGATCACCAGGGCGGCGATTTCAACGTGTTTCACGGCCTGAAAGTGCACGGCGCACCCGAGTTCGTGCTCGTCGGCGGCAAGGTTGCCGTCTATGAGTACCAACTGAACTCGAGTCTCGGCGCCGGCAAGAAGATCGAGCTGCCCGCGTATCCGCCCACTCTGTACGACGCCATGGACGACTTCGCCAAGTCGACTGCGGCCGCCGCCGTGAGCAGGGACTCCGCCGACGAGGTGGATGCCAGAGAGAGGGAGAGGAAGATGTCGGAGGCGTCGAACGCGGACCCGATGCTCGGCGTGACGACTCCCCGCCGCAGCATGGACCACACTCCGCGTCTGAACCAGCGCCTCGGAGTCTACCAGCGTCCGGTGAGCGCGCACGGGGTACGCAACCAGCAGGACTCGACGTTCTCGCTGTCGGGCGGAACGCCGGACGAGGGCGCGAGGAAGGCCTCAGTCAAGGTCAACGCACCTCCGGGAGGTGGAGGAAGGGGGAATTTCTGGTGAAAGATCGATTGATTGATTAATGCGTACAACTGATTTGTCCAAAGATACGCGATTCATTAGCATCTTTACCACC
>JAAUYK010007379.1_pt1 | contig 14270 bp, 4 predicted proteins | sample 7278021 | NCBI WGS metagenome assembly JAAUYK01 (sample SAMN14350223, study PRJNA611818) | marine sediment metagenome | isolation source: surface marine sediment (1.8m) | place: French Polynesia: Moorea | collected 2018-08
CCACCGACTGACTTCGCTCCGGTGCTAGCCTATCGGACGTGTCCAAAAGTCCCGGCATTTGCACGAGCTGTATCGCTTCAGTTGCGGCAAAAAGGCGGTCAGTCAGTCGGGAGGTTGTGCCCGGAGCGCTTCTTGCCGCCATACGAATACTTTGCTGACTGTCGTCGAGCATTCCATAAAGTAGCCGACGATTTTATTCATGACGGTCAAACCAAGAAGTTCTTGATGCACCTGCACTCATTCGTTGTCCGCTCGCGGAGCGATCTACGTAAGCATGTGTGTAACAACTGGAGCAGCGGAAGTAGTAAATCAAGATCGTCTCGCGTGCCCGAGCTGCAATTAACAAATGACACACGCCACGGGGAGAGAGCGGCGGTTATACTTGTCGGCCTGGCTGCATTTGGCATTTGGCGACTATAGCTGGTTGTTGAGTCTTCGGTGTCATTCGACGGTCGGTCGGTCGGCCACTGGCCAAAAATGAATTATGTCCTGTGGACGAGCCCGACAAGCAATGCAAACGCTTTAACAGCATGTCAGCGGCTTTTCGTTGAGCTATATACCGGTGCGGCGCGGAAGCGACCGTTTTGCTCCTTTTCTTTAGGACGCAATGAACCTGCAAAGCAAGTAGTAGTTTCCGCGTTTCAGAAACGAAAGAACGGATACGTACGCGCGATTTGAATAGTTCGTCAATCGCCTCTATCGGATCCCTTAATGATCGCTCGGGGGCCAAATTTGGTCAAAAGTGCGCAAGTAGCGACCGGCCAACGGTCGCGTACGGACTTCCCTTAGTTCACCCCGATCGACCGACGGTTCGCTCGCCGCCTTCCCACGACCGCGGAAGCTAACTACCTAGTTGAATAAAGTTTGTCGCTATAGCGCGCATCATACGAAGCGAAACACGACAGTCTAGCTGTCTAGCTGGCGGGCCCATCAATTTTGCAAATTGTTTTATAGAGTTCGCGGAACGGTGGCAATCGATGCCGCTGTCTTTCACAAATGTCAACCTACCCCAGTTGTGAAGGAAGGAGGAGGCGACTACTACGTATGTGCGTTTTGATTGCTTGTTTGCAGCGGCGGCGGCGATCGCGCGAGCGAGCGAGCGAGCAAAGACCTCGTTGGCATTGGCAGCTATAGGGGTGGTGGCTGGGCGGGCACGTGCGTGACGGATTGGACGTAAATGAAAGAAGCCAAGCGCTATATGTTCGCTGCCTGCTGTACTTACAAACAGACCCGAACAAATTTCCTGCTTTAGTTCGCTTTTGCCCATGCGTGTTTCTTCTTCGCAGTATACTATGTGTTATACACGGCGGGCGAGTCAGCCACCGCGAGGTCGTCCATGCGGAAAGTGGCGGCGGCCGCAGCGGGTAGCACAGAGTACTTGTTTTCTTACATCACACAGTCTTGAAAGTTCGCTTAATATGCAGTTTGTTCGAATTCTTTACAACGCTGATCCGGCCGGGCGTCTTTTTTGCTTTTCTGCAGAAGCGCCTAGCTAATCTGTTTATTGCTTTGCCCCCGGCGGGGCATCAGCAATCGCATGGCGCGAAGCGATCGGCGATCGGCGGATGGCAAGAAATCCACTAATTGCACCTTTGAAGAAGAGGCTTTTTGGAATCGATTGAAGTAGTATGACGTATACTATGATATGCATTTCAAGGTGCTCCAGTTAGGTAATGAAAAATGCATTAGAGTTGAGAGCGCGCGAGGTGGCGAAAGTCGATGCGAGCTAGAGACGTTCGTTTGTCGATGTCGAGTACGTACCAGATGCATGACTCTGCATCTTAAGTTCACGCATCGCCTCGTTCGCTCGTTCGTTCGTTTTCCCCGTGCAAATTGGCCTTCAATCCGGCCGCCCTTGAACTTGCAATGTCGCGCCGTAATCGGACGGGAAAACGCCCACTCGAAAAAAACTTCCCTGGAGAAACTGAAAAGAGCTCGTTTGCTCCCTCATAGGTGTAAAATTGCTTAATTAATCCGGGCAATTAGAAACTGCTTCCGGAGTCGATTGAGATTCACACCACGTTGTCTTCTATGAGGAAGCACGGCCGGCCTCCTTTACAGGCCGACAATAAAGTGGTACAGCTCATGCAGCCCCGCGCTCGCGTTCATTGTCACTTCACTGTCGTGTGGCGTCGTTGTGGCATATCGTACACGCCGCACGCACGCAAAGAAAGACAGTTATAATGAAATAGCCCCCCTTCGCAGCTAGGCAGTGCCTGCCGTCACGGTTAGGCCTCCTCCTAAATAGACAGATAATAGTACTTAAATCGACTGTAGAGGCTTTCATTAGCGAAAGAAGGTCCGTCCGAGAAAATTATTCAACTCCAATTGCTTCACAGCTCGTCAGCAATGGTCGGCGTTCGCTCGCTCGCTCGCTTTGTTCGCGCCGCGCCGCTTCAATGAGTCTCGCTCGCTTGCGATCCCTCCCTCGCGGAAATCCACGTACATACGCGTACGTACTATAGTAGGTCATTATACTAGGGGGTGGAGGATCGATTTGTTGCGAATGGAATCGATGTGCGTGGTTCGTTCGCAATCAGTCAAATTTCCTGACGTTTGACGACAGCCACTAAACTGGCAAACGAGAGGCGGACGGACGCGGACGGACAGGTCCATCCAGGCAACGTTGCCTGCCAACGGGACGCGAGAGTGCGTCCGTCCGTCGGTCCGTCTGAGTCCAACTATCTGTCAAAAGGGATCGGAAGGTCCATTTAGCATCACATCCAAAGTACATGTAGTGCGCTTTTCCGGACTCTAAATACCTTTCTACTTGCACGTACACGGTTACTCATAAGAATGTGGCGTTTCCGAAATACTTGGGCAATGGGCGTCATACAACGTGCAATATGCGAACATGACATGTCAGTTGGCATTATTGACAATGACAGACATAGCAGTTGTGTCGTCTTCAATGAGATCTTAGATCAGTTCTAGTCATTAGAGTTCGAAAGCTTGCTTTGCGCGCCGGCCGGATGGATGGATGGATGGATGGATAGCTCGGGCGGACAATGAAATGGAATGATGTTATGCAACTCGTGTGTGCGTTGTTTTGCAGTTATGCCCTATTGATCTTTTCCCGACAGAGACAGACTGTGAGTGTCGCGTACGTGTGTCGTTAGCTCTTCTGATCATGTCGGTGTGCTGATAAATTCATCTCGGGTGGCTGTACGCGCGATTTGGCATCCAATAGCCACGTAAGCGTTGGCGACCGGAAGACGAAGGGGTTGAATATGCTCTAAGTGAGTCTGATATCCTTCAGAAAGGAGGATCCTACTAAATTCTGCAACAACTTGCAACGAGAACGAGAACGAGAACAAGTATGTACAATACTATGGTAATTGCCCAGTGGAAATTTATCTAGGGATTATGTGTAGGTACAGTGTGCATGGCACTTGTCAGCTGCGTGCGGTAGACGGCAGGTGTGTCTGTGGCTTGGTACAGAATAAGGCGTAGAAAAGACGAAAGGGGAGGAGATAGATCGGAGGGTGGAAGTCCAACGAGAGAGAGAACGAAACGAGGGTGAATTACACTTGGTTCCTGTTGCGCATTTAGTCCGCACCTGTATAGCAGTAATTGCAAAGCTGTTTATTCTCGAAGGGAAAATTGGGAAAGCAGGTGGAGCTAGCGCGGAAAGAGCGTACTTGCATGCCTCTCAAAATATGCCTCAAACTGGACTACCTGTACTTTGAAGCGAAACAGAAGCAAACAAGTTGGCGCGAACGACCAATTAGAGATCTGCGCCGACCGCGCGCGCGTGTTTCAGAGCGGAAACGCTCCGTCCGACACACGATCAGTTTTTCATCGTCCGATCCCTCTTTCCCTTCCCGTTGCGTGAATTACGTAACTGGAGGAAAAGAAAGGAAAGAGGAGAACAGAAAAATGGGATTATTAATGGAACTCGACCGGCGCGGGAACAAGATGAAGGGCGTGTCGCTTGCTTCCCAGACAGCCAGAAGCGGTCGTGACATTAGCGTTTCTCAACATAGACATGTATTCCTAAGTGCCCTCTATAAGTAACTTTGTCGTCTCTATTGCAGGCGTTCATAATGGCTGTCGTGGAGAGACACAGAAAGGACGGCAGGAGGCGGCGAAATCTGCACAGCCGTCACATGCACCTCTTCACATTCGCAGCGGCCATAATAACCATGTCGAGCGGGATTCACAGCGCCCAAGGTGAGTCGGATCGAATCTCCGTGGAATTCAACTTAGTTTTAAGCGCTGATGTCTCTTTATAAAAGCTCAATGCTCCGGGACGGAAACGTTCGAGAAGCTGACAGGGACGACGTTGTCCGGCGCGAGTCAGACGCCGCTCTTCTCCAGCGCGGGAAACACAGTCACCGCGGAGTGCAACAACAGGTAGGGATTCGATCTTATCTAAAGAATGGAAGCGATTCGCCGTTCGGTCCGGTCCTTAAAAGACCATTGAATGCCAGATGGTCTGCGGGTAACGACGAAGAAAAAGGAGTGGAGCCGGGGGTTAATTGGAAGCCGTATAACTCCCGAGCGAGCTGTCGGCGCCGCGAAGGGAAGATTTGGGGGATGCGATCCTTACTGGCCAGGCCGAGACCTCTAAAAAAGCAATAAAAATCATGGGATTCGTGTGTGGCCCGCGGTCAGTCAGAGGGGAGAGAACTCAGAGAAGGGTTGTCCGCAGACAGGACAAATATTTCTTCTTCCCGGCGAGTGAGAAAGAATGGAAATAGTATATCGACTGAATCGTTACGTAACGCTTCGAAAAACAATGTACTACAAATTCCGCTCATATCTTCAGACATGTCGGTCAGTGATCCCTCTGCAAATAGCAGTTCGTCGTACACTTGGGCGACAGACCATGTAACGAGACAGAAACACCGGCAACGGTGACTTTCAGTATGGGAGCCCGACCGATCGATCTAAGTACGTACTCGTACAACACATCCGACATATCATCTTGGTCCGATCTCGCGGCCGGCGGCTTTGGACATTTGCGATATCGCGGCCGGAACACACGTTTCCACACTGGTTGATGGCGAGCGGAAGCAATTTTCACCATTTTCTTGTTATTTTTCTGCGGCTTGTGGACGGACGGACGGCTGCATCTTCTCCTAAAACTGCCGCCTAGCTCGATCTCGCATCGGCAATTTTCTCAGTGGAGCGGAGAGGAAAGAAAATTCAGCCCAGACCATCACGACCATTACGTCTGTGTATCTGTGGTTCATTCCATTTCTTATTGTACGGCATGCAAATCACTCTGGATTAGCGGGATCGTGAGACACTTAGTCCAAGGTCGCTGCCGGTACGTGCGACAATATGCGACTTGATGAACTAGGCTGCCGGGAAGTAAGAGACGATTGACGACACACTCGCCTGTTGGGCAAGGCCCTCTCTAGCTGCAGAACAATCGAAAATGCACTGCTAGCTGCCGAATGCAGATTGATATATTTCGCGCGGGGTCTGTTCTGCATGCAACGTACATTATTGCTCGGCCTGCTCAGAATATTTCACGCATGCGACAGACGGAAACGGCGTCAATGCGGACAGAGGTTGCCATTACCGAATTACCCCCAGGAAGAAACAGAGCATTCAGGCAATCGCATTCGAATATCCGGTTACTATAACTTAGGTTAGTCCAGGAGGTTTCGTAGGTAGGCTAGACATGTACGGGAGGAAGCGACGATACGAAGCTAGGCGTCCCAAGTGTTTGTCGAGCTCGATACGGTTTTTTTTTTGTTTCCACTTTAATCGTGACGGAACTTCTTCTTATGGGCGTCGCAGCAGCCAGATAAAATACGAGAACGTCATTCGGAGCTAGGTGGGACTTGTTCAATATTATGGAATGACTTCATTTACTGGCAACAGAGATGGGAAGCACGCTTCTATCGGCCGTTGCGTTGCGTCCTTGGCACGTAAAACCCATATTTCTTGGGACTATGCTCTCTTGTTCGTACATTGTCTTCGATGTCAAGCAGGCACCTATACGTATTCAGGCACATAATTTTCCACCGTTATCACACCTACTTTTAAAATGCCCTGAGTGACATCCGCCCGCTTTTAAACACACTTGTCACTCGGGGCGAACGAACGATTGGCCGACATTACTGGACGCACAGCGGCGTCGATCGAACGCATGCACTTGATATACGCACTATAAAAATGTGGACGAACGGGGACTCCGCGGGCGCTGGGAAAGAGGGCGAGACGTACGTCAACGAGGCCTTCTCCGGGGACGTGGACAGCAAGCCCGCCGACTATGGGACGACCAGCAGCGACAAGGCCAGGGTGGTCGAGGTGCCCGAGGACGGCGACGTGGAGGAGCGCGGGCAGTGGGAGAACAAGTGCGACTTCTTCCTCTCCGCCCTCGGCTACGCCGTCGGACTGGGAAACGTGTGGCGGTTCCCCTACCTGGCATACAAGTACGGCGGCGGCTCGTTTCTCGTGCCCTACAGCATCATGCTCTTCTTCGCCGGCCTCCCACTCTTCTTCCTCGAGCTCGCGCTCGGCCAATACTCCGGCTCCGGGCCGACCCGACTCTTCGGCCGGATGGCCCCGCTCATGAAGGGCCTCGGCTTCGCCATGCTCACCGCCACCTTCTTCGTCGCCATCTACTACAACGTCATCATCGCGTGGACGATCCACTACCTCTTCTCCGGCATGACCTCCAAGCTGCCCTGGTCGGACTGCGAGTACGGGACGGAGAAGTGTCTGGACAAGAACAGGACCCTGACCTTCGGTACCTGTCCCAACAACGTGTCGCAAAGCAACGACGGAGGCGACGTCTTTTTCCCGAAGGGCGACCTTCCCGGCTTACCCGAGCACGCCTCTCTCGGCCCCAAGTGCCTCTCGCCGCCAGAGGACTACTTCAACGACAAGGTGCTCGGACTGGACATGGACGTGCACACGTGGTACAACTACGGCACCCTGCAGTGGCCGTTGGTCGGCTGCCTCTTCGCCGGATGGTTCATCGTTTGCGCCAGTCTCATCAAGGGGGTCCAGTCGTCGGGGAAGGTGGTCTACTTCACCGCGATCTTTCCCTTCGTCGTCCTCGTCATCCTCTTCTTCCGCGCCATCTTCCTCGACGGCGCCATCGACGGCATCAAGTACTACGTGACGCCCAACTTCGAGCACCTCCAGAGCGGAGAGGCGTGGCAGGCAGCGGCCACGCAGATCTTCTATTCGCTCGGTCCGGCCTTCGGAGGACTAATCACGCTCTCGTCGTACAACAAGTTCGACAACAACTGCCACCGCGACTCCATCCTGATCGCCTTCTGCAACTGCGGCACCTCGGTGTTTGCCGGCATCGTCGTCTTCTCCGTTCTCGGTTTTATGGCCAAGACCGCCGGGGTGAGCATTGCGGACGTCGCGCAGGGCGGCCCCGCACTCGCCTTCGTCGTCTTCCCGGAGGCGATTGCGCAGATGGGTGGCTCCCAGTTCTGGTCCTTCCTCTTCTTCTTCATGCTCCTCACCCTCGGACTGGACTCCATGTTCACATTCGTGGAGACCCTGACCACGGCGGTGATGGACCACTTCAAGGAGCTTCGCAAGTACAAGTCCTTCGTGGTGATCGCCACCTGCCTGGTCGGCTTCGTCTTCGGTCTGAGCATGGTCTGCTCTGGCGGCATGTACATGTTCACCCTGATCGACTCGACCTGCGCCTCCTGGAACATCCTGCTCTTCGCCTTCCTCGAGGTCTTCCTCGTCGCCTGGATGTACGGCGCGGACAAGTTCGTAGGCAACCTGGAGGAGATGGGCATCCGGCTGTGGGGACCCATCAAGTGGTACTGGATCCTATGCTGGCAGGTCATCACCCCCGGCATCCTCATCGTGCTGATCGTGCAGCAGTTCAAGAGCGGCATCAACGTCAGCTACGGCCACTACAGGTTCGAGGACCCGATCCAGACGCTCGGCTGGCTGATCTCGCTCTCCTCGGTCGCCATGCTCCCGCTGCTGGCAGTCAGGCAGATCATCAAGCGGTACCGCAGCGGCAAGAAGCTAGGATTCGCTCTGTACAAACCCACCCCGAAGTGGCTGCCGGCGTCGAAGGCGGCGCAGTGATCGAACTTCCTTCCCATTGTTGACTCTGAGCTATCGTATCGCTTTTACAATGCTTTTTTCCCGAGAAAACACACCAACACGCTTATCGGAGGCAATTAAACGCGCCAAGCGTGGGACATTCTCGAATGCGATGCCCATTCGTGCGCTCGAGCAAATCGCCGGCCGGACAGATCGTTTGTTTCCCATCGCGGAATGAGCGAGCGACGAGACGCCCGCCAGCGCCATGCGAACTGTGATTAATAGAGCTCCTTGCGCCGACATGACAACGGTAGCGTCGTGCCTTTTGCAGACGTGTGGGAAACTGCGTCGCTATGCGTCTGGTGGAGTATCGCGTCGTATTTGGATCGCCCAAAAAAATTACATGCAAAGGGCAACTGAACGAACGAACCCCCGTCCGTTGGCCTCTTGACACTTTGGTTCCAGACAGATCGCGTGATTTACATAGATGAGAAGACTAGAGCGTCGCGCCGGTGGTCGACCGACCTTGGCCGTGGCTGGGAATTTTCCCCCAACCTAAACTGACTTCTAATCGGGGACAGACCCCAATTGCGAAGAGGATGTCGTCGCCGCCGCACGTTCATCTGCTTTATGTTAATCGGAACAGACGGAACCTGGATTGGCTGGCTGGGGATCCAATTATGCTCGAGATCCTTGTTCGTTCGCTTACAATGATCGCATGAGTCGGGCTGACTGGCAATATCCGCCATAAACCCGACTTGGAGGGAGAGAGAATTGAGGACGATGTCAAAGGCGGTTATGATGGATTGGTGGAACCAAGATCGACTTCTTCGGAGTTACATACACGCGTCCTTGGTTTACCGCACAATATTCAACCTTTTTTCGGACATTTTATTGAGAAGAGGGGTTTTTATCGCACATGACTCATTGCGGGAATCGCGCGGCCGATTCTCTTTCACTGGCCTAATTAGACAAAGCCGATGCGAGGATCATAGGTCACCGCAATATGTCGCACGCACGACATTCACTTTGGCAACGGCGCAACGCAACGGTCGTCGTCTTCGGAGCGTGAGACTCTCCAGACTGGCCGGCCCTAGCTGCGGCGATTGGACAGCAGAGTAATGGCTTCATAATGCATGATGTCCTTAATGACGGCGGCCGGAGCAATTTTCTTTGTCCGCGGGCGACGAATCTACGGAGCTGCGCGCCAACGAGTATGAAATTGAAAATTTGTGGCCGCCACTGTTGCGGCGGCGGATCGCGTCCCGAAAACGCTGAACAACCTACCGGCGGCGTGATCCTCGGCCCGCCGTAAGTGCATATTTTTGTTCTCGATCAGTCGTCCGAGACCGCTTTGAAGCATTCGTGACAGACGACGGCTTGGCTGTCGTCTGCGTCAAGGCGTGAATGAATCGGCTGGAAACAAGCAGCTTCAGAAAAATGAAGGGTTGGAAAGAAGAAGGGAGAGGGGTGTCGGTTGCTTCGTTCTCCTGGTTAACAGCTTTCATTAATCTATCTGCGCCCTCCGCGCCCAGGCAATGGATTGTCTTCTTCCCTTCCCTTCAGAAACGTGATAAAGTGAGTCCTGCGCTGCATTGCCGACGCCCCAAACGAACGCGAACGTGTCAGACGGACATGAAAGAATTGACCCGGCGGGAAAGACAATCTGGAAATTTTCACGTCTAATTATATACTGTATGCTGCCGCTGTTGCCACGGAAAAAAAGTCCGAGGCAGAGACATGAGAGAAATGGCGCATTATATATGGAGTAGTCAATTTTTTACTCCGCCGCCCGCCTGCGCCGCGCCGCGCCGCTCCCCTCAAAGGTAATTGCACTTACTGCAGTTACGTAACCGGCGCGGCTGGAAAAGCCTGTGGCATGGAAGGAGGGGGAAAAGAGAGATTGTGTCTGTCGGCGTCGGGATAATTCGAGTCGGGAGGAGGAGGCGGGCACTGAAAGACGTAGTTACCAGATATGGCCGCTTGTTTGAAGAATGGTTTTTGTGGGCGTTTCCGTCCGTCCGATCGCAAACGCGGTCGTCTTATCGTGGCAAGATTCCGGATCTGTTTTTGGCGAAATTGCCTCTTGCAATAATCGCCCATAAAGCGCTTCTCGTTTCAGCCGTGAGAATTAACGGCGGCGGAAGTTGATCGATCGATATCTCGTAGTGATATAGGGAGGCGGTTGGATGGACGTATGTTTGTTGGGGGGCGAGTGCAACTACTACATAGCATATGTCAGCTTATCACTGTGCCCTCAAGCCTCTTCCGGTCGGGATACATGCGTGCGACATGCGCCAGGGGACAAAAAATCCGCTTCTTTAGCATCGGCCGGAGTAGCCAGGCGTCATGGCTGCGCGAACGTACGCAATGGGTTGCGGTGTATCGAAGCCCGTGGCAACATTTCATTACCAGTCGAGACAAAAATCCGAGCCGCCGTTCGCCGCCGCCGGCAGCAATTTGTCTTTGTCTCCGCCCGGCGAGGCAGTTTTGCGGACCGGACGCGAAATGTCCCGGCCGCAGCTAAATGCAAGGATAGTGTTACCACCTACCTAAATGCTCTCGTCATGTCCCTAATCTTAATATATTACAAGCGTGTAATGTTCCCCCTCCTTATGATTGGACCGACGAATATGAACGGACGTCGATCTTGAGCTCGGCCGGAGTGGTAATTGTCGCCTCTCAGCCGTACAACTAGCTGATAAGTTACGCATGATCTGTCTCTGCGTTCGTCCGTCCATCCGTCTGTCTCAATTGCTGGCTGCATGGCTAGCTTGATTCCCGAGTCGGGCAACAAAGCGACGCATTTGGGGAGGAGCTAGCTGCATGCCGATTGACGGACGGACGCGGACGGACGCCGGGTAATGGAGAGGGACGTGCCACTTGCAGGATTTGAATTCCGACGTAAAGGAGACGTACATGCTCGGTTCATCGACCGAAAAGTATACATATTCGTTCTTACGATCCGATCAACTTTTTGCCACAACAGATCAAGAGGCAAGATAGGGTCTAAACGTGGTTGGCAACTTTTGCACGTCCGAACTATCGGCGTCAAATTCTGTCTGCGTTCCAGCCCGAGGGTGATAAAGCAATTGTGATATACAGACAGACAGATAGACGTCCAGCTCCTGTCACTCGATATAATCCCGCTGAAGAGTCCCGCTGCGATCTGATTGCTCTGATGCCATCGCCACACCTCTTCTCCTTTTGGACGTGGCATGACGTGACCAGCAAAATAGTAATACTTGGACGTTATAAGCGCAATAAGGAACGTGTACAATACACAACGCGGCGACCGGAAACCGTATCGGTCCAGCGTAGCAGTGACCGCCGACCGACCTATGAACGAGCGTGAAAAAGAGGTTACGAAAATCGGGGGCTATACAGCGTGGCAAATCTACGTGCTTTAGTTGAAGCAGATGAAACAGGTCGCGAATGATTTGCGCCAATTGCCAGCTAGCGCGAATCTGGCTGGCTGGAGTCAAGGCAACACGCTGGGGAACATTATCGCTCAGGAGTTGTCTCGACTGTGATCGAGGGGACCACTTTCTGTTCACTCATATTTTATATAGTTAGGTTTTCTGAACGAAATGAAGAAGATTTTTGGTGCTGAGTGAATCAAAGTTATTAACTGAACTTACTCTTGCAACGCTGACTTGCCGTCTGGAAGCGAGCTTCGATCAAGGATTTGCTCGTAATTATGTCGTTTGAGCCTCTCAGTCGTCGTCTCAATGAGCTGCATACTTGGTTGTTTGTGCCAACGTACGCACACGAGGCGGACAATTAACGCTGTGTCGTGCATGCATCTCCGCGGAAGGAGTTGGCTATATTGCACGTACCGTACAGGGTACAACCAAATTCGCGCAAACGTTTAGTAGCCATAGATTCCGAATGATACAATTCTACGAGGGCAAAATATCTACCACCTTAATTTTCTTTTTAGGTGCCGCGCGTCCAACTCGTGCCAAGGCTTTCAGATCGAGTACGACTCGAGCGCGTGCTTCAGCGTGGAGTCGAACTCGGCCGACGACAGCGGCGACCGGAGCGACCTCGTCGAGCAGGACGGCGGCGGGCGGCGCAAGGTGAGCTACTTCAAGAAGATCTGCCTCCAGGCACCCGCCTGCGAGAAGGCCTGGATCTTCGAGCGCGTCCCCGGCTACGAGCTGGCCGGGTACGACAACCGCGTCACGGCCAACGTGCCGAGCCGGCTGCGCTGCCAGGAGATCTGCCTCGAGGCCGACGACCTGCCCTGCAGGTCGGCCGAGTACGTCTACGCGACGAGGACCTGCAGGCTGTCCACGGAGACGAGGAGGTCGCAGCCGGCAGCATACAGGTGATAATCGAATTTAATATAACGACGGTAGGTACGTAACACCATTGTCTGATTGACAGGGCCACTCCAGCTGACATGGACTACCTGGAGAACCAGTGCGCCAAGTCGCCCGAGGCGGCAAAGAGATGCGACTACCTCGAGTACGAGAACCAGGACATTGGATACGCAGACTTGCAGCTCAGCACTCCGACCAAGGAGGAGGTACGTACGTTAATTAAGCTCATCGATCTAACGTTTACGCTCCGGCTGGCTGCCGAAACAATTAGCCATGCGCATTGCACGCCTCGATAGTCCCGAGTGTTAATAGCTTAATAGTTGGCCTGCTTTTGCAGTGCGAGACCCGCTGCGACGAGATGACCGCCTTCAACTGCCGCTCTTACGCCTTCAGCGCCAGCAACTCGCTTTGCCGGCTCAGCGGCGACGACACCCTCTCCGCGGGACCCAACTCCATCGGGGCCAGCCAGGGCACAAACTACTACCAGACGGCGCCCTGCGTGGACCGTGAGTATAGATATAACCTCCGCCAAAGTTTCAGATTCTATTCGGGCCCCTTCCCACAGATTTTAATAATTCATGCACCAACGTACTTCACTAATTAGCATATTCAGCCCGATTACTTAGTGCCGAAGGTTGGGCAGTATCCTTTATCACCATCTTTTCAGAAGCTTGAAAGTCTCGCCGCTCGATCACGTAATAGCATTTGCTTGGCCTGCCAGACTAGATGCAATGATGCATGATTCGAGAAACTTGTCTGTAACGATGAGGCATGATGCTAGCAAGAGTAATGAATGGCCCCGACGGCAAATAGATTTTTTAAAAATATCTCTAGCATGTGCACCGATACTAATGCCACTAATTGTGCCGCCTGTCAGTTTCACCCGCGATCTCCCACGCAGCTCCCCCGTCGACGACGCCCGGCACTGGCGGCGGCGCGCGGGTGACGGAGGCGACGGACGCCATCCGAACGCCCAGGCAGTTGGTCAGCGAGGACGATTTTGAGGGACAGCAAGGTAGTATCGGTCGGGGAAATTATTCAACCCATCCATCAGAATAGCCTTCCCCGCTGCTCCTGTGAATTGTGCGGTCGCCGCTTCCTCACCTGTCTGCCACTCCACCATGAAAGATTTTATAAGCAAACGCGCATATTACGTACCCAACCATTCAGCAGCAACACAAACGTATTACAACGCCGGCGACAGCTAGACAATGTCATATCGCCCGTCGCATCAGACACCCGTTTGAAGTCTATTACTAAGGGATCTTACGTAACCTCGTCGTGGTGGCAATGATCGCACGCGAATTACTTTCCAGAGAGACAGGCCCACATAGCACACGTACCATATCACAACTACGTATACCATACGTACAGCACCATAGCTAACGAGCAGAACGTACCTAGCTACGTACACCGCCGGCGAGACTTGTCACCGCAGACACACGTAGCATTTCTCCTTCTCCGCTCTCTCCATCTGATATATCGTACAACTTCCTTCCTGTGCCTCTTTCCAGCATGAACACTGAGATATTTTGGGTTCAATATGACGCTCATTATATTCGCAAGACGCTCTGATTTAGCGAAAAGTGTAACATAAGACTCGGATCCTTGCTCACATGGAATCAGTGTACGTACTGTGTACGTATAGTAGTGTAGTATATCAATAGTCAAGGGCTAATTATACATGGATATGTGGGCAATTAGTATGTAGCTTCTTCTTCACGCTTTGTAATCACTCGAATTTCCATTCTTCAACCAAAATCGGTCGACCGCTGCGATATATCGGCCGACTATAAGGACCGCCCTCACACCCTAGTTGTCGTTGCAGTGAGCCTGCAGTGCACGGCGACCTCGAGGACGGTCACCCTGAACACGGACGACGCGTTCACGGGCAAGCTGTTCTCCTTCACGAGCCCGCGCGCGTGTCCGGCGAGGGGCGCCGGCCGCAGGGCC
>JAAUYK010241790.1_pt1 | contig 14268 bp, 11 predicted proteins | sample 7278021 | NCBI WGS metagenome assembly JAAUYK01 (sample SAMN14350223, study PRJNA611818) | marine sediment metagenome | isolation source: surface marine sediment (1.8m) | place: French Polynesia: Moorea | collected 2018-08
GCGCTACAGTTGCTGATTCTCGCTATTTAGAGTGGTAAAAGTCAATTAGCCTGGTAAAGTTAGATCGCCTCTAAGTTTAACTTTTATTAAGAATATTGCAACAATTTACATATATATACTGATTAAATCTTAGAGAAAAGTATACAGTGTAAGTAAAAACCGCAAATACTACAAATAGGGAGAGATTATTTGGGGGTAGTTTACATTGGAGATCGCGCAGTGGGGAAGACGGCTTTAGCATTGGAGTTGATTAAACCCAATTTTAAATACGTCAGGGTTTCTAACCAAAATTATGAAACACTCAAAGCAAGCCTAGTAGATGTTAGTACAGGAGAATTTCTTCCCACGAAAATTAATCCAGCTACTGTGTATGAAAACTGTAGTATACAAGTAGAAGTTAAGCTTCCTGCTGGTGCTAGTAACATTTCCGTAGATTGGATTGATACCCCAGGAGAAATTTGGAAATCATCCTGGCAAAAAGCTCATCCTTTTCCATGGCAGACAGTAAAAACTACTGTGCAGCAAAGTGAAGGAATTATGTTAATTTTGCCCCCCTATCGAGAAATGCTTGGACTCAAACCCAATGTTGACCTACAAGAATTTCCGACTAAACAGCAATGGTGCAATCGTTTTAATCGTTGGGTGGAGTTTTTTCGCGATGATTGTAGTCGAGCAAGACATATTGTCCTCTGTTTGAATAAAGCAGATTTATTTTGTGACTTGGAAAAGGAGGCTTTTGAACTTGCTTATGATCCTTATCAATCCCGTAAAAACTGGTTTCAACGCAATGCTTATGTGTCTCAGAAATATTTTCAACCAGTACAAGCACAAATCATAGAAATAACTAAAAAAACATCTGGCGTACCTGTGCGCTGTTTTATTACTAGCATTTATAATCGCTCTTTATTAGAACTACCGTGGATTTATCTAGCTAGTCATTTAGCTAGTTAATTTTTCAAAACAAGAAAATGGGCAATATTGTAGTTATTGGACCAAGAAATTCGGGGAAAACAACTTATTTAGCTGGGTTGTCCTATTTACCTAAACTAATAGAAGAACAGAAGAAAAAAACTATTTTGAAGATTCAACCTCTAAATGATGATGCTATAGAACTTCAAAAAAAAGCCGAAAATATTATTCGTCAAGGAGTTTCTTTAAATCCAACTCTCCCAGGACAAGTTATCGAGTTACCCAGCTATTCTTTTCAAATACAAATAAAAAAAGAATTAATTCACTTAGTTGTTAAAGATTATGCTGGAGAGATCTTTGATGCTTTAGATTCATCTTCTATGAATAAAGACCATGAAGAACATTGGGAAGAATGCTTTATGAAAGATAAACAAGGGTGTTTACTATTATTAACAGAATGGCAAAAATATAACGATCGCGAATATAGTCAAAAAATAAAATCTTTTACTAAATTACTTGATTATTATCAAAGAAATGACAATTTTCGCCTAGTGGTAGCCATGAGTAAATGCGAGCGAGGAGAGCTTTGGCCAGGCAGAATTGAACCAAATATTGATATTTTCGAGGCTCATTTACCAAAAACTAAATCAGTTCTGCAAAATAATATTGCCCCAGAGAATTTAGAATTTTATGCCCTATCTACCTTTGGCGTTTTAGATGGTCATCGCGATCCTCGTCCTAATCGTATTGATGAGGCTGGAGCATATGGTACAGCTTCTGTATTAAGAGAACCAGATGTTTGGAAACCCTATAACTTAATTGCTCCCCTTTATTGGCTTAGTACAGGAAAAAGGATTAATGCTCATGCTTACTAAATGGTGGAGAAAAAAAGATCATAATCATAATTCTTCTAAATCTCAAAACTTTAGTGGGATTGTACGGGTTATTGGCGATCGCTCTTCGGGTAAAACTACTTATATGGCAGCATTAGCTCGTTGGCCCAATGCAGATCCTACCAAAAGCGCTGTGCAACAAGTACAAGCAATTAATAACGATGGAGAGCAATTAATTGACAAAGCAAAAAATTTACTCGAACAAGGAGAATCATTAGAAGCGACTCCTCTTAATGCTCCACTAATTGAAGTCAAAGATTATTGTCTGCGGATTATTCTCAAAGATAATTTTTCTGGAGGCAAACTTAAGGTTAATCAAAATTCTCCCTCAATAAATCTTAATATCAACTGTAAGGACTATGCGGGGGAATTTTTTGCCGATTTGCTCTATAAATCTGGTTCTTCTTTACTTCAAGATTATATGGAAGATTGCGTTCAGGCAAATGGCATTATGCTTTTGCTTGATGGTATGGGATTTCGTCAAGATGCAAAATATGTTGGAGGATTAGAAAAGTTTTTAATTGAGTTAGATCGAGCGGAAATTACAGCAAAATATCGGCGAATTGCCATAGTGGTAACCAAGTGTGAGCAACCAGAATTATGGGTCAACCGCCACAATCCTCAACTCATAGTTGAAGCCCGCTTTCCGAGAATACTTCAACAATTAAAAAAATGGGAGCGGTTGGGAGCAGGAAGTATTGACTGTTTTACCACTTCTGCATTTGGTATGGTAGGGAATCGTTATCAAACACCTAATATGGAATGTATAAGTCACGATCGCGAAGGAATTAAAGCCTCCGTTATTAGATATCCCAAACAGTGGAAACCTTTTGGTCTAGTAGCTCCTATTTATTGGCTTTGTACTGGTAAACGACATCCAAAATTAGATCTCGAATAAGAATTTTCATCAGTTAAAGGTTATGACTTATCAAAGTACAAATATTGAAATTCACGAATTTAGTACAGGAATTAAGCCAGATAGAGATTCTGAGGGGAACTGGATATCCAGAGGATTTACTGGAGGCTATATGAACTGTACCCTTCCTGAAATTCCTTACAATGTTGAGCGAGCCATTGCTAATAAACTATTTGCTGTAGTAGAAGGGTATACCACGGAGCAACCTGCGGTAATTGGTCGAGTAGTAACAGCAATCCCAGACTCTCCTAATCAAGAAGGTAAATTAGATTGGTCGGTAGTAGCAATTGTTAGTCGTGGTAGAGATGAGAAAGGGCGACCTTTATCTGTTTATCGTTACTTTTTATGTCAAGGAAAGTTTGGTCTTCTCAAAATAGTTGCATGGATACAAAAACAAAAACAAGAGCTTCCTATCTTTAATCCTTTTGAAAAAAAAGAGCCAGGCCAACCTAATATTCTTTGGGAATATAGTCCTCCTCATAACAACTTAATAATAGAGAGATATGAGCCAATTCTAGAAAAAAATAATATACCAACAGTTTGCTTACTTCAAGAAATTCAAAAAGTTAGCTTAAGTGACATCCATTATTTCGCAGCTATCGTATTGCAAAGAAATTCTCTAGATCAAAAATCAGTTTCTTGGGCATACAATGTGGAAGCTTTGGAGCAACCTTTTAGTTTTATTTTTATTAATACAGCTAATTTGAAAGCTTACAAGCGAATCCAAAATGCTTTGGATAGTAGACCAAAAGAGAGTTGGCAAAATCGACCAGCCGCAAATTTTGATTTACAAATGCTCACCTCCGCAATCAAAAGTTTGATTGCTGGTTCTGTAAGCTCGAAGGCTGTTGGACCTATAGTTGCAGCTATAGAAAATCAACCAGAAGTAACAGAAGAAGTTTGGCAAAAACTGTTTGATGGAGAAGGAGCAAGCAGAGCTATTAAACAGTCTATATACAGTCCTCAAATGGTAAGATTGCTGACACTAAGAGCAATGACAATTTCTAGAACCTTACCTGAATTTTTGGACTGGTTAAGTGCTGATTATGTAAAAAGAAATAAAGCAGAATTTTTAGAATTTTCAAGGGTTTTGAAGCCCCAATTAACTGACAACCAAATACAATATTTGCAATCTAGTTTATTTGAAGGTATTAGAGAAGTTTTTGTGCTAAATAAAGTATCAAATTCTTCTCCAGAGTTTTTTGATATTTTGATTTTTGTATTAACAAATGCCGATAGCTTATGGAATATTTGTTTAGGTAGAGTAATTAGAAGTGTTTACCGAGATTTAGAACTAATTGTTCAAACTAGACCAGGAATGAATTTAGAAGGATTCTGTTATAGTCAAAGGCTATGGCAAGAAATAATAAGGAACTGGAATAAGTTAGAGTCAGGTAAAAAATTTACAAATAAAGAAGATACAAAAAAATATCTGCGACTTGCCAAACTATTTAATCAGCTTAGCAAATACAGTAGGATCGGGGAATCCAGAAAAAAAGCTATTAAAATTACTTCGTACTTTTATCAAATAAGTAAAGGAGAAGTACCAGATAAGTTATTCTACAATGCTTTTGGAAGCAATAAATTAAAGGAACATTTTTTGTCTCTACCTATTTATCGAAAGTTAACTGTCGATGAAAAAGCTATTAATCAAATAATTAAATTAATTAAACTTTCAAAAACAATTGTTATTCTCGTTATCAAACCTATTGAATTTACAGGTCAATTTATCTGGCATATCGCTAAATCTATAGTTGAATTTATTTCTGACATCATAAAAAAAATATTCGGATTTATTAGGGAAGAGAGAATACTTAACATTTTTCTTATTTCTATATCAATGATACTAATATCAATAACAATAATCATCTCTTATCTTCCCCAAAATCTGATAGATATAGCTGGTGAAAAAGAAAACTTTAATAATAGTGTAGATATGCTTAATACTTTATCGAAAAATTTGCCCAATAAAAGTCTTAATAAAAATGAGAAATTATTATTTGTAATTAATGAAATGTCATTAAATAAGTTAAAAGACGATTGCTTAATGAAAGATGAAGAAAATGAGCAAAATTATCTATTTCCACAGCATAAAAATATCGAGGGAGACTGCGGTGAAAAATTAGTGAAAAATTTGATCGCATATGAGGAAAACATAGTAGAAAATGCAGAAAATGATCAAATAGAATCTGATGGGATAATCGATGAACTTACCATTAAGTACATTGAAAGTCAGATTTCTGGAATTTTAGATCCAGAAAAAGAAAGATATAAAAACGTTACAGTTCCTATTTTAAAAGAATTTGTATTACAAGGAGAAAACAAAATTGATAAAATAAAAAATAGTCCTGAATATAAGCAATTAGATATAAATCGATGGTTTCTGGAAATATTAAAACAATCTATTATTCCAAAAGACTATTCGGAAAATAATCTTCAGTATAGTATCCTAAAGCAACTAAAAGAAATTGATGATACTACAGAAAAATACGATAAATTCATCGATCAAACAACACAAGGTCTTCCAGATAAAAACTCAGAGTATTTACAAGAATGGTCAGAGAGAATTTTTTCTAACTGTATGAAGTTAGATCAATGTCAGATAAGTTCAACGAAGAATGATGATCAAAATATTCAAATTTTTAAAAATTTAATAATTCCAAATTTGATTTCAGAAGTAGAAGCAAGAACTGCTCAATATTTAAATAAATATTTAAATGCCTATTTAGATACAGAAAAATTTAAAATAGAACTAGGACAAAAATTTACGAGTAAAAAGAAATCTTTAGAATCTGCAAGGTCGTCTTTTGAAACTACTCACACTAACATTAAGGCTATCGAAGCTCAAATTTATCAGGATATATTACGCAAATTAAATACGACCAATATACAGAATGAACAGCAGGCAGAAAATATTAAAAAAGAAATACATAATACAGTCAAAAAAATTCTGCTAAAAGATCTTAGTTTGGAATTAGCTAATATAAATGAAATAAATTTAGATAAAGTAAAAAACATCAAGTTAGATCAATTAGACCAAACAATAGAATTCGATCATCTTGAGCATTTTAGAAATCAGTTACTGTGGATTAAAGCAATATACGATTACCAAGTATTGTCTAATTTAACTGCTGATGGAATTATTTCTAGTAGTAATTCTGGAACAGGAGGAAAATTGAAAGAAGAATTGGAAAATAATCAAGCATTAATTAATAACATAAATAATATAATATCCAAGCAATAAGATAGGAGTAAATATTAATATGAAATAAAAAATTTATTCGTATTAATGAGCCGCAAAATTCACCTTTATCTCAACCAATGCAAATAATTATATTTTGGTTATATCTACTATCAGGAATCACATCAGCACTTGTGGGATGGAATATCAGTCAATTTATTATTACTGATATTAATCTTCCTTTTCTCAACCAAATGCGGGAATTAGTGGTTTTTCCCTGTATTACTATTTCCCTAGCAATAGGTATGGTATTGAATGAAATTTTTATTAGTAACCCTACTAGAATTAGCTTATGTTGGCGTAAGGCGAAAATTCCTTTATTAATTGCTTTAGGATTAGGATCAATATTAGGGTTGATTGCTGGGGGGATAGCACAAATTCTCTTTTTATCTCAATTGAACTTTCCTACTAAAATTGTCAGAATTATTGGATGGCTTTTAATAGGAATTACAGTAGGCATTACAGAAGGATTTACTTGGTGGTGGCAAAGTGAAGAATCAGGAAGTAAGAAACGCTTTCACCAGAGATTATCTACCAGCATTACCGGTGCTATTATGGCTAGTTTTATCTCAGCACTTCTATTTGAATTCTGTCGTAGTCTAGTAGATGCAACAACTAGTGACTTCCGAATTGCTGAAGATATTATTGGATTTTCTCTATTGGGGTTAATGCTTGGTTTAGCTTTTAACTTTACCAATTCTCCCAGTTATAGTGCTGCACTCAGAGCAGGTGCAGGATTTGAATATAAAGGAGAAAACTATGTTGATCGAGATCCTTATAAGACTAAATTAATAGAATCTTCCCCTTCTATCAGAAAGCCTTATCTTCAATTTGTTCATGATAGCGAAGAAAATGAAATTGAAGAAGGGTTATCTATTCAATTACCAGGAACAGGAAGAATTATCATTGGTTCGGAACAAAATGAAAAGGCTGATATTTCCATTCCAGGATTGCCAGTACATGTTGCATTTATTGAGATAAATCGTCGCGAGGCTTTTCTGAAACCTAATCCTAGAACGTTTCATGATATTGCTGTAAACGGAAAAAGATTAACTAGCAAACGTGCTATTCCCTTAAAACATAACTCGATTATTACTTTTTACTCTCTAAGTAAGGAGGCTCCTTATGAAGAAAAAATCTACCGCTTTGTTTATTATAATCGCTTCCTCGATCCACAAGCTTAGTTTATCTATTGCTATTGTTAGTTGTTTGATTACTGCTTCTTGGGGACAAGTACGAAAGCCAGAAATTATTGCTAATCCAGAAGTAGATGACGAACAAATTAAGTTAAGAGTAAGAGTTATGGAGGGAAAACGACCTCGTATTGATCTCCCGAAAAATGACTTTCAAGTTTTTGTTGATGAAGAGCCGATGGACAATTTCCAATTACGAAAACCTGAACAAACTACACCACCTCCTGCTTGGGTAATTTTCCTTTTGGATTATAGTGGAAGTATGAAAGATGATGATGAAAGTGGAAAAGTAAAACTCTTGGGAGCAACCGAAGCTATCCGTGAGTTTGCTGAAGTTGCAGCTACAAGAAAAGGGGAAACTAAGATAGCAGTAGTTCCTTTTGCTACTACTGGACCAGGATGCACTAACGCTATAGATCGTCGTCTCAGAGAGTATAAAGGTCATATTGTTACTCGAAGTTTACTTAATGATTTTTATAGTCCTGAAACACTGGAAACTCGTATTCAAGAACTAGAAGAAGTAAAAGAACTTGGAGGTATCAATCAACTTTGTGGTGCTACTGATATTTATCAGCCTTTAGTTAAAGCAGTACAATTTATTAACAATCCAGAAGATGAAAGATTCAATCCCCAACCTAAAAGATTTCAACCTCCTCCTATTCAGCCACGACTCTCAATTATTCTCCTGTCAGATGGTAAGGATACAGAATATGAGGATGATCTAGACTTTGGTACCTTAAAATCCGAACTTCAAGGAAACCAAAGTATTACTATACACACTCTAGGATATGGCAAAGATGACGGTTCTGTAGATAAACAAGCACTTGCTGATATTGCTAACCTAACCAATGGTATCCCTCAGTTTTCTGGTAATGCGGAGAAAGTTGCTCGGGATTTTATCGATTTTCTGAAGGCAGGGGAAGAATATCACATTACCTATCCCGAAACCAATCCCGAACGAGGCAAAGCACATTCTGTTTTTGTAACAGTTAAATCTCCTGATGGTTCAAGAACTCCCTCAGAAAGCAAGGAGTATCGAGGTATTGTGTTTGGGCGTAAAGCTTCTTTACCACAGCGGACTTCTATTCTAGCAGTAGTTATAGCAACCTGGGGACTATATATCTTGCTGTTTAATTTGTTGGGCAAATTTCTCAAGCGACAACAAACTTAGTTTGAAAGCTAATTTGACAATATGCAACTGGTAAAGCGGGTACTATGCGATCGCTTTTAGCAATCATAAAATGTAACTTTTTTTCTTCTTCGCATAATTTCCTCTTCCTCTTTCGATAAATAATTATAGAAGGTAATGTTAGGTTTCCCAAAATCCAACTCAGGGAGATAGTCAAATGCGACAACTTTTGAGCCAGTTTATCCCCAAAGTCAGTAAACCAGTGCTTTTTGCCTTGTATGGGGCAATAGGCTGTTTTTTGGCGGCAATTTTAGGAGAAATATTTCTTGGTCTGACCCTACCTTCTTCAGTGAATCCTGTACCCCCACCCCAAGTAGATGTGATGTTCGTTCTGGATGTTACCAGCAGTATGAATGAAGAAATTGAAGGAGTACAAAGAGGTATTCAGAGTTTTGCCCGCCAAATCAGTGACAGAGAATTGGATGGTCAAGTAGGTTTGATTGCTTTTGGCGATCGCTTTATCGAAGAAAAACCTCAGATACTATCTTTTCATGGCTCTTCTTTTACTGATGATACTGAGGAATTTAGTCGTCAAGTTGGAGAATTAACTCAAGTAAATGGGGGAGATGCCCCAGAAAGTAGTTTGGATGCGATCGCGTTAGCTACTGCTCAACCTTTTCGTAACTCAGCTACCAAGGTAATTCTCTTAATTACCGACGCCCCGCCAAAAATTCCTGACTGGAATATAGATTCTTTATCTGAAGTAACTGACTTGTTAGCTAAAAATAATATCGACCAATTTCATTTAGTAGTTAATTCTAGAGATATTCGGATTTTCCAACCGCTACAAGTTAATGCTCCTGGGAAAGTTTTCTTCCTTAAGGACACTGTTAGCCGGAGACAAGAATTCGAGACTGTGTTGCCAGAGATAGGGGAAACTATTGCCCAGGAGACAATTAAAGGTTTACAGAGTAATCGAGATTTCGCCCCTGAATCAGCATCCCGATTAATGATTAGCATTTCAATTTGGACGGGAATCTTAGCATTGGGAATCGCTCTAGCTTTGATTATCGGTCAAAATATGTATCTCCGTCGCCGTATTTTGACAATTTCCGAAGGTTTTAAAGGGGGTTTAGGGAGCTTACTAGCTGGTGTCATAGCTGGTGCAGCAGGTCAATTATTATTTGTTCCAGTGGCGACTATCCCTTGGTTGGTAATCACGGGGAGAATTATCAGTTGGATGCTTTTAGGTACGTTTCTGGGCGGCGGAATGTCTTTAGTTGTTCCCAATCTCAAATTACATCGTGCTTTACAAGGAGGTGCTGTCGGTGGCTTGATTGGCGCGATCGCTTTTTTAGGGATAGCAGTCAACTTTGGTGATATTCCAGGCAGACTTATGGGCGCTACAATTATCGGTTTTTGTCTTGGTTTAGCGATCGCCTTAATCGAACAGCTCACTAGTAAAGCATGGTTAATTGTTCATTGGACACCAAGAGAAAAAACTCAAATTGCCCTAGGGGTACAGCCTATTATTTTGGGAAGTTCAGATCGGGCTCATATTTATCTGCCCAAAGCTCGGGGTTATCCACCAATCACAGCTAAAATTTTTCAAGAAAATGACAAGATTGTTATGCAATTTCATGAACAAATGCGTACCCACAAAAAAATGAAAATACTTAGACAAGAATTAGTACAGGGAGATAAACGTAAATTAGGAGATGTCACTTTTGAAGTAAAAATAGAAACCAGTGCTCCAAGATTAGCAATTAAAAATCCACAAAAATTCAGAATTTAATTATTAATAATATATGGTTGAGTACAGTTTAGAGATAATAATATCTAATTCAAATGCCACAGCTAATAGTTTTAAATATCGTGTCAACTTAACTCCTCAAGAAGAAGATTACCCAGAACAAAAATTTAATTCACAATTTTGTCAGGAGGTTCGCCGTGATTTACAACAGCAAAGTTCATGTAGAATTAACCAAGCTAATCTTAACAGAATCATTGGATTATGGATAAAAGAGATTAAAGAAGGTTATAGAGAAACTAGTATAACTATGGATTTACCAACCTTAATTGGAGAAGATATAGAAAGGGTTTCTGATACAGGAAATCAAGAATTACCTCAATTAATTGCTCCTAGCTTATCTTCTATCGAACCCAAAATTGGAGAGTTACCAAAATTAAACTTCTCTTTATAAGTAGCTAATAGCTAATATTTATAGTAATTATCATAGCTGTGAGGGAAGCTCTATTGCTCCCTGTTGCCTAAAAAATAACACCTAAAATCTAAAATCTATCCCCCCTAATTCTGTACAGAGACTTATCATTTTTACGGATAAAATCTTGAACAATGTTGCAAATACAAATATCCCCACACCGCGAATTTTTACCAGCAGATGCCCCAGAACAAAAATTGTTTCTGATGTTAAAAGTTCGACCGACAAAAGAAGTAGCAAATACTCGTCCGCCAACTAATTTTGTGTTTGTTATCGATACTAGTGGCTCTATGTATGAAGTAGTTAGAGATGCAGGAAAACCTACTGGTACAATTTTTGAATCAGATGGCAATCATTATCAGGAAGTTACAGGAGGTAAATCTAAATTAGATCTAGTTATTGAATCTCTAAAAACACTACTACATTCTGGGAAACTTACTCAAAGTGATCGCATAGCTATTATTCAATTTGACGACCGAGCCTCTACCCTAGTCGAACTTACTCCAGCCACCCCAATCTCAGAAATCGAAAATGCCATTAATCGATTGCGGGATTTTTCTGGGGGAACTCGTATGGGATTGGGAATGAGTCGCGCCTACGATCTATTAGCAAATTTAGGTATGGCAAGTAATCGAACTCTAATTTTTACCGACGGTCATACCTTCGATGAAGATCGATGTTTGGAATTAGTCCAACAATATGCAGGCCATAATATTCCAATTACCGCTTTAGGAGTCGGAGAATTTAACGAAGATTTGCTGATTAAACTAAGTGACTTGACCGCAGGTCGAGTTCATCATGTTGTAGGAGAACAAACCGAAGGCACTAATATTTCAATTCAAGAACTACCCAGTCAAATTATTGCCGAGTTTTCTCAAGCCCAACAGGATGTAATTACTAACTTGGCACTTACAGTTAAAACCGTTAAAGGAGTTCAATTAACTCGCATTATCCGTGCCTATCCCGAACAAGCAGAATTTTCTCTCAAACTCGATCCTTATCCCATTGGGAATTCTACGGCCGCAGATGAAACTGTTTTTATTCTCGAATTTAATATAGAAAGTCGTAAAGCCTCCCGCGTTCGTATTGCTCAATTAGGATTAACTTATGATGTTCCAGGCAAAAATCGCCGGGGAGAAGTACCTCCTCAAGATCTCAAAATCCAGTTTGTAGCTGGTCAAATGGGAGCGCAAGTAGACCCAGAAGTAATGGGCTATATTCAACAGTGCAACATTGTTGATTTACTTAAAAAAGCCACTCAAGTTGCCGAAAGTAACCCTCAGCAAGCCGAAGAAATATTTGAAACTGCTAGGCGCATAACTCAAAGGATTGGCAATGAAAAAATGACCCGCTCTATTGGTGATGCTCAAGCTGAGTTACGCAAAACCAGAAAAATCTCTTCTGAAACTAGTAAAACTATCAAAATTGGGTCTAAAGGTAAAACTGTAAGAATGAGTAACGATATTAACGACGAACTCTCAGACGAAGAGATTCGCGAAGCTTCAGGAACTTAAAAAATATTTATACCAATAAACTAACAAATCACTAATCAATTATTAAGGAGTATAACCAATGGCTATTATCTGTCCAACTTGCGGATTTGACGAAAATCCCAATAATTCAGAATTTTGTGAAGCTTGTGGTTCTGAATTAGGAACTGTAGGTGCTACAACATCAACTGAATCTGTGGATTCAAATGACTATAGATCTGAGCCGATAACAATTCAGCAACCAGAACCCGATAGTTTTACTTCTGAGCCAATAACAGATCGGCAATCAGAACCAGAGATAGCTTATGGATCTACTACCACAGCAGGGCCAGAAACTATAATTCAACCAATATCAGAAGAAACACCTCCTATTCCTAACTTCTCAGTTAATACAGGTAGATTAATTGCTAAACAAGCTAATGCCCCAATTTCAGAATTTCTTCTTGATGGTAATCATGCGATTATTGGACGGTTTGATTCTGATACGGGGCCAGTAGATATCGATTTAGAAGGTTTTCCTGGAGAGGATACCATTTCCCGCAATCATGCAGAAATATACTACGAAGGAAATCAGTGGAAAATCAAAGATTTGGGTTCTACTAATGGAGTTTTTATTAGACGTGCCAATCAAAGTCGCTTTGAAGCAAGAATTCTACGCCCTGAAGTTATTTACCCTGGAGATGAAATCGCGATCGCTAAAATTCGTTTTCTTTTTCAAAGTCCCTAATTATCAAATCATAAACTTGTCTAACTGTCACTAACCCACTGTTAAAACGCGGAGCGTTTAACGGGGGCTACTCAAGCCCATTAAGTGACCAGTTCACCTAAAATTCAGGTAGCCGTTATCTAATTTATGACACCTAGGCTCTCCCGACATCTTGGTGAAAAAAGTATAATAAATTACAAAATCATTGGTGGTGGGTTACGGCGCGAATCAAGACTTATTAGTTTATCCTCAAAATTAATCCCGCGCCTAACCCACCCTACGCATTATAAGATTTTATTATCACCATAAGTACAGGAGAGCCCAGTAGTTACTGACAATATTCGTCATTTTAAAAATATTGAAGGTCTAAAACTAGAAAATTGGTTCGAACCCTAAAGCGATCGCAGTTTAATAATGGGTAATTATCAATTTTCAACGATGTCAATCCCAAAACTAATATGATCGCTTTGGTAATCTGGTGGTTCGATATGAATAGAAACTCGAATGGGAGCATATTTAATTTCTAATTGATATTCCACTTCTTCGCTGATTTTATGAGCAGTTTCCACATCGACAGCATCTACAATCAGATGCATCTCCACAAATACTTGTCTGCCAATCACTCCCCGAGACGCAATATCATGACAATTGATGACTCCAGGTACTTCCATCACTGTACGATGAATTGCTTCAGGCGCGATCGCGATTTCATCGACTAACCAGGGTAAATTATCTTGCAGAATTGACCAACCACTATGAAATACCAGTAACCCAACTGGAAAAGCTAAAATAACATCCAACCATTGTAATTGAGGAATATTCCAAACTCTGGCTTGCCAAACCCCCACTAAACCACCGATAACCATTAATGTAACCCAAATATCACTCATGGTATGTTTAGCATCGGCAATTAAAATGGGACTATTGATGCGTTTTCCTACACGAGATTCGTAAGTTGCTACAAAAATATTGACGACTAAAACTATTAATAATAAGGATAATTCAGTGGGGGATATGATAACGGCTTTGTTCTCCATAAAGATACGAGTGATCGCAGATTGAAAAATCTCAAAACAAACTACCCCTAAAAAAGTAGAAATTCCTAAGGCCCCTAAAGCCTCAAATTTTTGATGTCCATAAGGATGTTCGCGATCGGGATGGGGAGAAGAAAAACGATTAGCTACCAAACCTAAAACATTATTGGCACTATCCGTTACACTATGGAGTGCATCTGCTTGTAAGCTAAGAGAACCTGTGACGATGCCAATAATGGTTTTTAATGCCATCACAAACAGATTCAATAATAAAGTGATCCAAAGTACTCGGCGAACTTGGACACGATTATCTTTCATTTCCTAGAGAAATAATGTTAGTCCATCTATCTTAAAGCAACCGAACGTTGAGAATCCCTGTTGATTTATCACAGGGATTCTAGTTCTTGAGTTTGTCGCAAACGGGACGGGGCTTTTAAAGTGCGGAACTAAATTCCGCACACAGCCCCTCATAAATCCACGTTTGCGACAAACCCTTACCTAGTTAAGGGGTGTCCCATGCGCCCCACTCTCTTGA
>JAAUYK010147126.1_pt1 | contig 14255 bp, 11 predicted proteins | sample 7278021 | NCBI WGS metagenome assembly JAAUYK01 (sample SAMN14350223, study PRJNA611818) | marine sediment metagenome | isolation source: surface marine sediment (1.8m) | place: French Polynesia: Moorea | collected 2018-08
CTTGCTCCCTCAATTGTGAATATATCATCTCTGCTGATGCGCCTTTCCCAAATTACCATCGGCAAGCCAAGGAACTAACCGATGCTAAAAAGCAATATCCTCAGTTAAAGACTGTCCATTCTCAAGTTCTTCAGCAAACGTTAAGAGCTTTGGATAGAGCTTGGGATGACATGAGAGCCAGAGGTTTTGGTTTTCCACGCTTTAAGAACAAGTATCGTCTGCGTTCCTTTGTCTTTCCACAGCTAGGAAAAGACCCTATAAGAAATGATGCTGTTAAGCTTCCGAAACTAGGATGGGTTAAGTGGAGACTATCTCGACCGATTCGGGAAGGTTTTGAAGTTAAGCAAGCTAGGGTGGTTAGAAAAGCATCTGGTTACTTTGTGATGCTGTCACTACAGTTAGATGTTGATATTCCGAGTCCTATGGCTCATGGTCATCCTAGAGGGTTGGACTTGGGCTACGACAAGTTTGTTGCAACCAGTGACGCACAAGAGATTAAACGACCTCGATTCCTCAAAACCCTACAGAGTGAGCTTAGATTGCTACAACGTAGGTTAAGGAATAAGCAGAAAGGGTCGAATAATCGACACAAATTAAACCAAAAAATAGCTAGGTTACATCAGCGTATTTCTGATACCAGAAAAGACTGGCATTTTAAGTTGGCTCATCATCTTTGCGATGGTGCTGGAATGATATTTGTAGAAGATATCAACTTTGTCAGTTGGCAAAGAGGAATCCTCTCAAAGCATAGTGCTGATGCTGGCTTTGGCCAGTTCGTGAACATCTTAGAGTGGGTATGTTTTCGGAGAGATGTCTACTTTGCCAAGGTCAACAAGGATGGTACGAGCCAGACTTGTCCCAACTGTGGCGCACACACAGGAAAGAAAACTTTAGATGTCAGGGTTCATTACTGTAATGAGTGTGGCTACACAACGACAAGAGATGTAGCCGCTTCTCAAGAGATAAGGAATAGAGGAATTGCTGCGCTAGGGCATAGCGTAGGGGGTCGGTTTGCGTCCTCTGGGGAAATCTCAGAGACGTTTCGACCCAAAAATGTCTGTGGACTGGAAGCGACGGGGAGTATTGGTCACAATACTCTAGTTAGCACAGGAAGAAGCAGAAAACTACCATCGTGAGGTGTTAGAATCCCTCGACTTCGTCGACGGGAGTATGTCAACTGCTTAGATTTTGAAATTTTTACCGCTATCCTAAAGGAGTAAATATGGCAACATTATTAGAACAGTTGAAAGGATTTACCGTTGTCGTTGCTGATACAGGGGATATTCAAGCAATTGAAACCTTTACCCCCCGTGATGCCACCACAAACCCTTCTTTAATCACCGCAGCAGCCCAAATGCCACAATATCAGTCTATTGTGGATGATACCTTAAAAACTGCTAGAAACGAGTTAGGAAAAGATGCCGATGAGTCAGCGGTTGTTACTCTGGCTTTTGATCGTTTAGCGGTTGCTTTTGGCTTAAAAATCCTGGAAATTGTTCCGGGTCGTGTTTCTACAGAGGTAGATGCTCGTTTATCTTATGATACCGAAGCAACTCTGGAAAAAGCCCGTTATCTAATTTCTGAATACGAAAAAGCAGGGGTTTCCCGTGATCGCATTCTAATTAAAATTGCCTCTACTTGGGAAGGGATTAAAGCAGCAGAAATTTTAGAAAAAGAAGGGATTCACTGTAATCTAACTTTACTATTTGGAATGCACCAAGCAGTGGCTTGTGCAGAAGCTAATGTTACTCTCATTTCTCCTTTTGTTGGTCGTATTTTAGACTGGTATAAAAAAGAAACAGGAAAAGAATATGCCCCCACAGAAGATCCTGGAGTAATTTCTGTTACCAGGATCTATAATTATTACAAAAAGTTCGGTCACAAAACCGAAGTTATGGGCGCGAGTTTCCGTAATATCGGCGAAATTTGTGAGTTAGCTGGTTGCGATTTATTAACTATTTCTCCTAAGTTATTAGATCAGTTAAATTCCACGGAAGAAACTTTACCCCGTAAGCTAGATCCCGAAGCTGCTGCGAAGATGGATCTTGAAAAAATTGCTATAGATAAGGCGATTTTTGATAAGATGCACCAAGAAGATAAAATGGCTTACGAAAAGCTAGATGAGGGGATTAAAGGTTTTACCAAAGCCTTAGAAACTTTGGAAGAAATGCTCAAAGAAAGATTAACTCGTATCGAAGGAGAAACACGGGTTAATAACGCTGCTGCTGATATTTTCCGAGTTTATGATTTGGATGGCGATGGCTTCATTACTCGTGAAGAATGGGCAGGAACTGATCTCGTTTTTGATGCTATTGATGTTAACCACGATGGTAAAATTACCCCCGAAGAAATGGCCGCAGGGTTAGGGGCTGCTATTCGTTTAGTTGAAGCTTAATTACTTGTTTTAACTGGTAATTGGTAATAGGAAAGGGTCGATTATACCAGTTTTCTAAAGTAGGGGTCAACGACCGTTGACCCCTACAACCTTAACATCTGTAGTACCAGTTGATTAAAATGTGTTGATTTTCTGGTTTAAAATACTAAAAAAAATATGGATAAAAGTTTAGTAATTTCTCGCATTTTAGATGCTAATTTAGATCGGGCTAGGGAAGGTTTAAGAGTCGTTGAAGAATGGTGTCGCTTAGGTTTAGAAAATAGCGATTGGACGGATAAATGTAAGCAAATGCGCCAAGAAATTGCCCATTGGCATACATCAGACTTACGCAAAGCTAGAGATACTTCTAATGACCCAGGAACGAGTTTATCCCACCCTCAAGAGGTAATAAGAGAGAATATAGAACAACTTTTACAAGCTAATTTATGTCGGGTTCAAGAAGCATTAAGGGTATTAGAAGAATACGGCAAACTCTATGATCCTAATATGGGAAATGCCTTTAAAAAAATTCGTTACCAAGTTTATATTTTAGAGAGTGATTTATTACAATCTTATCGCTACAAAAAGTTAATAAATTCTTCTTTATATTTAGTGACTTCCTCTACAGAAAATATATTTGAAATTGTTGAATCTGCTTTAAAAGGTGGTTTAACTTTGGTTCAATATAGAAAGAAAAATATAGATGACATAATTCGCCTAGAAATGGCTCAAAAACTGTGTGAATTATGCCACAAATATGATGCTTTATTTATTGTTAATGATCGTGCAGATATCGCTTTAGAAGTTAACGCAGACGGGGTTCATTTAGGACAACAAGATATTCCCGTATCCTTAGCAAGACGAATTTTAGGACCGAATAAAATTATCGGACGTTCCACCACAAACCCCCAGGAAATGGCTAAAGCGATCGCAGAAAAAGCAGACTATATTGGTGTTGGCCCCGTCTATGCAACCCCCACTAAACCTGATAAAAAACCAGCCGGTTTGGAATATGTTAAATATGCAAAGGAAAATTCTCCCATTCCTTGGTTTGCTATTGGTGGAATTGATCAGCATAATGTTACCGAAGTAATGGCATCTGGGGCAACTCAAGTTGCTTTAGTTCGTGCTATTATGGAAGCAAATGATCCAGAAAAAACAACAGCAAAATTGTTAAAACAATTCAAGGAAAAATAAACAATGAATAGTAGTGAAACAATTAAGTTACAAGTGAATGGTGAGGAAAAAACTTGTTCATCTGGAAATAACTTACCTCAGTTTTTAGTAGCAATGGGACTTAACCCCCGTTTAATTGCTGTTGAATATAATGGGGAAATTTTACACAGGCAATACTGGGAAAATACGATGTTAAAAACAGGCGATCAATTAGAAATTGTTACTATTGTGGGAGGCGGTTAAGTAATTAATAATTAACAAGTAATAATTAATAATTAATGAGGTCTAACATGGCGAATCAAACATTGGGATTAGAATCTAATTTATATCAATACTTTCAACAGGTTTCTGTTAGAGAAGCAGAAGTATTAAAAGAGTTGCGCGAAGAAACTAAAAAGCAGCCAATGGCTATAATGCAAATTGCACCAGAACAAGGTCAATTTATGGCTTTATTGGTGCAGTTAATGGGGGCAAAAAAAACCCTAGATATTGGTGTTTTTACAGGATATAGTGCTTTGGTTGTTGCCTTAGCTTTACCTGCTGATGGTCAAGTTATTGCCTGTGACGTTGATGAAGAAACAACACAAATAGCCCAACAATTTTGGGAAAAAGCTGGTGTCGCTCATAAAATTGATTTACGTATTGCCCCTGCTTTAGAAACACTAGATCAACTTATTGCAGAAGGACAAAGTAATAGTTTTGATTTTGCCTTTATTGATGCCGATAAAAGTAATTATAATAATTATTATGAAAAAGCTTTATGGTTAGTTAAACCAGGAGGATTAATCGCCATTGATAACGTATTATGGAGCGGAAGAGTTGCTGATACTGATGTTAAAGATAATCGCACACAAAAAATTAGAAACTTTAATCAAAAATTGCATCAAGATCCGAGAATTGTCATAAGTATGCTTCCTCTTGCAGATGGATTAACCTTAGCTTTAAAGAAATAAACATAGTCTATAATTAAAAAGTTGCAATAAGAGAAAATTTAATCTGGGTTCAGACTATGAAGTTCTTGATAAATCTTAACATCATGTTGGTTTCTTGTTTGGCAATATTCCCCAATGTTGTCAAGGCCGAGGAAATATTATTGTTGAATCTTCAATACAGATCCGATACAACCACAACCAGAGAAATTCAGTTTTATGGCAATGATATTGATCCTAATTCTACATCTATTGACGATAGTTTTTCACTAAAAATAGACGGGGAATCAATTGAGATACCAGAGCAACTTTATAGACGACTTGATAGGTTAAGACGTAGTTTTAGCTATGACAGTCTTTCAGGAGGAATTCAAGAACCCTCAGAAACAAGAGTTATTTGTAATTTAGGAGGACCGGCTGAGGGAATGATTCTTGAAGCTCGCTATCTGACTTATAATTCTGAATGGAAGATTGTTGATCATGAAATGCGGCCAGTATTTGGTATGGCTGAAAACTGTTTATTCAAAGAACTTTACACACCGGTTAATTCAAATGCAAGGGAAGATGCGCGAGGGGTGATTGAAATTTTGAATACCTTAAGTTTGCTAGGTCACTCAGATTAAATAATGACTTTTTTCAAATTTATAATGCTCAAAAATGCCCATTAATTTGTCTTGTCAACCAGCAACTTATTGTTTAGTTTTCTTCTGTTCTACCTCATCATTGTGGAGTTTAGACTAACTACCAATAAATCAAACCTTACAGTCACTTTCGCCAAAACCTAGATACAAAGTAGTTTTGATTGCTATACTATCTAGAGTAGTGGTTAATAAAACCCTAAATATTGCCCACATTAGTCAAAAAAAGGGGGCGAAAATGGCTAATAGTCGTCGGGTTTCTCGCGTTTCCTCGTTAATTAAACGCGAAATATCTCAAATGCTTCTATTTGATATCAAAGATGACCGTGTAGGTTCAGGAATGGTTAGCGTCACCGATGTCTATCTCTCCGGGGATCTACAACACGCTAAAATTTTTGTTAGCATCTACGGCACAGAAGAGGCGAAAATTGAAACTATGGAGGGGTTAAAATCTTCAGAAGGATATGTGAGAAAAGAATTAGCACATCGTATCCGTTTAAGACGCGCCCCAGAAGTGACATTTTTTGAGGATCGTGGTATTGAAAGAGGTAATAAAATGCTAAATCTTCTTGACGAAATTCGAGAAACGATCCCTCCAGAAGATGAGTCTTATAATACAGAAGATTAGCAAAATAATGAATCTCTGTGACTAATTTATTACCTGATTGGACTCAATTTAGCTTAAAAGAAAAGATCGGACAAATGATCGTGGTTCGTACTTCTGGTTATTTGTTTGATCATCAAATTCGTTACCCCATCTGGGAAGCTTCTAACCGTCAATTATCCCATTGGTTAGAAACTTTAAATCTAGGTGGGGTGATTTTATTGGGGGGAAGTGCAGCAGAATTATTATTAAAAACTCAACAGTTACAAAAATGGTCGAAAACTCCTCTTTTTATTGCAGCAGATATAGAGGAAGGTGTGGGACAAAGGTTTAGCGGTGCGACTAATTTTCCGCCTCCTATGGCCTTAGGAGAAATTGCTAAATCTGATTTACCATTAGCGGTAAAATATGCTTATCAAATGGGAGAAGTTACGGCAAAAGAAGCCTTAGCAATGGGTATTAATTGGATATTAAGTCCTCTGGTTGATGTTAATAATAACCCTGATAATCCTGTTATTAATATTCGTTCTTTTGGTGATAGTCCACAAATCGTTAGTGAGTTAGGTAAAGCCTTTATTGAAGGTGCAAAAAATTATCCGACTTTAACCACAGCAAAACATTTTCCTGGCCATGGTGATACTAGCAGTGATTCTCATCTAGATTTACCTATAATTAATCATGATAATGAACGATTGGAAGGCTTAGAATTAGTACCATTTCAAGCAGCAATTAACGCAAATGTTGATAGTGTGATGACTGCACATTTATTAATTAATGCCTGGGATAAAAAGAATCCTGCTACTTTATCTAAAGCTATTTTAACAGGAAAGTTACGAGAAAAGTTAGGTTTTAATGGGTTAATTGTTACCGATGCTTTGATTATGGGAGGTGTTACAAAATTTGCTGATTCTGAAGAAATTTCAGTAAAGGGAGTGGAAGCAGGTGCGGATATTTTATTGATGCCAGATGATCCGGAAATAGCTATTAGTTCTGTTTATAATGCTGTAAAAACAGGTAGATTAACTGTTGAAAGAATAGATGAATCTCTAAATAGAATTTGGGAAGCAAAACAAACAATATTTAATTCTCAAAATAAGAATATATCAATTTATCAATTATCTCAAAAATCAGATAGGGAAACAGTTAAAAATATTCTCAGAGATTCGCTAAAAACCAGTAATAATTTACCTTTGAAAGTAACAGACAATACAGCAAAACGAAATTTAATTGTTGTTGATGACATTTTAAATGCAGACTTTTTAGATCGACAAATGCCGGCTTTTACCATTCCTAATTTATTAGGTTATAACTTACAGTTAGTTGATCAAAAGACCTTTAGCAATATATTAGAAGAGGAGCAAGAAACTCTATTACAAATTTTCATCAGAGGTAATCCTTTTCGGGGTAATTCAGGATTTAATGAAACTGTCAAAAAATACTATCATAAATTACTTAATAAGTCAATAGTTAAAGGTTTAATTATTTATGGGAGTCCTTATATTTTGGACTGGTTTACGACAGAAATAAATTTAGAAATTCCTTGGGTATTTTCCTACGGACAAATGGCAGAAAGTCAGGCGATCGCTTGTCAAACTTTATTTAATTTATCAACAGCAGAATTAAGAAAAATGTCTAAAAATTTAGGAGATGTTTTTATTTAAAAGGATTAATCTTATTATTCGCAGGGTGGGTTAGACGTTTAAAATTTAGGTGATAGAAAGAAAATTAAAAATCAGCCGTAACCTACCATTTGTTTATTTAATAAATTGGTGGGCAATGTTTATCATAGTCTCTAGAAAAAGATTTTGGGTTAGCATTGTCCACCTTACAGATGATCAAGTTATAATTAATGGAACACCACTATTATTATTCAGGATGGGAACAATATGATAGATTGGTTGGCTATTTGGGGTGTACAGCAACTATCGGGTTTTGCCTTTAGAAGTGTTTTAGAAACAGTAGGAAAACAATTAACTGAGTTAGTAGAAAAAGAGGGCGAAGGTTTTATTAAAGATGTTTTAAAAGACTTTTTTAAAGATTCCTTGAAAGACTCTTTAACATCGGGTTTAAGTCGCTTCAAAAAAGATGCTTTAAGCGAAGCAATGGGGAAAGCTTATGGACAGTTTCTTTATTTAATCCAACAAGAGTTAGAAGCAGAAGGAGATGAAAATCAGGAAGTTGAAAGTTATACTAACTCTTTAACTAAATTTATTCAAAATAAAGATATCAAACAATGGTTAGGTAAAGCATTTGATCCAAATTGTGAAAAATTAGATTCAAGTTTATTACAAACCAATTGGGATAATTTAGAATTAGAACCACTTCCTGAAGATTTTGATTGGAAAAGAATCAGTAAACTTTATTTAAAACGGGTTAATGATATTGTTGGAGAATCTCAAGAATTAAAAGATTTATTTAGTGCAAAAAAATTACAAGAAATTGCAACCAATACCCAAAATATTAGTGGAATTATACCTGATTATGACTTGGAACGCTATCGAGAAAGTTTACAAGAAACCTATGGATATTTAAAACTAAGTAAACTTGATGTAACTTATCGCAGTAAAGCTTATCAAGTTAATTTAGGCAAGATTTTTATACCTCAAACTGTTAAGGAAGCATTACCACCCTCTCGCTATGATTTACCAAAAGAAGTATTAGAAAAATTACAGCAAGAGGAAGCAATAGAAGACAATTTTTTTGAAAGTAATTTTGACCAATACCAGCAATTTTTTCTCGGCAAACCATCTCAATCTGTTTTAGATATTGTTAAAGATGATAAATATCATTACACTGTTTTTTTGGGTGATCCAGGTTCAGGAAAATCCACTTTATTACAATATTTAGCATTAGATTGGGCAGACAATCCTACGGAAAAAATACCCTTATTAATTGAACTGAGAGACTATGCAAAGGATGAAAATGATCCCCAGGATTTTTTAGATTATTTTCATCAAGGAAAACGGAAAATTTGTGAATTAAATAAACAGCAACTTCACGAACAATTAAACACAGGTAAAGCTGTGGTGATGTTCGATGGATTAGATGAAATTTTTAGCAAGGATATTTATGGAAGAGTTATTAAAGAAATACACGCTTTTAGTAATAAATATCCCCAGGTTTATATTATTATTACTTCTCGTATTGTTGGTTATAACCCAGATGAGTTAAGTAATGCAGAATTCACCCATTTTACATTAGAAGAGTTTAATAATAGCCAAATACGAGAATTTATCAAACGATGGCATAAATTAGCATTACCAGAGGAATCATCTCAGGATCGTTATGATACCCAAAAACGTCTACAAACTGCGGTAAAAGAGTCTCCTGCTATTCGACAATTAGCCGGAAACCCCCTACTATTAACCATGATGGCTATTCTTAATCGTTATCAGGAATTACCTCGCAGACGTATCGATCTTTATAAGCAGTCAACTGACGTTTTATTGCATCAATGGGAGATAGAATATAAGAAAATAGAATTAACTCTAGATGATGTTGATTTGCGGGCAAAACAAGGGATGTTACGGGATATTGCCTATCAAATGCAAGGAAGTGATAAGGGGTTAAAAGGAAATATTATTCATCGAGATCATTTAGAAGAGGCGATCGCAGATTATTATTATACTCGTTTAAGAGGGACAAAAGCGCGAACTATAGCAGGAAAAATTATTGATCAATTACGAAAACGAGACTTTATTTTATGTTATTTAGGTAAAGATTATTATGGATTTGTACATCGAACTTTTTTAGAGTATTTTTGTGCAATGGCTTTTATTGATAGGTTTAATAAACGAGGAAAAGAGGGAGGTTTAAGTATTGATGAGTTAAAAAAAGATGTATTCGGGAAGCATTGGCAGGATAAAAGTTGGCATGAGGTGTTAAGATTAATAGCAGGTAATTTGAATGAATTTGTTGGGGATATTATTAATTATTTAGTTGATCTTTATGAACAGAGTAAAGAAGTAGATGTTTTAATTTTGGCAGCAGAATGTTTAGATGAGGTTGATAGTAAAGTTGATTTAGATTATGTTAAAAATAGAATTTTAGACAGTTTAAAAGCAGCTTTAGAAAATGAGAAAGACGTTATAAAAGCAGCTTTAGAAAATAATAAAGAAGTTATAAAAGTAGCAAAAACTATTACCAAATATTGGCAAGATGATTCTGAGGTAATGGAATGGTTAGAAGATATTGCTTTAAATCATAATAAATATCAAATTAGAAAAGCTATTGCACGAGGAATTGCAGATATTAAACTTAATGATTTAAAAAATAAGATAGTTACAGATATAGCTGATGTTTACTTCTGTCAAAACAAATATAGAAAAGCACTTAATATTTATAATAGAAAAGAGAGATACTATGCTTTTTTATATGATATGCGAATGGGATTAGTATATGACAATCTTAGGCAATTTGATCAAGCAATCATCCATTATCAAAAATTGATTTCTAATAATAATCAAATGAATGATTATTATTATAATAGATTAGGCAAAATTTATAGTCAATTAGGACGTTATGAAGAAGCTGTTTATAGTTTTAATACTGCAATAGCAATATACCAAAAAAGTATGTTTATTTCTCAGCATTATCAATATTTAGGATGGACTTATCGTGATTGGGATAAGCATGAAAAAGCAATAGAATGTTATGAAAAAATAATAGAAATTTATGCTAAAAACCAGTTAGATTCATATGATTACAACATACTAGGTATGACTTATCAAGATTTACAAAGAGATAAAGAAGCTATTTCCGCTTTTAATAATGCAATTAAGCTCAACGATAGAAATTCAAATGCTTATCATAACTTAGGTTATTATTACCATTGTCAAAAAGAATGGAATAAAGCAATCGATAACTTAAATATTGCGATTGAACTTAATCCTTTTTCTTCAAAAAGTTATCATAATTTAGGTTTAGTTTATTTATTACAAGATAATTTAGATGAAGCAAAAATATTATTAACAAAAGCGGTTGAAGTTAATTCTTATGATGGAAACGCATTTTTAAGATTAGGAATTTTACAAGCATTAGAAGGAAATATAGACCAAGCTAAAATAAGTTGGCAAAATGGATTAAAATGGTATGGAGAATATGCACAATATGAAAGACTTTTCCGTACAATTTATATGATAGCCCTTGGAGAAATTGAACAAGGGTTAAGCACATTACAAACAATTTTAAGCGAAGAAAAGCCACCTATTGGTTTATTAAATCGAGTTTTAGAAACTGCTTATCTTCTGAAAAGATGTCCTCAACTTGAAGGAATTAATGAGGCTATTATTATGATTGAGAATAATATCAATTATCAACTATAAATTCTCAAATTCATCAACAGTTAACCCAGCTTGTCTTAAAATACTGCTAATTGTACCAATTGTAACCTCTTTATAACGTGGAACAATGGTTGTTCGCTTTCCTTCTATGGTATCTTTAGCAAATTTAACATGACTTCCTTTTTGACTAACAATTTGAAATCCAGCGGCCTCTAACTTGCGTTTAATTTGACGATAAGATAAAGGCTTAAGCGGCATTAATTTCTACCTCTATTTTCTGTAATTCAGGAATAACTGTTGCACAAGGTGGTTCAAAATGCAACTCTAATGCTTCTTGAAGATTAGTTAATGCTTCGGTTTCTGTTTTTCCTTGACTAGCAATATCAATATCTAAACATTGAGCAACAAACCAATCACCTTCTGAAAAAATTCTTGCTGTAAAAGACTGTTTCATCTCATTGACAATAAATACCCTAAATGTAATATAACATAATTTAGCAAAAATAATTAAAGTAGAGACATTTTAGTAAATGCCTCTACACAATTTCATAGAATTAGTATCATCCACCGAACAAAATTAAGCAAGGGAAACTTTTACTACTTTGTGCTTTTCTTCTTCAGCTTTGGGTAACGTTAAGTTAAGAATTCCCTCTTTGTATTCTGCGCTAATTTTAGTATTATCAATGAGAGCAGGTAATCCAATAGAACGAGAAAACTTACCATAACGGAATTCGCTGCGAGTAACACCGTTTTCCTCGGATTTAGTTTCTTCTTTCCGTTCCCCAGTGATATAGATAGCTTCTTTTGTAGCTTGAATATCCACATCTTCGGGTTTAACTCCAGGAAGTTCTAACTTGAGCATTACTGCGTCATCTGTCTCGGAAAGTTCGGCAGAAGGAGCAAAAATTGCTTCTTTCAAATTCCGTTCTGAATTCGTTAATACACCTTCATCAAACAGTTGATTAATTTGACGTTGTAAAGCGTTCATTTCTGACCAAGGGTTATAACGTAAAAGTGCCATAATTGTCATCTCCAAATGGTGCTTATTGCTTGTTTTTTCCTTTCTTGTCTTTATCTTAACCCAAGAAAATTATCATAGAATACGGTTTATTCGACCCAGAAGGGTGTAGTTTACCCTATAACAATTAAGCCCATGCTTCCCGTCTCCTAACCAATAAGTAGCAGCTTAATATTATGGACATAGTAGGGTTTAAAAACAACTTCTCATACCATTTTCATCAACTTAGACTAGAGATGTTTATCTTGTCGGGGTCAAAGGATTGCACATTGCAGAGGGTAGATTGTAGGCTAAGTAGATCACAAACATCTTGGTTGAGACGGCGGGGGAGCAGGGAGTAAGGAGCAGGGAGAAAAGAAATCAGATTAAAATTAAAGAATAAACCATCATGTTTCCCTAAAATCTTTATTAATCCAAATTATGATTATTTTTGCCATAATTTGACTTATAATAATCTCCCCTGCCCCCTGCTCCCCACTCCCATGCAATCCCAAATAGGATCTTTGTGATCTACTGAGGCTGAGTCTCAAGTGGAAAGGGAGACAATTGTCCCCCTTTCATCTGGCTCCTTTGAGGGAGTCAACAAAAAGCTAGATCAGAGGACTTCCGTATTATAGGTCTGAGACAGAGAGACCTGGAAGAGTGTGAATCTGACTATCCGTTAAAGGATCTCCTCCAAATTGATCATAGAGACGAACTAAAGCACCTGTTAGACCTGCATTGTAGTCCAGGGCTACTTCATTGCGAATATAATCCGAGCGCACATCTAGGTAATCGTAGTCGTTAGGTGATGCTGGTCCTCCTACCAATGCACCATAGAGGATATGAGCGTTTGGATTGGGATCGTTGATGTTGTAGCCACCGTGGGCACTTCGGTGATGAGGATTGAGGGCATAATCGTCTCCAAATCCAACCATATAGCTAAAATTATCAGGGTTGTCCCCTAATAAGTAATCGATCTGATCTTTAGCGAAGTTGGCATAGCGATCGCCATAGTCATTGACTGTATCACTATAAACTCCTGCAATAAAGGCGGTATTGGCACTATATCTGAGTGATCCCCACTGATCTAACCAGGCAAGACCCCCAGGGGTGTATTGAATACCGTCGTTTGGATCAGACCAATAATCAAGCCATTGTTCAGCATCCTGTTGATATTCAGACTTACCTGTAGCTTGAGCCAGTAAAGTTGCAGCACCATAGGATTTATCATCCCAATTGTGAGTCCACTGCGGATTTAACCCTTGATAATATTGTTCTGCTTTATCAAGATAGGTGGTATCTCCTGTTGCTTTGTAAAGCCATGCTGCACTCCATGACAACTCATCCATATAGCCACTCCAAGAGTTGTAAAAAGAACTAGCATTGGAAATGGCATCTGAATATTTGCCACGATACTGATCAGCAAAGTCAAATAATTGTGTTGCGTTATCCAGCAGAAGATCAGCATAAGCAGAATCACTTTCTCTAAAGATGATTGAAGCGGCGGCTAGTGCTGCGGCTGACTCACCGGCGAGATCAGACCCTGGATTTTCGCGATCGATCTTAAAAGATGGACGATTCATCGTCATTTCTTCTGCCGGTCCCCAGTAGGAATGATCGACAAAACCATCACCCACTTGTCCCCAAAATTCCAGTGTTCCTTGGTTATCAGTGATGTGAGCTTTGATAATGTAGTCAGTACCCCATTTAATCGCCTCTAAAGCTTCATCAAGTTGCCCGCTTTGCTCATAAGCATCACCATACTCAACAACACCCCAACTTAACATGGTCATTGAGGATGCCATTGGGAAGCCAAACTTAACATGGTCTCCTGCGTCATAATAGCCACCAGACAGATCAACCCCAACATCTGCACCATCATTCACAGCAGAATCACCACGCCAGTCAATGCGGTTGTCTTCTGGAAGTGGTCCAGAGCGTTGTGCTTCATAAAAAAGAAGGGATTTTTGAAGGGCTTCTCCATAATTAAAATCACCTGTTCCTGGATCACCTGGGTCACTTGGATCTCCTGGATTTTCTGGCGCAACCGGATCTCCTGGATCTTCTGGCGCAATGGGATCGCTATTGGAACCGATTACCATTCCATTAAGCTTGAATACCTCTGGTAAATCGGAAGTAGAACCATTTCCTAAGAAACCAAAAGATATCTCCTGACCAGCAGATATTGTGGCGTTATGAGGTGCATTCCTAATTACATAAGTGTCCCCATTTTGACTGACAATTTCTGCATC
>JAAUYK010203008.1_pt1 | contig 14255 bp, 13 predicted proteins | sample 7278021 | NCBI WGS metagenome assembly JAAUYK01 (sample SAMN14350223, study PRJNA611818) | marine sediment metagenome | isolation source: surface marine sediment (1.8m) | place: French Polynesia: Moorea | collected 2018-08
ACCGCCAGCAGCCGCAGCAGCGTCAGCGCGTTGGCGCGCGTGGTCCAGCGGGGAGTCACCGGTGCGGTCATCGACCTCCGACATTACCCGCGCCGGCGCTAGCCTCCCAACACATGGAGGCAGCCAGCAAGCCCACGCTCGTCGTCGTTCTCCTCGCCCTGTGCGGATGCTCAGGAGAGGAGTCGGCGGTGGAGACTGCTGCCAATCGCGGCGAGAGGATCTACGAGAACGTCTGCACCGTCTGCCACGCTGCGGACCCGAGTCGGGACGGCGCGGTCGGGCCCGCGATCGCCGGCGCTTCGCGGGAGCTTCTGGAGGCGAAGCTCCTGCACGGCAGCTACCCGGCCGGCTACACGCCGAAGAGGGAGAGCGCGCTCATGCCGAAGCTCCCCCATCTGAAGGACTACACGGCGGACCTCGCCGCCTATCTCCAGGCCTCGGCTGAAGGCGAGCGAACGGGATCCTGACCCCCGATCGCCCGTGCCTCACGCTAGGCAGTCTGCGGCTGCAGCGCGGCCGACAACGAACTCGTTCACGCTAGCCTTCGGCCGTGCAGAAGCGAGCTGATCATTTCGGCGTCGTCGCCCTGTTGCTGGCCGCCGCCTGCTCAGGGGGCTCCGATGCCACCGTGGAGACCGCCGTCACGCGCGGCAAGCGGGTCTATCAGAACGTCTGCATCGCCTGCCACAACGCCAACCCGGCGCTCGACGGCTCCGTGGGCCCCGCCGTGGCGGGCGCCTCCTACGAGCTTCTCGAGGCACGGGTGGTGCACGGCGTCTATCCCGAGGGATACACGCCCAAGCGGCCCGGAGGGGTGATGCCGAAGTTCCCCTACCTGCAAGACTCCATCAGCGACCTCGCAGCCTATCTCGCCGACGCCGAGGAGGGTGTCGAGGCCGAGGGAGCCGGCTAGAGCGCGATCGACATCATCAAGAACAGCGCGATGCTCAGCCCGAGGCCGCCGTGGATCGTGCCGCTCACCGTTCCGAGCGGCTTCTGCGTCGCGAGCCCGGGCCCGATGAACGCATTCGCCTCGATGGCACCGATCACGAGGAGCGCGGGGATCCAGTAGCCGGCAAGGCTCGCCTCTCCGGTCGCCAGCCCCGACACCAACGACGGCCAGTTCGCAGCTGCCACCATGAACAGCAACATCGGGATCGAGAAGAGCGTGTTGGTGCGCGAGGCGATTCCGGCCCGGGCTCCCGCCGCCGCCGCGGCCGGGTTGGCCTCGCCCCCCGCAGCCACCGTCTCCGCGTTGGCGATCACCAGCTTCTGGGCCGGCCAGATCACGAACCAGACGTTGTAGGCCATGAGCGTGCCCATCAGGGCGCCCGTGAGGATGAGCGTCATGTAGCCGCTCGCGAGCGGGACACCATCGTGGCCCCACTTGGTGAGCAGGATCAGCAGGCCGGAGAAGAAGGTGAATGCGGCGCCCCAGCGGAACCACCAGAGGGCGTTCGGCACGAGGCCGCGCGTCATGAGGCTCTTGGCCTGGCCCCCGAGCTCGGTACCGAAAAAGGGAGTCTGGACGAAGTTGAAGTAGTAGAGCATCCCGATCCACGTGATGCCCGCCAGCACGTGAATCCACCGAAGCATCACGTACCAGCCTTCCATGCTGAAGAGTTCCATGTGTCCGATCCCTCCTGTGGCGTGAGCCGCTTCAGGCGCGGCTGGCGCAAGTCTAACGGGCTCGCGCGCGATTTCCGCGTTCGGCCGGCGCCAATTTTCGGGGCCCGTGCCAGTTCTCGGGGCGCCGGCCCCCCCCGGCGGTGGGGGTGTCTGCCAACGAGAGGGCGACCGAGAACGAGGCCCCTCAGATCTGCGAGGAGTAGTTGCGCTCCTCGAGGACCGACTCGGCGACGGCCTTGGCGGCCTTCTGCACGTCGACCGAGCGCGCCTGACGGGTCTTGCGGCGCACGAGCTCGACCTTGCCCTCCTTCAGACCCTTCGGCCCGACGGTGATCCGGTACGGGATCCCCACGAGGTCGGCGTCCTTGAACTTCACACCCGGTCGCTCGTCCCGGTCGTCGAGGATGACCTCGATCCCCTCGCCCACCAGGGCGTCGTAGAGGGCGCCTGCCGCGTCGGTGGTCTCGGCGTCCTTGGCGTTCACCTGGGTCACCAGCACCTCGAAGGGCGCCACCGACAGGGGCCAGACGATCCCGGCCTCGTCGTGGTGACGCTCCACCACGGCCGCCATCGCGCGCTGGACGCCGATGCCGTAGGAGCCCATCACCACGGGCCGGCTCTCGCCGTCGGGGTCCAGGAAGCTGGCGCCCAGGGCCTCGCTGTAGCGCGTGCCGAGCTTGAAGATGTGGCCGAGCTCGATCGTCTTCTGCACGGCGAGCGCCCCCCCGCACATGGGGCAGGGCTCGCCTTCCTTCACCTCGCGCAGATCGAGCCAGTGACGCACGGGGATGTCGCGCTCGACGTCGACGCCGCGCAGGTGGAAGTCGTCTTCGTTGGCGCCGGTCACCATGTCGCGCCGCCCGCGCAGGGCCTCGTCGGCCAGGATCGGGTGGGCACCCTGGCCCACGCCGCCCAGGCTGCCCGCGCCCGCACCGAGGGCCGCGCGGATCTCGGCCTCGTTCGCGGGCCGGAGCTCGCTGGCCGCCACGGCGTCGCAGAGCTTCTGCTCCACGAGCGCGTGGTCGCCGCGCAGGAGGAGCAGCGTGGGTGTCCCGTCGATCATGTACACGAGCGTCTTGATCTGGCGCTCGGGAGGGGCGCCGCCCTCGAAGCCCGCGATGTCCTCGATGCTGCGCTGCCCCGGCGTCGCGAACTTCTCGGGCGCCGGGAGCCCCGCCCCGTCCGCGACCTCCGCCAGCGCCGAGGTGGCCTTCTCGACGTTGGCCGCATAGCCGCAGGAGGGGCAGGAGGCGACCCAGTCCTCGCCCGCGTCGCTCGCCACCATGAACTCGATCGACTCGCTGCCGCCCATGCTTCCCGACGACGCCTCGACCGCCAGGGTGTCGAGGCCGCAGGAAGCGAAGATCTTCCGGTAGGCGTCGAAGTGCTTCTGGAAGGAGACGTCGAGGCCGGCCGCGTCGGCGTCGAGCGAGTAGGAGTCCTTCATGGTGAACTCGCGCACTCGTAGCAGGCCCGACTTGGGGCGTGGCTCGTCGCGGAACTTCGTGTCGACCTGGTACCAGATCTGCGGCAGCTGGCGGTAGCTGCGGATCTCGGTGGCGAGGGTGGCGAAGATCTCCTCGTGCGTCATGCCCAGGGCAGACTCGGCGCCCTTGCGGTCGACCAGACGGAACATCTCGTCGCCCATGGCCTCCCAGCGGCCCGAACGCTTCCAGATCTCGGCGGGGTGCAGCGAGGGCAGGCTGAACTCCTGGCCCCCGATCCCGTCCATCTCGCGGCGCACGATCGCCTCGATCTTCGTGCACACGCGACGTCCCAGCGGCAGGATCGAGTAGACCCCCGCGGTGAGCTGACGGATCAGCCCGGCGCGCACGAGCAGCTTGTGGCTGACGGCCTCGGCGTCCGCGGGATCTTCACGAAGTGTCGGAATGAAGGCTTGCGACCAACGCATGGCGCAAGGCTAGCTCACCGACACTCCCATTGAAGGCGCGGCGTCGAGGAAGGCCGCACGCACCTTCGCGTAGATGGGCCCGGGCCGCCCCACGCCGATGGGGCGGCCGTCGAGCGAGCGCACGGGCACGAGCCCGGCACCGCTTCCCGTCAGGAAGACCTCTTCGGCGGAGAAGAGGTCGAAGCGACCCAGGCTGCACTCCCGGGCGGGAATTCCCAGGCGCCCGGCGAGCTCGAGGACGGTGCGGCGGGTGATGCCCTCGAGCGCGCCGTCGGTGGGCGGCGGCGTGCGCAGCTCACCCGAGATCACCGCGAAGAGGTTCGCCACCGCGGCCTCCGCCACCAGCCCCCCGGCTCCGAGCAGCAGCGCCTCGTCCGCCCCGCGCTGCCGCGCCTCCAGCTTGGCGAGCACGTTGTTCAGGTAGTTGAGGCTCTTCACGCGGGGATCGAGCACGTCGGGCGCGGGGCGGCGCAGGCTCGCCGTCACGAGATCGATGCCGTCGCGAAGCTTCTCGGCCGGGTAGATCGTGACGTCCGACACCAGACAGAAGAGGCGCGGCGCGTGGCAGGTGGTCGGGTCGACGCCGAGCGCGCCCTCGCCTCGGGTGAGCACCAGCCGCACGTAGGCCTCGCTCTCTCCGTGTGCGCGCACGGTCTCCAGCACGATCTCCCGCACGGCGGGGATGCCGCCGGGCGGCTCGAGTGCCAGGGCCTTCGCCCCGGCCGCGAAGCGGGCGAGGTGATCGTCGAGGCGGAAGACGCGCCCGCCGTACACGCGGATGCCCTCGAAGACACCGTCGCCGTAGAGGAGCCCGTGGTCGGTGACCGGCACGCGCGCCTCGGCGACGTCGACCACGCGCCCGTCGATCCAGACCACCGCTCGCGGTGCAGGAGCCTGCGTCACGTCGCACTCTCTCCCTGGAGGCGACGCCCGATGCGACGGCCTGCCTCCACCGTGGTTCGGGCCACGCGCTCGCGGCCCAGCGACTCGATGCGCGCGGCCGGGGCCGCCACGGCGACGGCCGCCTCCAGGCGACCCCGCGAGTGCACCGGCGCCGCCACCACCGCGAGCCCCGCGATCCACTCCTCGCGGTTCTCCGCGTAGCCCCTCTCGCGCACCCGGCCCACCTCGCTCAGCAAGAGCCCGGGGTCGACGGTGGTGTGCTCGGTGAAGGGCTCGAGGCCGCTCTCCGGCAATGGAATGCGCCCGTCGCCGAAGGCCAGGAAGAGCTTGCCCACCGCCGTGGCGTGGACGGGCACGCTCGAGCCCACCCGCGGCGCGGCGCGCAGGAAGCCCGTGCCCTCGACCTTGTCGAGCACCAGCAGCTCACCGGCGCGCGCACCCACGAGGAAGAAGGTCTCGCCCAGCGCCGCCGCCTCGTCTTCCAACACGGGCCGCGCAGCCAGCACCGCGGGCTCGCGCTCGATCGCGCCGAGTCCGAGCGACACGAGACCCATGCCGGGGCGGTAGCGGCCACGCTCGTCGCGCTCGACCAGCCCGCGGCGCACCAGCGACGTGAGCAGCCGGTGGACGTTCGACTTGGGCAGGCCCAGCGCGCGGCCGATGGCGGTCACCCCGACCGGCTCGCCCGCTCCGCTCAGATGGAAGAGCACGTCGACCGCGCGCTCCACGGTACCGAGCGACTCCATGGGGTCTCGATCTCCGAGCTGTGTTCCGTTATACGGAACTGAATCTCTTTATATGGAACAACGTAGGCGCACTCCTGGCGGGTGTCGAGGCCGGGTGTCGAGCGCCGACTCGACCGGAAGGCTGCTCAGCCGTCGATCAGGGCCAGCACGCCGGTGTAGGTGAGCAGCTCGGTGCGCGCGCCAATGGGGCCGATCTCGCAGGATCCGAACATCCCCGCCAGCGGCACCGAGCCGAGCGCGCTCTCGAGATACGCGGCCTCGAGCCCGGGCACGCCGAAGAAGCCGGCTCCACGCGCACAGCAGTCGAAGTAGAGCCCGAAGCCGCGCGGGGGGCCCCCGATGCCGTCGAGCATCTCCTTGAGGTCCTCGCGGGCCGACTCCGGCTCCCGTGCCGTGAGCGCGATCCGATCGCCGGGCTTCACCGTCTCGGGAATCGCGAATGCGTTCGCGTTCTCCTCGAAGCCCACGACCTGGCGTACGAGGTACGACCCGGGGGCCAGGCTCTCCGGGTCGGGACCCGCGGGAAGGGCAACCATCACGAAGGCGGCCGCACGGCGCAGATCGGCGGCCAGCGGACCCCGCGCGGCCTCCCGGTAGACCTCGAGAGCCGGGCGCCCTTCGAGCTCGAGCACCCAGTGTCCGCGGGCGCGCGTCACCGTGAGCAGCTCGGTGATGGGTCGGCAGGCCTGGGTCACCCCGATCCTCGGGCGCTCGGCGCCGCGCAGCACCATGCCCGCCACCGCGCCAGAGGCCACGGTGCGCCCGCACCACTGGAGCGGCGCACCCGCCACCGGATCTCCGGAGCCCGCGCCCACGACCTGGGCCGGCCCCAGGATCTCGCGCGATGCGCCGAGGAAGGCCTCGGGGTGGAAGTTCCGCGGGTCGGGGAGCAGCACCACCAGGTCCTCGGCGCGCGGTCCACCTGCGAGGCGATCGGCGATCTCCTCGCAGGCGCCCTCTTCGTCGCCAGCCGGGTCGGCCAGCAGGAAGGGCAGCACCTCCAGGCCCGACCAGGCGAGGACGGCTACCGAGGAGGAGTCCTCGAACTCCTGGCCGGCCGCCAGGACGCCGTGGCAGCTCGCGCCCACCAAGAGCTCGGTGTCCAGGGCGGCCGCGGCCTGGTCGATCAGGAGCGAGATATCGTCGCCGTACCCCGATCCCGCCAGCACCAGAGCGGCCTCGGCCGTACCGACGCCCTCGAGGGCCGCGTGGGCGGCCTCGGCCGCCGCAGCCCGGGCGTCCGCCCGCGTGGAGGATCCCGCTCCGGCCCTGATCATCGGCGGGAGTATCGACGAAACCGCGTGCCTCCGCCCGGCTTCCCATCAGCTTCCGATCGCCTCATCCCGCGGGGTCGGCCGTCTGGGTGGCTTTCATGGGGCGGGTGCCTCGGCTAGCATGCCGTCGGCATCGCAAGCCCTCCTCGGTGCCAGCCCCTCCCCGAGATGCGAAACCACGTTTGGTTTCACAGGATCGGTTTCACGGGATCCCCTCGGGCGGACGGTGAGCAAGAAAAGCGGCGAGGCCCAGTTGGCGGACTTCGAGTCGATCGAGACGAGGGCGGATCTCGATGCCCTCGCGCAGGATCTGCTCGGTGAGAAGATCCTCGCCGTCGATACCGAGGCCGACAGCTTCTACCACTACTACGACAAGACCTGCCTGGTGCAGATCGCGACACGCCGGCAGATCTACCTCGTGGATCCGCTGGCGCTTGGCGGACCGTCCGAGCTCGCACCCCTCGGGCCGGTGTTCGCCGCCCCGAACATCTGCAAGATCTTCCACGCCGCCGAGTACGACCTGTTCGTGCTGAAGCGCGACTGTGGCTTCGAGTTCCGGAACCTGTTCGACACCATGGTGAGTGCGCAGCTGCTCGGCTACCCGTCGGTGGGCCTGGCGAGCATCGCCGAGCGCCACTTCGGCGTGGATCTTCCGAAGGACGAGCAGCGCTCCGACTGGTCGGTGCGGCCGCTCTCGGCGCGTCAGCTCAGCTACGCCGCAGCCGACGTCCTCTACCTGATTCCCCTGGCCGAGAAGCTCGGGCGCGAGCTGCGCACCGCTCGGCGCTACCGATGGGCGCAGGAGGAGTTCGAGGCGCTCTGTCAGCGCAAGTGGCCCGAACGGGAGTTCGACAAGCTGGGCTACCTGCGGATCAAGGGAGCCCGGCGCCTCGACCCCCGCGGCCTCTCGATCCTGCGCGAGCTCTATCTGATGCGCGACGCGCGGGCGCGGGAGATCGATCGACCGCCCTTCAAGGTGCTCGGCAACCGCACGCTGCTGGAGATCGCCGAGACGAAGCCCAAGAAGCTCGCCGACCTGGCGCAGATCAAGGGAATCACCGATCTGTTGATGCGGCGCATGGGCCGCGACGTGATGGCTGCCGTACGCGCCGGGCGCAAGGTCGACCACGGCCCGATCCCTCGGCTCGGCAACGGCCGACGGCGCATGGACCGCCAGGCCGATCGCAGGCTGGTCACGCTCAAGGCATGGCGGGCGCGCCGCGCCGCAGAGCTCGACATGGATCCGGGCGTCCTCTGCCCGAACTCCGGCCTCGAGGCCATTGCCTGGCGGGCGCCGGGCAGCGCCAAGGACCTGCGCGAGCTCCAGGAGCTGAAGGGCTGGTTCGTCCGCGAGTTCGGTAGCGAGGCGGTCGCTGCCGCGGCCGAGGGCGACGACCCCGCCAAGGCGGAGCCGGCGGAGGCCCCCAAGGGCTCGCGCAAGTCGCGCTCGCGCGCCCAGGGCGCCAGCGCGAAGAGCCCCCAGGGCGCCGGGGCCAGGAGCGGCGGCGAGAGGGGCGCGTCGCGCAAGTCGGACGACGGGGCCCCCGGCAAGAAGAAGTCCTGAAAAATCAAGAGCCCCCGGGTCGGACCATCCGACCGGGGGCTCCAAACGATCTCACCGCGCGAAGGAACGAGTAAGGCGGGGTGCCGTTCTGGGGGAAAGCGCCTTGCTTGGCTCGCTCCTTCGCTCGGTTCGGCCGAATCGCCCGTGCGCGCCCGCCTACGTACGACTCGGCCTTTCAGATCGCTTGCAGCCAGGTAAAGCACGCACCGTGCCAACCTGCGCGAGCGGTCGATCTCTCGTGATTCCGATGGCTTGGCGACTCCCATGCAAACTCGCGGTGCACCCTGGAGCGGCGGAGCGATTGCGTCGAGCAGTCCCCCATGGGCTGCTAGCCCAGCCAGAACGGGCACTTGCTCGCGGTGCATCCATCGTTGGCAGCGCAAACTGGTTTGGCATCGGCTGGCTGGCCGCGGCGCTGGGTGCGCTGGCGGTGGTGGCGGCCTGCGCCAGAGACGCCCCGATCGACGTGGCGCCCAGGGTCTTCGCGGCCGAGGAGGAGCCGAGCAGCGCCGAGCGGTACTGCGCCTGGTACGGGCACGCCCGCGCCGGGACCCTCTACTTCGGCCAGGCGGCCTTCTGGTCGGGCTTCCGCGCCAGGGGCGGTGACCCGCTCGCCGACATGGAGATCGCGGGCCCGCAGCTCGTGGGCCGCTTCGACCTGGGCGCCGATGCCTTGCTCCCCTCCCTCGAGGTCACGGCCCCGGGCGCCCGGTCGGGCGTCTGGGACGTGCACGCCCACCCGAACGGACGCATCTACTTCACGACCTACTACGAGGCCATGGGCTGGGTGGAGCCCCGCAGCGGGGAGGTCCGCCACCTGCGCAGGCTCGGCACGGGGCTCAACGAGATCGCGCCCGGCCCCGACGGCGAGCTGCTGATCTCGCGCTACGCCGGCTCCCGGGGAGGCGACGGCTCGGTCCTGCGGATCTCGCCCAACGGCGCTGCCCTTGCCGAGCTTCCGCTCCGGCCGCCCGCGGGCTTCCGCGTCGCGCCCAAGACCGTGGCCTTCGACCCCACCCGGCGCGAGGTCTGGGTGACGACCGACCTGCTGTCGCTCGACGGCGGGGCTCCACGACGCGACGCCTACGTGCTCGGCCTCGACGGCCGCGAGCGCCGACGCATGGAGACCCCGGAGCTGCAGTTCGTGGTGTTCGACGCGGCCGGTCTGGGTGCGCGGGCCGAGGTCGAAGGCCGCCGGCTCTGGCTCGTGCGCAGCGAGCCCGGCGGGCCCGAAACCCGACTGCTCCTCGACGAGGACTTCGAGCCGGGCCTCGACTTCGTGCAGGATCTGGCGCTCGAGGAGGACGGGGTCGTGGTGGCGACGCGCTGGGGAGGCACCGTCCACGTGGTCGATCGGGAGGGCCACGCCCGCACCCTCCGGCTTCCCAGGCTCGAGCCCGGGGGCCTCTACTACAGCGCGGTCGTCGCCGACGGAAGCGTGTGCGCGACCTACTGCGGCGGGGTGCGCGTGGTGTGCCAGCGACTCGACGCCGCGCCCCGCGTTCCGACCGTCGCGGAGTCGCCGCAGCCGCTGCGGTAAGATGCGCGCGTGTTCGCCGAGCGCCGTAGCCGTTTCCGCGACGCGATGGGTCCCGACTCCCTCGCCATCCTGCTGGGCCGCGGGCCGGTCACCCGCTCGAACGACACCGACTACCCCTTCCGTCAGGACAGCGACTTCTGGTACCTGACGGGCTTCGATCACCCGAATGCCGTGGCGGTGCTGCGCACCGACGACGGCCCGGCCTACACGCTCTACGTGGAGCCCCGCGACCCGGCCGCGGAGACCTGGACCGGCTATCGGCCGGGCGTCGAGGGGGCCGTGCGCGACCACGGCGCCGACGAGGCGCATCCGACCGAGAGCTTCCTGCAGCACCTGCCCGAGCTGGTCGGCCGCTTCGAGCGGATCTACCACGTGCTGGGCCGCGACACGGCCGTGGACGCGAAGCTGACGGTCACGGCCGAACAGCTGCGTCGGCGCTCTCGCGCGGGCGTCGACCCGCCGGAGGCCTTCGTCGACCCTCGCAAGATCCTGCACGAGATGCGCCTGATCAAGTCGCCCGAGGAGCTCGACATCATGCGTCGCGCCGCGGCGATCAGCGCCGAGGCCCACGAGGCGGGAGCGAAGCTGGCCCAACCCGGCTCCTGGGAATACGAGCTCGAGGCCGTCATCGAGTACACCTTCCGGCGTCGGGGCGCGCGGGGCGCCGCCTACAGCAGCATCGTCGGCGGCGGCAGCAACGCCACCGTGCTCCACTACGTGACCAACGACTGCAAGCTGCGCAGCGAGGAGCTCGTGCTGGTGGACGCCGGCTGCGAGCTCGAGGGCTACGCCTCCGACGTGACGCGAACCTATCCGGTCGGCGGACGCTTCAGCGGCCCGGGCAGGGCGCTCTACGAGCTGGTGCTCGGCGCGCAGCAGGCCGCGCTCGCCGAGTGCCGCCCGGGACGCACCCTCCCCGACGTCCACCAGGCGGCGCTGCGCGCGATCGTGGAGGGTCTGATCGACCTGGAGCTGCTCTCGGGCGACGTCGACGGGCTCATCGAGCACGAGAAGTACCGCCCCTTCTACATGCACCAGACGAGCCACTGGCTCGGGCTCGACGTCCACGACGTGGGCACCTATCGCAGGGGCGGTGCGCCCCGACCCCTCGAGCCCGGAATGGTCTTCACCGTGGAGCCCGGCGTCTACGTGGCGGCTTCCAACGAAGAGGCGGACGCGCGCTTCCGAGGCATCGGCGTGCGCATCGAAGACGACGTCGTCGTCACCGCCGAAGGGCACGAGAACCTCACGGCCGCGATCCCCAAGCTGCCCGAGGATCTCGAGGCCCTGGTCTCGGAGCGCTGAGCGCCCGAACCGCACCCCCCTTTCCAGGACGGAGTCACATGCCCGACATCGAATCGCTGCTCAAGGAGAAGCGCGTCTTCAAGCCGAGCCCCGAGTTCGCCAAGCAGGCGAACTGGAGCAAGAAGACGACCAACGAGTACCGGCGCCTGGGAGCGTCGAGCCCCGAGCGCTTCTGGGCGAAGATGGCCAAGGAGAACGTCAGCTGGTTCAGCCCCTGGAAGAAGGTGCTCGAATGGAAGCGGCCCTTCGCCAAGTGGTTCGTGGGCGGCAAGCTCAACGTCTCCTACAACTGCCTCGACCGCCACCTCGAGGGCGAGAACGCCTGGCGGCGCAACAAGGCGGCGATCATCTGGGAGGGCGAGCCCGGTGACACGCGCGTGCTCACCTTCGGAGAGCTCCATCGCGAGGTCTGCCGCTTCGCGAACGTGCTGAAGGAGCGGGGCGTCAAGAAGGGCGATCGCGTGGCGCTCTACATGCCCATGGTCCCGGAGCTCGCCATCGCCGTGCTCGCCTGCACGCGAATCGGCGCACCGCACAGCGTGGTCTTCGGGGGCTTCTCGGCCGAAGCCCTGCGCGACCGCATCAACGACGCGGGAGCGAAGCTCGTGGTGACGGCCGACGGCGGCTTCCGCCGCGGCGCTCCCCACGCGCTCAAGCCGGCCGTCGACGAGGCGCTGGAGGGCTGCCCGGAGGTCGCCAGCGTGATCGTGGTGAAGCGGACGGGCGAGCCCACGCACATGGCGCCGGGCCGCGACCACTGGTGGCACGACCTCGTGAAGGACGCCTCGGCCAAGTGCCCGCCCGCGAAGCTCGACGCGGAGCATCCGCTCTTCATCCTCTACACCAGCGGCACCACGGGAAAGCCGAAGGGCATCCTGCACACCACCGGCGGCTACCTCACCCACGTCACCACCACGGCCAGGGCCATCTTCGACCTCAAGGACACCGACACCTACTGGTGCACGGCCGACATCGGCTGGATCACCGGCCACAGCTACGTGATCTACGGGATCCTGGCCAACGGCGCGACGACGCTCATGTACGAGGGGACGCCCACCTGGCCCAAGGCCGACCGCTTCTGGGAGATCATCGAGCGTCACCGGGTGACGATCTTCTACACGGCGCCCACGGCGATTCGCACCTTCGTGCGCCTGGGCGACGAGCACCCGAAGTCGCACGACATGTCGTCGCTGCGCCTGCTCGGCACGGTGGGCGAGCCGATCAATCCGGAGGCCTGGATCTGGTACAACAAGGTGATCGGCGGAAGGCGCTGCCCCATCGTCGACACCTGGTGGCAGACCGAGACGGGCGGGATCATGATCACGCCGCTGCCGGCCGCCGTGGACACCAAGCCCGGCTCGGCGACGCGCCCCTTCCCGGGCATCGATGCCGACGTCTGGGACCACGACGGCAAACCGGTGAAGGCGCCCGACGGCGGCTTCCTCGTGCTGAAGAAGCCCTGGCCGGGCATGCTGCGCGGCATCTGGGGCGACCCCAAGCGCTTCAAGGAGCAGTACTGGAGCACGTACGAAGACGCCTACTTCGCCGGCGACGGCGCCCACCGCGACAAGGACGGCTACTTCTGGATCATGGGCCGCATCGACGACGTGATGAACGTCTCGGGGCACCGGATCGGCACCATGGAGGTCGAGAGCGCCATCGTGTCGCACCAGAAGGTCGCCGAGTCGGCCGTGGTGGGGCGCCCCGACGACCTCACGGGAACCGCCGTCGTGGCCTTCGTGACGCCGAAGGGCAACGTCGAGGCGGGCGACGGGCTGGCCGGCGAGCTGCGCGACCACGTGGCCAAGCAGATCGGCGCCATCGCGAAGCCGGCCGACGTGCGCTTCACCGACGCCCTGCCGAAGACGCGCTCGGGCAAGATCATGCGCCGCCTGCTGCGGGACATCGCGGCGGGCAAGGAGACGGTGGGCGACACCTCGACGCTCGAGGATTACAGCGTGCTGGCGAAGCTCCGCGAGTCGGAGGAGGCCTGAGGCGCTCTCCGCGCTTTGCCCCCGCGGGGTAGTCATTTTTTTCGACAGCCTGTGAACCGCGATACAGCGCCCACGGCGGCTTCAGCCGATCCTCTTCTCATTGGAAGCCCGTGGGAGGCACCAGATGATGCGACGATTCACCAGTGCTGCGGTTCTGCTGATCGCGCTGCTCTTGGCGGGTCCCGTCCTGGCGGAGCCGGCCCCGAAGAGCGAGACCCCCCAGCCGTGTCAGGCCGCCGACGAAGGCTCCGCCTCCGGCTGCGCCGCCCGCGCCCAGGGCGAGGCTGCCCCGCCGGCCGGCGACGAGGTGGCAGTGAGCAGTCCCAGCCTGCTCATCTACACGCCCCCGCCGCGCCGCGCTGCCAGCGCCCGCATCGGCGGCGTGGAGCGCCCTGGCCAGCGGCTCTAGCTCAGGTCAGTCGAGCCCTTCCGGGTCGCTGCTGCGGCGGCCCGCGATCCAGCTCCCGCTCGCGCCGAGCGAGAGACCGACGATCCCAGCGAGCGCCGGCACGTCGGGCTCGAGGGGGGCACCCAGGAGCTTCTCGGCGATGGTGCGGATGGGGCCCTTGTGGGCCACCACCATGACGCTCATGGCGCCGCTCTGCTCGAGCCGCTCGAGGGCGCCCAGCACCCGCTTCTGGAAGTCGGCCCGCGGCTCTCCGCCGGGGAACTCGAAGCCCGCGACACGGTCCTGCCAGTCCTTGTGGAGCACCGGGTCGAGCGCCTCGATCTCCTCCCGGGTCAGGCCCTCCCAGCGCCCGAAGTGGATCTCCCGCAGGTCGGCGTCGATGCGCACCGGCGCACCGCCGCTCAGGATCCGCGCGCCCTCCCAGGCCCGCTGCATGGGGCTGGCCACCACGAGATCGAAGACCTCCCGGGCGAGCTCCAGGGAGGTCTCGCGCAGCTGCGCGCGGCCAACGTCGGAGAGCGACACGTCGGTGCTTCCGTGAAAGCGGACGCTCGACTCGCCGTCGGTCTCACCGTGTCGGATCAGCACGAGACGTCGCAGCGGCGACATGGGGCATCCTCCGTGGCGTGGAAGGGCGGGAGAATCGCGCTGGCGGGCCGCTGCGTCAATCCGAAACCCAGCCCCCGGGCTGTCGCCACGCCTCGGCGTCGGCCTGGGCACTCCGTTAGACTCGTGGTCGGGGGGTTTTCGTGAGCGCTCGTGGCATCTTCCTGACGATCCTCGCCCTGCTGCTGGCGGGCGCAGCCGTGATGGCGTGGACCCGCTTCGAGGGCGGCGCCCCGGAGATCACGGCGCCCGATTCGCTCCTGCTGGGCAAGCAGGGCGGCCGGGTGGCCATCCAGGTGGCGGACCCCGGGAGCGGCCTGCGCTCGGTGACCGTGGTCCTGGCCCACCCGGAGGGTGAGACGGCCCTCGCCGC
>JAAUYK010126502.1_pt1 | contig 14254 bp, 6 predicted proteins | sample 7278021 | NCBI WGS metagenome assembly JAAUYK01 (sample SAMN14350223, study PRJNA611818) | marine sediment metagenome | isolation source: surface marine sediment (1.8m) | place: French Polynesia: Moorea | collected 2018-08
ACCGCTGGCTGCCCTCCAACCAACAGTGTAAATAGTCGACCAGCTGCAAAGTGACAGAAGGCATTATCCTCCCTTGCCATCGGTTTTGTCGGTCGGTCACTGCTGTATCCGAAATGCCAGGCGGACTGACTGACGTACGTACGCACGAGAACGCACGCGCTAACCCCTGTCGCTCGGCCGGGATCCCGTATTTGGTAGAGAGTAGGGCGGGCGATTCGACGCGATGGATGCAGCTAGCCGGCCACATTCCAATGCAGACGGAAGGGAAGGAAAGACAACTACGCACATGACGCCGGCCGGCCGAGCGGACGGAGCGGTCAGGAGGAAAGCTTCTTATTCAGAACGCCCCAATGTCCCGTTACTGCACCCGGACGCGGACGCGACGGATGCCAGCAGACTACCGGCCACGGCCGATGGACCGATCGACACTTGAATCTCAATCACATTGAGGGGAAAAATGGTGAAGAGTGGGGAGAAAATACGGGAGACTAGCTAGCAAACGAGGAGGAGACGGCGTGTCGCGTCGCGGTCCAGTGATCTCTTAAATCGAAACCTGTTTTTCGGGTACCGAGTGTCCTGACGGCCGAACGGACTGACCTTTTTCGGAGAAAACTTGGCGGAGCGTCCCCGATAAAGAGTTGCCAAATGCTGTACATATCAACAGAATGCCGTTTATCTGCATAACTTTCATTATCAACATACTTATTGTCTATGCCTACTTAGTACGACTTCAATTTTATCGACGGCGAATCTGCGGATGAACATCTGCACTGTACTAGTTTCCTTTTCGAAAGACAGTCACAGTAAATCTGGTCCAGGCAGCTAAGGACCTTGATGGTGTCTGTTTCATAACGAAACCAACACAAATCTCTACCCATTCATCTTGATCGTGCTTTAGGCACTCGCTCGTTCGCCGTCAGCCGGAGCTTGCCTTTCGCGCGTGCGTCCGCCGCAGCCGCGTCCGCCGACAGAAATGAATGTCTTTGCCACGGGCAGACGGCCGCGGCCGGACGGAGGCCAAAAGTTACGAGACCGAGCTAGCTAGCGAGTGGCCTGCGGATGGAGACATCAAATTTAAAGGGCAACTCCTCGAAGGCGACGCGAAGCATCCAAGTATGCTCGAGTACAAAGTTCTTTATCTCTTTATTTAGCTCTCCTTGTACCAAGTGTGTACGTAGTACGTAGTAGTTGTGTCTCGACGCGCGCTCCGCGGTTGGAACAAATTTGCATTTCATCACATCACAATGCGAATTAGCAGTAGTAGTATAACAATTCTCTGTGTACGTAGTAGTGGGGTAGGTAGTTCTTCTCTGCGAGACAAATTAATTCAATTGGGGGGGTTCTTCGATATATACGTATTTGTAGGGGAATTTATCACACGACTAGTAGTGACAGGAGACACTATATAGTAGATAGGGGCCGAAGAGGATCGAGGGAGACGGAAACTAAAAATTATTCTTTTAGTACGGAAAAGGTTGTCCGTAACATTACGTATACGTAGAGCGCTCAGCAAATCCTCGAGCTCGAAGTACGGGCGAGCGAGCTGGGGCTTTGCTGAAGTAAGTAGGAAGGCGCGGGTATCGCTTAATTCAGACTTGAGAAGCGGTTTTTGCGGACAGACAGGCAGAGATCGCGCACGCGTACGTACATGCACGCAGTACGTAACATGGAGAGAGAGAGAAGACTTAAGTAGCAGTGTGTGGTGTCGCTCGTTCGCGGTTGCACAGCCGTATCGCGCGTCTCGAATTCGCTGAAAACCGAGACGCGCATAAGCGCGAAGTGGGGAGGAAGATAGGAGGAAGTAGACGGTCCTCTCTTCGCCGCTTTTTGCGATTACGTACACTCGGGGAAACGTACGTGTGTGAGGGGTCCGGTAACAAAAAGGCCGAGCTGCTATCTAGGCGCCACCGCCGCGCCGATCGCCATCCAGACACTGGAAAAAGTGGCTGTCCTCTGGCTAGCCAGGCTTGGCTTGGTCCCCAGCCGACGACTGCCAGCCAGCACAGATTTCCCCGGGCGGTGGCCGACCTCTCGTATATAATCTGACATTTCATTTAAAGCACCAACCGACTCGACTGGGCGATCTTGGAGACGTGGCACTCTGTCATCACACTACACTAGGTGTCCCCTGCCGTGCTGGTGGCGAGGCTGAATCTGAGGCTGCGGTTGGAGCGGCCGCTGCGTGAGATGACCCTGCTGCTGCTGCTCGGGCCGGTAGAGCACCGTCCGAGGGAAGGTCACCTGCTGCATGTGCAGCGGCTGCCGCTCCTCCGAGGCTGCCGCCGACTGAGAGTGCACAACGGACTCGAGCGGCACCATGGTCATCACCTTGCCAGTCCGAGGGTTTCGCACAAGGGTCGTGCCCACCAGCTGCCCGTTGGAGAGCAGAACCTGGTGGCTATGACTCAGGTCCGCGTCTCCGCCGCTGCCGACGCCGCCCACCTGCTCGGGGTCCACCATGTGGTAGATGTGCTCGCTGCCCGCGTTGGCCACCGCCTGGTAGAGGTGGTCCGACGGCTGCCACGAGTAGGCAGAGTCGGAGCCGTCTGACTGAGGCCACTGTTGCAGCGGCTGCTTCTGAGGCGACGACTGGCTCTGCAGCAATTGAATCTGCTGTCCAGACTGTTGCTGTAGTTGTTGCTGCTGGTCGTTGGCCCTCGGGGAGCCGCCCATGATTGTCGATCGCGTCGAAGCGGCGGAGGAGTCATTGGACGTCACCACGGGATCGTAGGGCCAGTCCTTGGCCGATCCTCCGTTGCCGTTGCCGCCGCCAGTCGCGCTCGTGAAGTACTTGGCGCCCGGATGAGGTTGCAGTCTGGTGCTGCCTCCGCGTGTGGTCGCGCTCGCCTCGCGCGCGTCCGGCAGGTAAAACCTCAGCTTATTCCAGAAGCCTGTCTCATTCCACCGCAGAGAAACGGAAGTCTTGAGTAGGAGATTCAGTTCGGGGGCGGCAGCCAAGTCGAGGGAGGACAGCTCCTCCAGGAATATCACGACCGGCCGCAGCTTCTTGGCAAAGTTCTGCAGCGCGCATCTCATCTGCGGCCACTCGGCGGCGAGGTACGACTTCGAGACGACTAGCACGTGCCTATCGCAGAGATGAGACACGCCGGGGAACGTGTCCGCGATGCTGCTGTTGCTCGGCAGGTCCCTATACTGCAGGCACAGCTTGTAGCCGGGGTCGTCGTGCTCCAACTGCGGAACCATCACCTGCTGCACGAAGGCCTCGTCCTTGGCCGAATAGCTGACGAAAGCGTCGTAGAGCTTGTCTTGGCGGGTCTTGCCGAACACGCGGATGCCGTACTTGGAGTGCAGCCACACCCTGAGCGGCGTCCGGAAAACGAAGAGCACGACGCTGGTACACACGAGCACCACGCACACGGCGATGATGCCTATCAGAATGGGGAGAATGTTCTGCGAGCTGACATTGGCCTCGTCCCCGTCACCGCCGCCATCTTGATAGGTGACTGCGAGCGCGTCCGAACAAGTGACGTTATCGTTCAGAGGCAGAAACGCTTCCTTCTCTGAGGAGTAGCACTCGACGAGGCGCGAGTCCGAGATGAGGCCGGTGCGGGAGAATTCCATGAATCTGTTGACAAAGTCGCACTGGCAGCTCCACGCGTTGCCGGCGAGAAAGACGTAGCCGAGCTCGGGCAGCGACTGCAGGTTCCACACCGGGTAGACGGCCAGCTGGTTGCCCTCAAGGTGGAGCTCCTGGAGCGCGACCAGAGACGAGAAGGTGCGCGGGTGGATCTGCACCAGCCGGTTGTGCTGCAGGTAGAGCTGGTGAAGGGAGCTCAGGTTGGAGAACTCGTAGCCCTTCAGCTTGCGGATGAAGTTGTGAGACAGGTCGAGGATCTGCAGCTCTGGCAGCCCGTTGAACGTCTGGTTGCTGATGGCCTCGATCTGGCTGCCGTTGAGGTAGAGGCTGGTCACCCGCTTCCGGCCAATGAACGCCTGACTTTCCAGGGTGCCAGTGAAGTTGTTGCCGTCAAGGCGGATCGACGTTGCGTCCATGGGAATGAGGGGTGGCACGTCGAGGTGGCCGCGAGAAGAACACTGGATGATGTTCGCAGACCACGTGGAGTCGTGGTGGCAGCTGCATCCCTTGGGACACTGCATCCTGCAGTCGCAGGCGAAGAACTCACAGCACATGCAGAGGGCGAAGCAGTGTGCCTCGTAGCGGCACAGGAACTGATCGGAGCGCAATCGCGCGATGGACACCGAGGCCGTCGCCTGACCGCTGGCATTGGATCCGCCGGCGATCAGGTTACCGTCGCCGGCGTCCAGATCGCACTGCACGCTTTCCAGATCCATGACGCGGGGGTAGGTGTTGCCGCCGGGGGAGGACATCTGGTTGATCTTCTGCAGCCACTCCATCTCGCAATCGCAGAGGAACGGGTTGCCGGCGAGGTAGAATTCGGGCAGGGGATTATCTGAAAAACAGACAGACAGATAGACGGTCAGTGACTAGCATTGCTGCGTAGGACGAGGGAACAAAATCTGCCTCCTTTTTTGCTTAGTCGGGCAATGAAAAACGGGTAGCGTCCAATTCAGAGATCAGCATTAATTTAGAGCATTTTTAAACCTTGAAGGCTACAGGGCAAGGCGGCTAGCCTGCTAACTACAGCTAATCCCATTCCCATATGTACAGTAGTACGTATGGCGGTGCGAGTTGATCCGCCGGCCGGTTGTTTCTTGAAGGCGAGTCACCGCCCGTACCGAAATCTTCGAAGCAAAAATAGTCTGGAGCCGAACGAACGGGGAGAAGAAAGAGAGAAAGAAAGGAGAGAGGGATTAGGCCAGGAATGTGTGGACATGGACATAACATTGAGAAGCACGAAGAAACTACTAGGCACGTTGTTAGCATGGTTAGCACCTTTCCTCCCTCCCCACCTCCGTCGATGGTCAGACAGTCGGCCAGCGCCCGGCTCGCTCTCCCGCTCATGTCATAAAAGAAGGCTTAAGGGCGGGATTTTCATCCTCCTCCGTTCTTCGGCCTGCCGAACGAAAGAACGTTCGCTGCCTGCATACGCAGTAAAGGAGGAGGTGGAGGAGAAAAAGTTTTCTAGGCCGTGGTGCCGTAAGCGAGCGATTCCCGCAAAGTCATGGGGAATTATCTTTACAGCGAGCGGTGGATAGCGGGCGAGCTAGAGAGCAAGCAAGCAAGCGTTGCACTCGCGCGCCGTTTTTCACGACGAAGGCGACAAAGTGACTGATAACGTCTTCTAGAATTTCGACGCCGTCAGCCCCCCGCCCGCCCGTTGGATTTCCTTGCCTCCCTTTTCCCTTCACTCTTTAGTCGGCGACTAAAAGCTTTTCGATGCCCGCCTAGCGGCTGCTCGCTCGCACATGGCGACTCACTTGCTAGCCTGCTCAATCAGGCGGCATATCGGCGCTAGCTGCTGTCTGGTGTCACGGAATGCAAGGCGGACGGACGGACGCAGAATCAGAACGGAATAAGACGATGGCGGACGGACGGATGCAGATAAGAAATAGCCATTTGGCCCTGGCCAGCCATCGAATTGATCGCGCAGCTAGGGGTTGCCAACCGGCATTTTCTTCCCTCCCGGCCGAGCTTAATTATGCCTCCTCGGGAGATACAAAAAAAGTCTAAGCAGCCGCAAAGCGGCGGCGGGCCAGTCGAGTTTCTTCTTCCACTCTTCTCTTGGCAGCATCCGCGAGAGGAGAGAGAGCTACAATGGACGGACGGACGCGGACGCCAGGCACAATTTGTGCGTGCTCCGCGTCGCGTCGCCGCATGCACAAGAACGAGCGAAGAAGTACGTACGATGGGGGTGATGGAAAAAACTGGCTGATTGGCTGGAGGGTGCAGCATGTTTGGTCACAAAAGATATATTGGCCCTCGCCTCCTTCCCTCCTTCCTTCCTTCCGTCTTTCTCTAATCCGTGACGGGGTCGCCGCCGTTGTCGTAAAAAGTCTGCGCCCAACTCGAGACGCGGTAACGGCCGGCCCCGATCCGAACGAACGAACGAACGAAGTGGATGTGGCGGCAAGCAACGGACGGACGGCGACAGCTGTTTCCCGTAAAAGAAAGAAAGAGAGAGAGGGGAAGAACACCTGTTTTTATTTCGGCAAAAAGCCGCCGCAATAAAAATGGATGAAAAAGGCAGGCAGGCAGGCAGCGGCACGACTTGATAATGGAGACGTAAAAAAGGCAAGGGCGAGATCACATGCAGTGTCCTTCCTCCTTCTTTCTTTATCAAAGCGAACGATCGTCGCTCGAAGCGCCGAAGGGACCAACGGCGCCATTCGCGACGATGGAGTCGATCTGCGCATAGTTAATTGCGATCGATCGATCGATCGAACGATCTGCGCGGCATAAAATGCAGAGTGCGAGGATGGGATGAGATGAAAGGTGCACGACGTATCGATTCGTACCCCTAAGTCGCCTTCGAATGCCGATACGTACGTTTCTGCTAGCTGCGCCGCATGCGTACATGGGGTAGGCTCCCTCAAAAAATTCCGGGCGTTCCTCTCAGGAAAGAACGGACGATGGGATGGATGGACCGGCCGGCAGGCCGGTTGTCGGCGGGGCGAGGTCGAAGTGGTTGGCACTGGCTGACGTAATGACAAAGTGTGTAGCACAAGAGGAGAAGCCGCTGACGAATTTTACGGTCATTAATCCGGGGAATTTCATCGCCGGCGGCGAGAGAGGCTGAAACGAGTTCAAATAGTTGGAGGGGAGGAGGAGAGGAAGCGGACGAACGCACGATGATGAAGCTACTACAAATTCGGACAGAGGAAGAGCCGAGTCGCCAGGAGGAGCAGCTTTGATGAAAGGGCGGGAGGGAAGCTGGCAGGAGGAGCGGAGATGAGATAAACAGATGAAGGGAAGGAGGACGGGCGGACGGAGGTATTCGGGAAGGAAGGCAAAGTACCAAAACACAGCGGAATATGGAAATGTCAGCCACCGAGGAGATCAGAAATTCAGAATCGCGATCAAGAAGAGGGCAACAAGCGTGGTAATTAGAGAACCAGGTCGCTAATTTCTTCGTTCGCACGCTCAACTCCAGTTCAAAGGTACAAAGTGAGATCTTTCTACTCGCTAATTCTGAATGAGGCGAGGATTTGTTTGACGCGATCTCGTCCGTCTGTCAGTCTCGCTAGCTCGCTTTCAGCTCCTGAGGGCAGGACAGCGGGGGAGCGAGCGAGCGAATCATTGGCGCCGCTTTTGAAGTCGTGATTGAGACATAAATTCAGAGCTTCCTTCCTTTTTCCTCCGTCCGTCTGCGTTTCTCGTAGCTGCTTCGGGAGCTCCGCCCGCTGCCGAATTTAGATTGGCGACTGCCCAACCGCCCGCCTTCCAAAGCGGACCCAATAAAACGAGAACGTGATTCAGTTTAATATACAGCCCACCCGACACCTTCCTCTGTCCGTACGTCGAAACAGGCACTCCAGAGAGCGAGCGAGGAAGGCAGGCTGGAGTCGAGTCCGTCCGTAAGTCTGCCAAATGTTTTGAAGGACTCTTGACACGAATGAGGAGAGAAATGCTCGCTGCCTACAAACAGACAGTTTCTTGGCCAAGCACGCTATAGAGGCTAGAAACGTCTTGATATCGCCCTCACAAATATTAAGTCCTGACTGCACAAATAGTGCCTTCCATCCCATCTACGTCCGCGTCCGATGCCAGGTATCTGGCAACTCTGCTCGAATGAGGTGGCGAAAGAGTCGGCGTTTCAATTTGAGCTTCTCCTCTTTCCTTCTCGGTGTCGTCGGCGGCGGAGTGAGTGTGAGTGAGAATGACAAAAAGTGGAAAAACAGACTGACTGAGGAACTGACGCCCAAGGAGAAGACAGACAGACAGAGGGAGGCCGGCATTCCTGTTTTGGGACAAGGCGCAAACTTGAAGGCATGAAGCAGCCAGGCGAGGAGAGACATTATTGTCACCCATTCGCACTCATGGTTCCATCGGCCGAGAGAAGGAGAGAAAATCCGGGCCTAACTTTTGTAGTGCCAAATGCAGAGAGAGAGAGAGAGAGAGAGAGAGAGAGAGAGAGAGAGGGGGGGGAGGGAGGGAGAGAGAGAGAGATGGCGATTGCGGCCTCGTCTCGTCTTCCATTCGCGTCCGTCTCGCTCGTACACGCGGTACATGCGCACATGTGTGCCGTGTAAATATGGGCGAATAGCGCGCCGAGTCGCACGTATCTCCGAGGAAGCTGGCGAAGAAGCGATGGATGGACGGACATAGGGACAGACTTGCACGGGGATAGTGTTTGCGGAAAATATTTACGCGGCCGGCTAAAAAAGTGTTACAGGAAGAGTGACAGGTAGGCCGGCCGGCGTGGCATCCACGTCGGCGGGAAGACGCGCCTCTAGGATAAAATACAATTATTTACGGGAGGATGGAGGACGGAAGTGTTGGCGGGCGGCGAGCCTTCAGCAGAACTTGCGAAAAGGGGCCGGCCTGCCTGCTGCAAAAACCTCCTTAGCAATTCTGCGGCGTTGCCAAACAAAACAGCTATAGGCGCAGATTATGTCGGCGGCGGCGAGGAGGAAGTGTGGAAATAGGCAACGGGCCGAGCGGGAATTCTGCCGGCTCTGTGGCGCGGAATGCAGCAAAAACGAGTGAGTCGCATTGGTCAAAAAAGATCTTATCGGCGGAAAAACAATTTGTAACGGCCGCGGCGCGGCGTGGCGGCCGTGCCGGCAATTCCTCTCGCTGTTCAAATAGCGGAGGCGTCGTTGTCGCCGGAGACGACCACTGCACTGTAGCCATGCTCGCGACACGACCGGTGGCGGAGCTAGGCAACAGAGACGTCAAAATAGAAATTAATGATTCGTGTCTCTAGCTATGCCCCTTGCTAGCTTTGTCGACCGCCGCCCGCCCGCCCAAATTTGGGAAGGACGATAAATCAGTCATTAAAAGTCGTCGTAAATTGGCGTCGCGTCATTTGTAGCCGAGGCCGACGGGGCGGCGATGCAGCTATGAGTCAGTGGCAAAAGGCAATCAAGGTCTGTGTTTCGCATGACGCTCAATAATCCTCCTTCCTCCTCCTCCTCCTCCTCCTCGGGAAACATGTCTACAACGACGAGTGGCAAGCTGCATAAGTTATGCGCATTTGGAATAATCGGAAGCAAACAGAACGTCTCCCCGACATGCCGCAAGCATTTACTTCAGTGAGTGACTGACTGAGTGGATGGACCCAATAATAAATACGAAAAGTTTGCTTTCTCTTACCTTTCCCCTTCTGCTGCGGCTGCCCTTGTTCCCAGTCGTCTACGGTGACCGCGACCGCCGCCGGCTTCATAGTCCGCAGCTTGTTATTCTTCAGCTCCACCCTCTGGAGATGGGGGATGTCGGCGAACGTCCTCGACTCGATGCTGGAGATCGCGTTTCCGTTCAGCAGGAGGTAGCGGAGGCTAGAAAGAGGGAAGCGAGTGAGTCACGGAACATTAAAGCGAGAGGGTGATCGACACCGAAAGTATTTGTCGTTGTCGACGACAGTCCTACAGCGCTTTAGTTTAGTCATCAACGTGTACTCGAGCGCGATCTTTCATGTCGGACAACTACCGCAAAAAGGAAAGGGCCGCCGCGAATTGCCGCAGGCGGATTATATGGGATTACAAGACCGCCCGTCCGGTGCCGAGAATCGGGCGAGAAAAACGTCTGCGTTGAAATATTGATGAGATAAGAAGGAACGAGCTAGCGGTGTGCGCAGCCAGCGAAATCTCCTTCCGCAGTCCCGAGCGACGCCTTCATCGCTCGGCCGGTCGCCGTCTGCGGCGTCCGCGAATCACAGAAAAGGCAACGAGGCCAACTCAAGTCCGCCTGGCCCGATACCTCACCCCCCTCTCTCTCTCCTCCTGCCACATTCCGTCCGCGGCATGCTTCGGGGGCAATCTGAAGGGAAGTGGCAAACATGCACCACACGAAAAACCAAAATAAAATTTGCCTCGAGGACGACGTTTCCTTGCAGGAGTGGTCGCAGCGATTAAACTCAAGATTTACAATTACTCCTGTCCTGTCACGTTCCTTGCGCTTTCGACACTTTTACAATGATCACGAAAGATTCAACATCAAATTAAACGGGCAAACGTGTCCGCTAAAATTTTAGTCGATTTATGACTAGCTTGCTAGGTACGTCGGAATGCCACCACGACACGGCTGCTTTTAGCACTCGCCACTTCACACGTAGCGGTCATACAATATCTTACCTTCCAGGCAGCGACAACGGATTCAGGGCCTTGATCTTGTTGTCACTGGCGTCCAACGTGACGAGGTCAAAGCCTGAGCTGAGCTTGTAGTAGTTTCCAAGCTCCTCGACCAGGTTGTCGTGCAGGTCGAGCCATCGGACGCTTCTCGGCACGAAGGCGTAGTCGAACCAGGCCAGGCGGTTCGAGGACACGTTCAGCCAGTGCAGTTCCGACTGGCTGGTCAGCAGGCCGTTAATGTCCTCCAGCGCGTTGCCGTCCAGCCGGAGCGTCTTCAGCTTCTTGAGCGCGTTGAACACAGACTGGTGGAGCTGGGACAGAGAGTTGTGCGCCAGGTTAAGTGCTTGCAGCTCAGGAACACTTTTGAAGGCGCCAGACTCCACCTCGACGATGTCGTTGCCGGCTAGACTCAGCCCGTAGAGGTGCGATAGGCCGTCGAAGGAGCCGTTTCGCACCCTTGTGATGCGGTTCGAACCCAGGTGGAGGGTTCGGATCAGAGGCAGCTCCCGGATGGCAGCCGGCACGTCCTCCAACTGGTTGCCGTGGAGGGCCAGGTCCTGCAGGGTGGTGCAGTTCTTCAGCGTGTCGCCGTCCAGGCCGCGGAGGTTGTTGTGGTCCAGACTGAGAGAGCTGAGCTGCCCGAGCGACTGGAGAGACCGAGACCGGACGCTGGAGAGCGCGTTGTGAGACAGCCGGAGAATCTTGAGCGAGCGCAGGCTGCGGAAAGCGTTCGGCGCTAGCGTGTGGACCGCGTTGTGGTCCAGGTTGAGGACCTGCAGCGACGTCAGCGAGGCAAACGTCTGTCCGTCAAACCTGGTCAGGCGGTTGTGACTGAGGTCGAGGGCGACGAGTCGCCGCAGCGAGTTGAACGTACTCGCGCCCACCCAGTCGCTGGTGAGGCCGTTCCGCGACATGTTGAGCGTGAGCATCTGCTCGAGGCCGGAGAATAGGCCGGGCGCGAGCGCGCTTAGGCTGTTGTTTTGCAGCTGGAGGTGGCGCAGCTGGCGCGTGTAGCGGAACACCTCCGGTGGGAGGGCGACCAACTGGTTGTTGGCCAGGTTGAGCGAGAAGAGGGCGCCCATTCCCTCGAGGGCGTCGTCCTCCAGGATGTTCACGTTGTTGCCCTCCAGCAGGAGCGTGTCCAGCCTGGACAGCTGGCCGAAGACGGCGCGAGGAAGCACCGCGATGCTGTTGTGCGAGAGATCGAGCAGCTTGAGTGGCAGCCGGCACGAGCGCAACTTCGTCTGGGAGAAGCCGAGGTCGGCGGGAGCCTGAATGAAGTTGTGCGACAGATTTAGCACCCGCAGGTTGTCCAGCCCGCATAAGACGCTCTCCGGTAGCGTCCAAATGTTGTTCTCCGTCATGTTCAGCCGCCGAAGCTGGTCCAGCCCGATCAGCGCGTCCTGCTCCAGTTCCATGACCATAGCCGACCACTCGCTGTTCCGGGACCGCAGCTCCAGGGACTTGAGGCCGGAGAGACCGGAGAAGGCTAGGCTCGGCACCCGCCGGATCTTGCACGAGTCGAGGGTGAGCTTCCTGAGGTTGGCCAGGTGTCCGAAGTGGTTGGTCCTCAGGACAGACTCGTAGAAGAAGACGTCGCTGCAGGTGATGGAAACCGAGCGGGCCTTCTTCATGGACGGGCTGAACAGGCCTCCGACGTCGCCGCTGTCTCCGTGCGAGGACGCCGACGTCGCGTTGCCGCCATCCAGCGTCCTCAGCTTGCACGTGAGGGCGTCTGGAATAAGGAAGACAAAAATGGAATTAGGCTCGACCTACTTCACCCTCGGTCGTACAAAGCAGTTCCGCCTGACTCGCGACGTGGATTTTGCGAAATGCCCACTCTCAGCCGAATTCACTGCGAAAGCCGGCCCCTCAGTGTCTGTCCAAGTGCACGTCCAACCGCAGCCCCATTTGTTCAGAAACCGCAGGTGCGTCCGCGTTCGCGGAGGTAGTAAAGTCAGTCAGCTAGAGGAAGACAAGAAGCAGCTTCGTAAAGGCATCGCGCGCTCTCCGAGAGAGCTACATCTCACTGGGCTGGGAGAACAAAGTTAAGCGAGAACCGCGGAAAGAAGCGGCCGTAGCGCGTAGGAAAGGGAGCGAGAGAGAGACAAGATAAGTTCGTTATGTGTGGGAATGGGAGTCGAAGGGCTTACCCGTTTGCGCATTAAATGAGCATGACGACTCCATTGCCGGCTCCTTCCTGAGCGCCGCGTCCACCCACACCGTGACCGTGGAGGACAGGCACAGGAGGAGGATCAGCGGCGGAATGGAGGAGGAACCCATGCTGGAGGTGGGAGGGATTGTTTTGCCCTCGCTCACAGCGGTCTCCGAGTCCAGGACCTCTTCCCGCCGTCTCCCTTCCGCCTCTTCATGGCGATCACTTAATTCGATCACTTTCACAACGGCATTTCCGGATCGGAGGCCTGTTTTACACGGGAGGGCGATATACCGGTATATCACTCAACGGATATGGCTTGACAATTTTTCCTTCGTTTGTTGAGACACTACATGTCAGACAAGAACTTCTTTTGGACGAGCCGTCGTCGACGCTTCTTTCCACCGAATTTGCTCTGTTCGTCCTTCTGCACTGCGCGCGTCCGTCGCCAATTCCAGTTTCTCGTCGCGTTTCTCTTTGCAAACTGGAATCGTAAAAGATGCTGCTCGGCGCTCGCTCGCTCCAAGGCAGCGCCGGCGAGCGAGCGATCGAGCGCCTTCGGAAGCGCGCCGCCGCGGCGCCGCCGTCGGATGTCCGACATCGACGAAGTCGTCGAGGCCGCCGCCGCAGGCAGACGGGCGACCAAATCCAGTTAGGCCGAGAGGACAAAGATCGCCATAAGAAGCCAAAGACTTAACATTGATCTGGACACTCACTGTAACAAGAGAACTAAACATATCTTAGCAATTCTTTAGGCCCTTAATTTAGCTGTGTACACATCTTTTAGAAGCTGCTAAATAATCGAATGTACCAGTAACGCGACTAAATCCTTGGACTTAGAACGAGTCTATGGGAGTTTTGATGCGAACGCGTGCGCTTCTCGTTCGTTGTTCGTCCGCTCGCTCGCTCGCCGCGGGCGGCTTCCTCCTTTTGCGCCCGCTCCGCTCCGCTCCCCTCTCCGCTTCGCATCGGCCGCTTGCGCCGCTGCCCCCGGCCAAAGATTTTAATCTCGCTGGCTGTCGGCGCTCGGCGGCGTTCAGCATCCGGCTGGAGTGAGCTAGCGGACGGCCTACTACAGCCACGTCGGGATTTTTGTGTGCACCCGGTTGCTACTTATGCACTCGCCACTGATACTGCTTTTCCTCGCTCGCTCGCTCGCTCGCGCGCTCGTATTTTGTACGCAAGAAAAAGTCTTGACCGACATTTAAGATCCGAACGGCGCGGTGACGGCGGCGGGCGGGCAAGAATTTACGCCGCCATCTGTGAAACGGGAAGTGGACACGTATAGATAGGCGTATTAAACTCGTCAATATACCCAAGAAGCAATACCCTAATTGGACAGTTCTTGGTTGGTCCCGCCAGGTTATAATAATGAGACGCCGGCGCATATTTTTCGGCCCACTCCGCCGTAATACGCGTATGTCACATGAATTCCAATTTATGTGCTGTAAAGTCGTACGCGTAGCAAATGTGAGCATTGCTCTACGTATATGAACGCGAGCCTATAATGAACACAGATGTATTTTTCCACGCTCCATGAACGACATATGCGTGGGTACAGCATCAGTGGCTGTATATATGATATGTCTAAAAAAATGGTGAGTTTGGTGACGAACCCTTAACTGATAATTACGTTAATGCCATACCAACTGAAAATGTTATTCTTCCTGGAAATACATATCTCGAGTAGGACAGTTTTTAGGCTCGCTCGCCGGAAGGCAGAGCCTATATAAGTCACTCCTTGCTTTTTTTTTCCCGCTTTGCTGCCATTTCTGCCGTATTCGCAAGAAGCATGCTAGAAGGTCAAGACCATGACCATATAGGTAATTTGGGGCGTAGAATCCAAAAATCATGGTCCCCGACCTCTCCATGGGGTTCAGGGCCAAGTCGGGGGACATCTGGAGCCTGTGCAAGCACGTGGAGGCC
>JAAUYK010192903.1_pt1 | contig 14254 bp, 18 predicted proteins | sample 7278021 | NCBI WGS metagenome assembly JAAUYK01 (sample SAMN14350223, study PRJNA611818) | marine sediment metagenome | isolation source: surface marine sediment (1.8m) | place: French Polynesia: Moorea | collected 2018-08
GTGGTTCAATGACTCCTGAAATGATGCTGCAATTAAGAAAGGCAGTGTCTGAAGGTACAATGATAATCAATGAATGCTGTCAAGTTAGCACTGCGCAATGGCAAGATAATCTCTGGCAGATTGATTGTGACAACGGAAGTCAACATAAATTTAACCGTATCTGGTTGGCTACTGGTACGAGATTTAGTGTTATAGAACATCCTCTGTTGCAAGAGGTACTTGAGGTTTATCCCACAGAAATAGTTAACGGTTTACCCGTATTAGATGAATATTTACGTCTGCCCAAGTCTAACTTTTTTATTATGGGTGGTTTAGCTGCTTTACGCATTGGCCCTGTTGCCAGAAATATTGGTGGTGCAAGAATGGCTTGTAAAAGTATCGTTCCAGCAATTGTTAAACCTAGTTTGGCGATTAGGTGATTTTTTGCTTATTCTTTTTGTTAGTCATTTGATTAATAGGACTTTTTTCTTATTTCATTCGTTAACCCCTACAAGATGAATTTATGTAGTCTAAGTTGATGAAAATGGTATAATAGCTTTTCAAAAATTAGGCGATCGCAATTGATTACAGACCGTGATTATACTTCTTAATTTTAATTTCGATAAATATCAATATCAATATCAATATACGCATTCACATTTGATAAAAAATTAATACTATTGACATTAAAGCTTATCATTGGAGTAGTTTGAGTATCATCCGTTGTAATCCAAAGTACCACTTCTAATCGAGTAGCAAGATTTAATTTTTCGGCAATTTCATTTATTTGATTAGTTTTTGGTTCCAAAATTTTAATTAGTTCTGATGCCATTTCATCAACATCAATTATTTCGTTTATTATCTTTTGTGTTGATAATACCCAAGAACTGTATCTGGGTATTCTACCTGGTAATCTTTCTCCTTTCCTTCTCACTGATGTAGGTTCAATATTTAGATAATCAGTCACATCATTTGGTTCAAAATCTTCACCGTCCAAAGCAAAATATACATAGCACTCATTAGTATCCACAATATCTCCTCAAAAACATAACAACTTACATCTTCAGTCGGATAACTTATATGGGTAAACTTTCAGCTTTATCATTCAGTGTTAAAACTATCGGTTCTTCTGTTTGTTTCATTTGAGCGATCGCATTTTCTAACCACTTTACAAACGATATCACAAAAATAGCCGAAAATAATAAATAATTTAGCCATATTTCTCCAGGTTGAGGTTTAGGTATTACAGATATCTTCTTCCTCATCTAAATGCTGAAAATTGCGATCGCTAATACAAATTTTGGCCCGATTATTCTAAGAATAGCTAGGTTTGACTAAGGTTAGTAAAGTAATGTCTTACAATAACATAAATGTCCTGCCTTTATCTTAATCACTACAATCCCAAGCATAAAATACTTCAGAAAAATCTAGTTTTTTTAAAGCAGATTGCTCTATGAAGAAATTTCCAACTCCATCACTATTTTTCCAACATATATTTTCACTGTTATTAGAGTCTATTTGTAGCAGTAGAATAAAATGTCTATAATCTTCATCTGGTAAATGATAAAAGCGTTCATCACCTTCAACGACAAAAGTAGGATATCCTCCAATATTTGAGCCACAATCTGCAATTTGAGTATATTCATCCCAAAGTTGGTGATTACTGCACAAAATATCGTAAAGTTCATAACCTATTTGAGAAGTAAAATTACCATCACTAAAACTCATGGGTGCTATTTCACAACTAAATTCTAACGAGCAACTATTTTTAATTGGAAAAATATTAGTATCTAACTGTAATTTTGGTAAGAAATCAAAATCAGTAATTATTTTCTTGGAATCATAGGTTATTTCTGGAATATATAGAATGCGAAAATCTTCCTGATCTACTGGAGATTGAAGGTATTTACCATAAAATTCATTAGGTAAAATATAAAACTGTAAAATTCCTGTTTTTGGAAAGTTTTTTAAATTAGGTACTTCTGAGAAATTAATTTGCGCCAACAAATATAAATATTCTCCTTTGGCATTTTTAGGATAATCTACACCTTTGGGCAGGTATAGTAAACCACCAAACTTACTTTGCCATAGATCGAGTTTATTGTTTGCTCTTTCTTTTATTTTGATATAAGGCTTAAGAGTAGCTTCTATTTTTTGTCTGTAAAGTTCTAACTCAAAAGGTAGTTTCAGTTTTTGCCTTAGCATATAAGTCTTGATTAGATTAGTTATTTTATGAGGATTTAGCAGCAAAGCTTTGATAAATGTTTGGTTGTGGAAGATTTTTATTATCTTCTATTAGTAACTCTAAAACATCTTGAGCATTTTTTACGGCTTCTTCATAAGTATCGCCATGAGTTCGAGCATATTTGCCAAATTCGGGTAGAGAAACAATATAACATTGGTCTTCATCTGACCATTGAATTACAATGCTGTAGCGTGATTTCATTTTTGAACCTCCTTGATATCTTTAAGAAAATCTTTTACATCTTTCTCTTGATAGCGTTTAGCATCATTCCCATCTTTACCAGATATAGTTATTTTGTAATTTAACAAAGGATGACTCCATTTAGTGTGGCTTCCGTTTCCTTGTTCGCAAATACAATCTGCTTTCAATAGCATAGCTTTTAATTCTCTAATTTTCTTGGGCAAATAATTCTTCCTATATCCGCTTTCTGTTTTAAGCTTACCTCGCAAGGGGAGATTGCACCAATGACTTAAGTAATTTGTATCCTGTAACATTGAAATAAATATATTTAACCGTTGCCCTTAAATACCCGTGAGTAAAACCAAAGCAGACGATATTTGTCAAGTAAGATGTTTCAACACCGATTTAGTTGCGCAAATTAGGGAAACTTTACCCTCAGAAGATACTTTAGAGGAAATGACGGTTATATTTAATGTTTTAGCCGATCGCTTGCGGGTTAAGATCCTTTATGCTCTCAGAAACGGCGATGAGCTTTGTGTCTGCGATATTGCTGCTATGTTAAATGTCAAGATCGCAACTGCTTCCCATCATCTACGAAAAATGCGAGATTTAAAATTAGTTAAATACCGTAATGACGGCAAATTAGCTTATTATTCTTTAAAAGATGAGCGTGTAACTGATATTCTTATTTATTCTTTGCAAAAGTTAGTTTAAATATTATTTACTTTATTTTTCTCTTTTTGAATAACCGTCATTATTAATTTAATTTACATTCTAATGTTCTTTTGAACGTTTGCACGATATCATTGATATTATTCAAACATTCATTTGAACGTCAAATTGTACATTATGTCAGAACACTGTTGTCAAAACAAAGCAAAGGAATTACAAAAGCTGCAAAAACGCCAGAGTAAGGTGTTATGGATTATTTTGGTAATTAATGCAGTAATGTTTTTAGTAGAGTTTATTGGAGGTATTAAGGCTGATTCATTGTCTTTAACTGGAGATTCTTTAGATATGCTTGGTGATGCTCTAGTTTATGGTTGTAGCCTTTATGTAATTCAAAGAGGCAATAAAGCCCAGGCACGAGCAGCAATCCTTAAAGGTGGTATTATGTTTATGTCCGCGATCGCAGTATTTGCCAGAGCCACCTATCAATTATTTGCTCAAACAGTCCCCACAGTGCAAGTAATGAGCGAAATTGGTCTTTTAGCTTTGATAGCTAACTTAATCTGCTTTTTTCTGTTAATTCGTCACCGTAACGATAATATTAATATGTCTTCAGTTTGGCTGTGTTCTCGTAACGATATTATTGCCAATACCTCAGTATTGCTAACTGCTGGCTTAGTTTTCTTAACAGGTTCTTTTTGGCCAGATTTTATTTTGGGGTTATTACTCACTTTTGTTTTTGCTCAATCTGCGGGGAAAGTTCTCACTCAAGCAAGAGCGCAATTAATTTGAAATAATGATTAATAAGGGAAAAAATGAGACAATGGGAATAAATTAGACTTATTATTCTATAATACCCCTAAATTCTCTATGTTATGAGGGTAAACTAAAGGAAAACTATTAGAATATTAACTAATATTATTGACGATTATTTCCAAGAGCTTCAGCTTGGGAATTCTGAGATGCTTGAGCTAACTTATGGATTGAACATTTGTAGAGTTCACACAATTGAGCAAATTGATCTGCACGCAGTCTAGGCATAGTCCGTCCATACTCCCAATTGCGGACAGTGCTTTCAGCTACATCTAAATGATAGGCCACATCAATGGTTCTTAGCCCCGCTTGTTCTCGAAGTTGCTTCATATTCATACTTCTCAGTATACTACCAGCTTAGCGTAACTGGTTAGCTCTTTTAAATTTACTATTGACTTTTGCTAATTGATTAGCTAAAATCAAATGAAGCAAAAATATCAAATATTATGGATTTTTCAGCAAATATCAACTATGTCTAGTCCTGATAGTAATAACTTAATGAGTTTAGCTACTTATTACCAAAGTGATAAATGGAATAGTCATTCCTATGCACAGCATTATCAAAAGCATTTTGAATCCCTAAGATTTGAAAAATTGAATATTCTGGAAATAGGTGTTGGTGGATTTAGTGATACTAATTCTGGTGGTGCTTCTTTAAAAATGTGGAGGGATTTTTTTCCTAATAGTGTAATTTATGGCATTGATATCTATGATAAATCAGGTCTTGAAGAAGAAAGAATAAAAATTTTTCAAGGAAGTCAAGATGATGCTATTTTTTTAGAAAATATTGTTGAGCAAGTTGGCGGATTTAATATTATTATTGATGATGGCTGTCATATTAATAGCTATGTAATTACATCTTTCAAAACTCTTTTTCCTTTGCTTAGAGATGGAGGAATTTATGTGGTTGAAGATACTCAGACTTCCTACTGGAAAATGTTTGGAGGGAATAGTAATGATTTAAACAGTGTGACAACTACAATGGGACTATTCAAAAGTTTAGTGGACTGTCTAAACTATGAAGAATTTGATCGTCCTGGGTATGTTCCTTCTTACTTTGATAAAAATCTGATTGAGATTCATTTTTATCATAATATTGTCTTCTTTTATAAGGGAGAAAATAATGAGGGTAGCAATATTGTGGAAAATAATATCTTGCCTGAAAATCATCCTTTGATTGTTTTAGACAATATCAAACTATCTAATTCTTAAAAGTTTAATCCTTATGGAAAATGATTTTTTTTCGGTTAAAACTAAACCATTTATGAATGGAAAATGGGTTTATGCTGATGCCAAAAAAGTGTTATTAATTGTTTTTGGATTTACAGAAAAAACCAATTCTCTAATTTTAATACGTCAATATCGACCTCCCGTTAATAAATTTGTAATTAGTGCGCCTATGGGAGCTTTTCCTGATGCTTCATTAGATAAAATAATACCAATTGCAGCCAAAGAAGCGGAAGGAGAAACAGGTTATAAGATTCTAGATATCAACTATTTTTTGACCATTGATCGTTCTCCTGGCTTAACAAATGAAAAGGCACATATTTTTGTTAGTAAATACAGTGAAAAATCGGGAGAGCAAAATATTCATGAAGATGAAATAATTGAAGTTTTACGTATTCCTAAAAATCAAATCTTAAATGAGATTATAAAGTATACAAATCTAGGGGATGATATAGATTCTAGTATTTTACTTTTACTGAATTTACCTGTTTAACTATACAGTGACCAGTGAACAGTTACCAGTTATTAATTATTGGCCACTGGTCACTGTTCACTGAAAAACTTCTTATTTGGAGTATCTTTCTAATAATTGAGAAATTTCCGGGTTATATATCCGTAGATAATTCCAATAATTACCAAACACAGTTTCTACATATCCTTTTGTTTCTCGGAAAGGTATTTTTTCCACAAAAGCATCAGGATCACTTTCCTGATATCTTCTTACCCATTTTGAAACATTACCGGGTCCGGCGTTGTAACTAGCGATCGCTAATAAAGAGTTATTACTATATTTAGAATGGGTATAATTTAAGTACCAAGTTCCTAAATTAATGTTGTCATCAGGATCGGTTAAAGAATAATTGTCTAAATTAATTTGATTAGCTACCCATTCCCCTGTTGCCGGCATTACCTGCATTAAACCGGTTGCACCAACTGGAGACTTAATTTCCTTTTCAAAACGTGATTCTTGACGCATTAAAGAGGTAACTAAAAGAGGGTTTAATTGACGACGGTTAGACCATTCTGTAATGGGACCATAGTAAGGAAAAGGGAATAAAGTTTGCCAATATTTATCCGTTTCTCTGAGTTCTTGCCATTGTTTTTGTTGTTCGGGATCATCTTTTTTCTGAAGGGCCCAAACTTGATTAATTCCTTGCAGATTTTTCCCTTGAACTAACTTTAATAAAGCATCGGTAAATCCTTCATTAACGCTTAATTCTTGGCTATCAGCGATTTCTGCTTGGAATAAAGCGATCGCATCTTGATCTTCTCCTAAACGATACAACTCCTTAAACATGGGAGAACCAGCAGGAGGAAGAGGACGACTTGTAGGTTTATTAACTTGGGGCAACATTTGACGAATATTGTTAAAATTCCCCACATTCCAGCCTAACTGTACCGCCGATCGCCAAGCATAGTAAGATTGAGGATGACGGGCAACTACGTATTCAAAAGCGGATTGAGAATCTTGTACCCGACCCAATTTTGCTGCCCATTTTCCGACCCAAAAAGCAGCTTTGGGGGCAATAGAACTATCAGAGTTATTGGTGGTGATAGGTTGGGCCCAAGTCCAAGCTTCGAGAGCATCTCCTCTTTCTGCTGCTTGTTGAGCCATTTGCCAACGATATTTTGCTGTTGCGTCTGAGTTGGCGTATTGAGATAAAAGGGTTTGACGAACTGCGGCCGCTTCCGTCCCCCTATTCGATTTATCTAGCAATTTAGCCTTGTCTAAAAGGGCTTCTGGGGCTTGTTCGGGAAATTTTTTGATAATTTCGTCCAAATAAGTGATAGCGGTCTGTGGAGGGGATAATTGAGCTAATCGTTTCAGCCCGAGGGCTGTTTCTTGGGCTTGAGGGAAACCAAACATGAGTTGACGATAGGCAGCGATTACCGTTTCCCTGTTATTACCTCGGGGTTGCACTTGTTGTCCCCTAGCGATGCGATAGTAATTTTGAGGAGTTTTGGGGGCTTTTTGGTAAGCGATGGCTGCTTTGTAAAAATCATTGACTCTCCAGTAACCGTCGGCGATTATTTGCCAGTCTTCGGGGGTTAGTTGTGCCGCATATTGGTTAACTAAGCGATCTCGTATGGGGTTGGTTTGGGGGTCATTGGCTGCGTATCTTGCTAACAAGAGCAATAGTTTAGGTTGATTGGGGTTTTCTTTTAACCTTTTACGGATCACCGTTTGAATATTGGGATGTTGGGGAAATTTTTCAATACCTTGGTCCCAATAACTCGGATCATAGTTTCCCAGTTTATATAATGCTTTAGCAGAGGCTAAAGAGTCGGGATAGGTTTTTATTAGTTCTTTCCAGGTTTTTTGTGCTAAGTCTGTTTCATTGGTTAACTCGTAACCACGACCCCGTTTAAGAAGAATATAGGGCTTCATGGGGGGATATTCTTTTTCTAACCCTTCCAATTGCCGTAAAGCTGGGCCGCCTTCGTATTCTTTGAGGAGATCACTGGCTAATAAGTAACGGGCCCGACTTCTTTCTAGGGAGAGATTTTTAGACGCTGCGATCGCTTCTAGTTGTTCTCGTCTTTGTTGTGGCGGAACTTCAGCTAGGGTTAAGACAAGGGATGGCTGGTTAATGTCTTCTTCTAGGGCAGTTTCGACTTTAGCTTGTTGTCTTGTTTCAAACCATTCTAGGACTTTCGGAGTTAAGGCAACAGTGCTGATAGAACCTAGTAACGCGATACTAGATAGAATCAGAAGAGGACGTTTATCTTTCAGTGGTTTAAGCATTCTATTCCCACACACAACAACTTAAGACTACATTATACTCTTAATATTTTCTAAACAATTTTTTTTAGCAGCGAACAGTTAATAATTAAGATGAATATAACTGGTAACTGATAACGGATAGTTATATATCAAACTAATTGATATTTAATCTACAAAACAAAACTCTGAATTTACACAAGTTAACATTGTCTTTTTTTTGGCTGATTTTGACTTATTTTGCTCCATATTTGCATTTTGGCTATTTTCGTGTTATCTTGCCTATCAGGTAGGATCGGGAAATAAGTGTACCTACAGATTAGCTTTTTCCTGGCAAATGCCTAAACTCCGTTAAAAGCACTTCCCTACTGTTGAAATTTTTATCTAAATTGATCCATCAGATTGTAACGTTTTAAAAATGATATTTTAATTTTTGTAAACTGATGTTGACAACCGTGCGATCCTGTGTATATGAGTATTTTGAAACTTTTTGATCTTTTTTCGGGGATAAAGATTATTGTAGGGGTTTAATACCATTAAACCCACCAAACTAACTATTAAAAGTAATTTAATCATGATTGGTAATTGAGTCTAATGTTTTCATAGTCCTTTCCGTTGTAAAAAATTTTCTAATTTTTCTCGCAGAGAGGTTTGAATAGTAGATAATTGTTGTTGGTTTAGTAGGTGTTTATTTTTAAAATTTTCAAATAATCCTGTTTCTTGTTCATATAAAAGCTGTCCATCACGACTTACATAATGAGCAATTAAAGGAGAACAATATTCAAGATTAACCAGATCAATTTTATCATCAGGAATGTTAAATATATCAGCTAGAATACTATAAATTTCTAAAAGATTAAATCCTGTCATAGTTTGGTTTTTGGTTTCATCATACAATATAGCAAAGTCCCAGTCACTATGAGAATCATGATCACCTCTTGCTCTCGAACCAAACAAAATTAGTATTTTTAGATGAGGAATTTTTTGTACTAATTTATCTGAAAAATTATGTAATTGATTGACATTGAATATCGACATTTTCGTAGAATTTTAATACACTTCATTATGATAACAAATTGCTAAAAGCAGAATTTTTTATTACTATTTGTCGTATTTTTCTAAGGGTTTCATAAAATCACTAACTGAACCGCGCTCAATCTTACCCTGTACATAATCTTGTTCTGATTTTGCAACATTCTCTAATAATTCTTTTCGTTTTCATTCTCGTAGAAGATTTTGGATAATATAACTGTTTATTGTTCATTCTAACCCACCCTATTTAACTGCGTTTAGCGATAAATGATGTATGCTATGGAAGAAGGCAAAAAATAAGATTAGAAAAAGAGTTACAGCTATGTCAATTATTCTTACTCTTGAACAGGAAAATTTTGTCAAAGAAAAACTAAAAACGGGAAGATATCAAAGCATTGATCAAGTGATTACCGAAGCCTTTCACTTATTAGAACAACAAAGTCAAAAACAACCAGTCAATTGTGGCGATGAACAACTATCATGGGAGGAAACCTATCAAGAGATGGCACAAGAAAAAGAAGATTGGTCAGAATGGGATATTACCCTTACTGATTGATTAGAAGTGGAATTGATAATTGACACCAATAGATATTATTGAATAGATGTGTATTATTTATACGCTGAATCATGATCGGAATGTAAGGATAAAAATCTTAAATAATCCCCTTCTCTCAAGACAATACACCGACACTTTTGGGTAACTCTCAAACTATATAGAGTCTCTCCTTTTTTACCTTTTTTGGAACGAATCATCTCCCATTTCAAGCCTTTATCTTTATATAATTGTTCCCAAGTTAATTGAGAAATTTTCCGAAAAGTCTTTAAGATAGCCACTGCCTCTACTTTAGGTAAATTAAATAAATCTTTCTGAAACACTGGGTTATTAAGATCGAGTAATATTTTACTCATTATGTTCTATATTCGTTTCTAATTCATCTAAATTTGAGGTTTGTGGTGGATGATTTGCATTCCATTCTAAGGCTTGATCAAGTTTTTCAACGAAAGGAGATTTATGTAACCAACTTTCATCTAATGGAACATCTTCGCATAAAGTCTGGTAAAAAGTTTCCCATTCTTTTCCCCATTGTTTTAAATCAATAACAACGGCCGTTTTTCGACCCTGATCATCGACAATAAATTGAATTCCTTTCATACATTATCGTCAATTCTAAAATTCTCATCAATTATAACTCACATCTTGCACCTTTGATAAAATTAGCTAGTTTACAGAGGGAACAGGGAACATAAAATAGGTAAAAGGGTTGATTTTGACTGTAACTAATTTGGAATTGATTTTATTTGTTTTATTATTAAATTTTTATGTACTGGTGAAAAATATCAGTTAAACCTATTGACTAAACGCAGCCTACTTAATGAAAATGGTGGGTTACGACGGATTTTTATATTCTAATTATTACCTAAATTATAGCCGTCTAACCCACCCTACTTAACTGTTCACTGTTCACTGAATAGGATCAGACTCCCCGACAAGAATAAAACCGGCCCAGTTAACCGGTTCGGGGTTGGTTTTCATGGTGCTTAACATGGCTTGGCGTAATGCTTGGGCTTTGTTTTGTCCTGTTTGCAGGTTCTTATGAAAGTCAATCATTAATTCAGAGGTTGCTGCATCGGGAACTAACCATAAAGACATGACCACACTGGGGACTCCAGCAGCGATGAAGGGACGAGAAATGCCGACAATACCATCACTGGTGATTTCTCCTAAACCTGTCTCACACGCGCTTAAAACCACTAATTCTGCTTGTAGATCCAAACCGTAAATTTCTCCGTCCCGTAAAAAGCCATCATTGCTGCTGGAAGAGGCAAAAACTAAGCTTGTGGGATCTCCATGAGTTGCAAAGTGGATGATGTCTGCATATTCTATATTATTTTTAATTAGCCATTCGGTTGCATTTTCTCCAATAAGGGGAGTTGTATCCAATAATTCGGCGATCGCATAAGCTTCTTCTTCGGTTCCGGGTAAGGGATCAAGAGGTTGATTATTGTTACCTCTAGGCATTTCTGGGTTGCCAACAATTAAGGCTGTTTTAAAATTTTTAGGGGTTTGTTTAGCTTGTTGTTGTGCGGTAAATTTTAATAATTGAATGGAAGGTGCAACTCTCAGGGTATGGTTTTCAATCAGGTATTGATTATTGTTATTTTTTAGTGCAGCAAAAGGAACTTTAAAGAGTTCCCCGTCTGGAATAATAACTATTTCTTCTTCTGGGTTGCTGGGTAAATGTTGAGCGATAGGATCGATTAATATTTTGTGCAGTTGTTGTAAACAGTCGTCATCTTTATGACAGGTTCCTTCTTTTAAGTTTTCGGTAACTTCTTGGCTGTTTCTTCCTCTAACTGTGGCAAAGGTATTATTAGAAAGATCGGCAATGGAACCATCAATATTATAGTTAACGTTGGTAGCGACGGGATTATTTTGGTGTATAAAGAGGGTTGTTGCTGTTGCAATAGCTGTTAGGGTTAGTCCTGCAATTAAATAGGGTTTTCGGTTACGAAGGAAATATACGGTTAAACCTGTACCGATGACGAGTATAAGGATAGGAATAACAGGAATATTAGCAGCAGAAACTGATTCTTTTGGGTTGAGGTTAACGTTAGCAAAGTGAACTTCCCCCGTTGGTTTAACTACCCAGATATATACTTTGGGTTCGTATTCTTGAGGTATTGCGGCATAACCAAAATCGATACTTGTAGGTGTAAAGTATTTGATTAATGTTGCGTTTTGTTCTTTGGCAATATCTTTAATTTCATCAATGCTTATAGATGATTCTGTATTACGACTGATGTAATAAGAAAGAGTGCGAGTACGTCCATATTCGGCAAACGCTAAAGCATCTGTATAGTTGTTTTGTTTAATTCTTAATTCTGTTAATCCTTGAGGGAATATTCCCTGAATTTGTCCTAATACATATCCTTCCCAAAGTCCACCCAATTCATTACCATACATACTAAGGCCGTCTAGCTCATAATTCCAATATATTTGATCATTTTTCATAGCTTCTAGAAACAAATTCTCTGCTTCACTTTCTTTTCCTTCTCTTAATAATGCTAATCCAAGATTTGATTGGATTAATGCAATTAAACTCCCATCATTTTGTTTTTCTTCTCTGGCATTTATTAAGGAATCTATTGGTTCTTTATAGTTTTTAATAGCTTTATTATAGTTACCCAACGAAAAATAAACATCTCCAATAAGTTTATGAATAAAAGGGTCTTGTTCCTGATTATTTTTATCATCATTATTAATACTTTTTGTAAGAGAATTCATTGCTTTATCATATTGTTTGGTTGCAATATAAGCTTGGTGTATTGAATGCCACGGATTTGGTATTTCTCCAGATTCTAAATCTTTTTCACAAGCTTTGACAGCTTTATCATAAGCTTCAGCAATAAGATAAACTTGACATATACTATCCCAACGATATTCATCGTGATATTTTGTTATAGCTTCAATTTTTTCCAAATCTTCTATTAGATTTTTCTTATCTGATTCAGAAACATATACATTATAGCTCCATAAGTTCTCTATCATAAAGAAAAAATGATTGATTTCATTTACTGGTGTATTTTCTGTTATTTCTATTCTTGATTCTTGATAAGTTGCCTGCGCTGAAGCTGAAGAAATAGTCAACTTTTTCTGAGTTATAGTCTCTATAGGATTAGAAAATATAGAAGCTAAAGTAATAACTGCTGCTGTTGCTAATTGAGATAATTTCATGATTAATAGTAATTAGATAATGGTTGATAGAGGCAAGAGGGAACAGGGAACAGGGAACAGAATTTTATGATTTCAACTTCTTGATAAGAGAAATAATCATTCTGCTTTCCTGCTTAATTTCATCAATAATTGATTCTATATCATTAAAATTACATAGATTGACTCTTGCGGATAAAATAAGATGAGTTTCTAATTCATTGATAGAACCTTGAGCAATATTCAAAAATCTTACATAATCTCCTGTTGATCTTCTCCCATAACCTTCCGCAATATTAGCAGGAATAGAAGTTGCTGATCGCCTAATTTGTTGAACCATACCATAAATTTCTTCTTTAGGAAATTTTTGTGTTAGAACATAACATTTTTCAGCAATAATCATACCTTTTTGCCATACTTTCAGATCCTTAAAATCCCTAACTTCAGACATAAGATACTCTGACTGTTGCCTGTTCCCCGTTCCCCGTTGCCTTTCTGAAAAATAAGCCATAATAAACTCCAACTGTTGCCTGTTGCCTGTTCCCTGTTCCCTCTAAAAATCTAAAAAGCAGGTTCTTCTGATTCTTCATCAATAAGAATTTCAGACATATCATAATAAACTCGTTTACCTTCTGCAAAAGTTTCTGGTTTTTTTTCTCCTCTAACTAACACAGGTTCTTTACTAGGAAACTGACGACGATTAATCAAATCTCTTAACACCTCATTAGGATTATCTTTTCCTTCTAAAGTAAACAATAAATCATCTTCATTACAAACAGCATTTTCATTTTTAACTGCACAAACTACATTAACATCTCTATCAGGAACCCAAGTATCTACTTCCGCAACAACATATTTTAAACCATCACGATTATGTATTCTTTGAAACCGTTTAGCAACCTCCTTACAACGTTCTTCTGGACTCCATTTTTCCCCAAAATAATAATTCTCAGGTTTCCAGGAAATAATCGTTGTTTGTGTTTGTGACTTCGGTTTATTAACTACAGTTGCAGGAACCATTTGACCGTTATATTCGTCTTGTTCACAAGTAAAGGTTATGCCTTCTTTTGTAGCAGTCGAAACAGAATCTTCTTCCTTATTAGTCATAGCATTAACCAAAAAGGCACCTATTAAGACAAAAGGAATTACAGAATAAATGAAAAGCTTTTCGTAACTAATCATGATTTACACCAGTATATGTTGTTAGGAAGTTAAGAGATATTCTTCGTAAGCTTTTAAACATTCAAATCGCTAGTTTAGACAAGGGAACAGGTAACAGGTAACAGGTAACAAATAAAGGTTTAGAGACTGTCTAATAAATGCGTGTCAGCTTAACTCGGAATGATATCTAATATGAGATTCCTGGTTTATTGGAATTACAGTTAAGAGAGATTACTCGTATCTCGGAATGACAATTATAGTAGTTTCCAGTACGTTTGAGATCCAGTAGTGTGAGAATCTTGCTAACTAGAGATAAAAAATGTTACTCACTAGAAATAACAAATGTTTAAACAACATTAGTATAAACTAAGTCAAAGAATTAGCAACGTCCCATTGTGACAATTTTATATAGCAATAGACAGGCTAGTTAGGACACATAAATTATATTTTAAGGGAACAGGGAACAGGGAACAGGGAACAGAAAAATGTCCTAATAGCTTTGGCGACTGCTATA
>JAAUYK010055037.1_pt1 | contig 14252 bp, 11 predicted proteins | sample 7278021 | NCBI WGS metagenome assembly JAAUYK01 (sample SAMN14350223, study PRJNA611818) | marine sediment metagenome | isolation source: surface marine sediment (1.8m) | place: French Polynesia: Moorea | collected 2018-08
AGTGTTTTGTAGGACATTTTCCAGTTAGGGCAAATTCCGTGTAGGGCAAAGTGTGGTAGTGCCCAAAAATCCTTGTAGGGCAAAGTACGGTAGGGCATTCTCCATCGTCCCTTTGCATTATATGAACATTCGACAGATTCTACATTTCCTTCTACGCACGTACATATAACGCGCAAAAACGAAACAAAAATCGCGGAATACGCATGCCGAGATTTTAGACCATTGACCGATTGATGTCATTATTAACCGCGGTGGTTGCACGTACGTGTAACTTTTTCTATTTGATATTATAGCTAGGCATATAGTAATACTTTATCAATTTCGGCTAGGAGCATCCAATCTGTTTCTAATTAACTAGAGTCAAACATAACCCCGATCGACTGCGTCGGTCGGTCGGTCACTCAAACAGGATAGGTTGCCCGCGAAACGGAGACGTCTGGCCGCCGGGGAATGGGCGTCGAACGCCGGATCGACGGACGCGGACGGACCGACAGTTTTCCCGCCAAATATCTGGCTGGCGTCGGTCGGGAGGGCGCCCGAAGGATTTGGACCAACGCCGAATTAAATCCACTACAGAGTTAATCTTTGGTTGATTAGCGTATTGAGCTGCCATTTCTTCAATTACACCTCTATTTGTGATTAGAAGTTAAACTAGCCGGCATATTTTTTCACGGGTGTCACGATCATGCAATCAAAATTGTCAATTGGCTGTTAGAAACGGGCACGAAATATCCCTAATTCCATATGGCTAGAAAGGTATGGTAGTATGGACGGACAAGAATTTGCACATTTTGAGGATTGATGAAGAAGCTCTTTTTACGCGGGGGTATTCGTTGAATTTTCTTGCCAACAGAGGGCATATTGCTGGTGGACCATAAACATTCCTGTTCCATCGGAATTTTGGACGCCTGGCGGTCAAACACGGAAGCTGAAATCGACCAAATTTTAGTCTCCGTTTTCGAAGCAGAGAAGCGAAGATATGAGAGGAAAACGCAATAGGATTCTTAAACAGACCCTTGCGCGTTCATTGCACGTTGAAATGGCTAAATTATTAGAATTTAATTCCCAGGGGTATATTTTTGAAATAGCCCGCTCAGTCGAGGTTGCGCGACTCGAATCCACCTGATCGACCAATAAAACAGCGGATAGAAAAGCGAGTTTTTAAAAGGACCTAAAACAAACGGGTCAGCAATTATAATTTTGGCAAGGTATCACGATACCGCGAGGCTGAATTGAAGGATCCAATCGGGAGTCGCAGTCAATCCCCTCGGATCTGTGGAAACAGCTGCGAGCGAGTCTGTCTCGCTCCGCCGAGTGAGGGAGAAAGAGAGAGAGCGAGAGAGAGAGAGGAAGAAAAAGACAACAGAAAGATTCGGCGGCGAAAATTATAATCGAAAATTCAGCCTCTGAGGTCGAGTGCCGCCGCCCCCGCGTTGATGTCCCCCTTCAGCGGGGTCTGATCTGTCCGGCCCCGCCATTCGGCAGGCTGCCATGAGCGCGATGGCGCCGATTTGCGCCGATTCCGCCGCCGCCGCCACCGCCGCCGCCGCTGCAGCCGCCGCGACGAGCGCGGCCGTCGCCTCGAACGACGCGGAGACGGCCGTCGTCGTCGTCGCCACGGACCGGGAGGAGGACATGGAGGTCGACGAGGGCAGCGGCGCGAGGCGCAAGAGGAATAGCAGCAGCGGCGGCGGGTCCGGCGCGGACGGCGGCAGCGGCAACAGCAACAGCGGCAACAGCAGTGGCGTCCGCGCGTCCAGGCATGGAAAACTCAGGTAGGGATTGATTGATTGATTGCGTTTTCTATATATATGTTTGTTATTGACGCACGTACATGTGTTTCAGGCGTTGCCGTACGCACCGACAGTCGCGTCGGACCAGAGTCCGGGCCGAGTACCGCGACACCCTGGCCGAGATCTTCTGCCTGCAGCAGCTACAGCCCGGGTTCGTGGGCGCCGACGTGACTGCGGCCGCGAGGAGCAGCCCCACGCCGGAGTTCGTCGCCTTCCTCGACGAGAGCGCCTGCCGGGACGATGTGTTCGAGCAGGTGCGAAAGGAGGTGGCGGCGTCGGCGCCGATTCCTCCGGCGGCGACGGCGGCGACGTCGCAGCCCGAGGCTCCGACTGTGCCTCTGGCCTCCTCGGCGTCGACCGCACAAACGGCGTCCGCCACCGTCAACCACAAACCTCCGCCGCTGACGCTGCCGCCGGCCTCGGTGGCGGTCTCGTCGCCGGCCGCGCCGTCGCGTCTCCCCCCCGCCAAATCGGAGCCGTCGTCGTCGACTGACGCGGACCCGGCCTCGGCCTCCGCCACGCCCACCACTCCTAGTCAGCAGGGCACGAGAGATCAAGAGCAGCCGCAACAGCAAGAGGCGTCGACGCCCGCGGCCGTTCCCGAATCCGCGCCGCCGCCGCCGCCGCTGACGCCTCGCCAGGAGAAGGTCATCGTACAGAAGAGGCTAATGGGCGACGCATACCGCGCAGTGCAAGAGGCGGCGGCCAGGCAGCGACAGAAGAAGCGTCCGGCCGACTGCGGCGCGCAGCCCTCCCCCTTCGCGTACAGCAGCCTCATGAAGCAGGAGGGCTACGTGCTGCGTCGGGTCGGCGAGCTGCAGCGCGAGGGACTCTGGTCCGGCAGGCGGCTGCCCAAGGTTTGCGAGCGTCCGAGGCCGAAGACGCACCACGACGCCCTGCTCGGCGAGATGCAGTGGCTCGCGGTGGACTTTGCGCAGGAGCGGACGTGGAAGAAGTCCGCGGCCAAGATGCTGGCGTACAGCGCCAAGGCCTTCGTGGAGACGTGGCCGGAGAGGCGGGAGAAGCTGAGGATGGAGCGGGACCGGAAGCGGCGCCGGCTGGCCTCCTTCCAGGCGTCCGAGATCGACGCGTTCTGGTCGCGGATGGGCGAGCTGGCCGACGCCAAGGACAGGATGGCCGCCGCGCACTCGACGGCCATCGCCGTCTGCGCGACGCCGAGGAGGAGGAAGGGGCGCGGCTCGCCCGTCTCCGTCGCCGCCTCCCCGGCGGCACTCGTCAATGGCGTCCTCGATGCGGAGGACGACGACGCCGGCGGCGACGACCAAGAGTACCTGATGGACTTCGACGACGAGTCGACGATTAGTGAGCAGGAGCGGCACGAGCAGAGAGCCTCCTCTGCTGGCGAGAAGCCGCAGGTGGAGGGTGTTGGAAGCGAACTGACTTTGTTGGCGGCCGACGTCGCCACGCCCCTCGAGTCTCTCGTGCCCAGTGAGTACTTCGAGCTCGGCGACGGGCGCAGAAAAGATTCAGATTGGGAGGACTCGGACGACGAATCTGCCGCATCCACCTCGTCGGCGGCCTCGAGCCTGTCGTCCCTGTCCGAGACGGACCTATCCGACATCACGGGGGCGGACGTGGAGGCGCTGGAGCCGTCCGGCCTCGCCGCCGTCATGTGCTCTCTCCCTCGTTCCCTGCCCCCGGCGCCGACGCTGGAGCGCGTGACGCGCGTCAACCTGAAGCCTCGACAGCGCCAGCTCTATGACGACTACCTCGCCACCTCGTCTGTCAAGTGCAGCATGGAGAGCGGCGACGCCAAGGAGATCGCTGCCATCCTCGCCCGCCTCAGAGACATCTGCAACCACCCGAGACTGTCCGGCGGCGGCTTCGACGGCGATCCTCCCGTGCGGCTTCGTCCCTCCTTCCCCCGCGTCTCCGACCGCGCCTACCACCGGCTCGTGACCTCCGCCCTCGACTACGACCCCTACAGGCATGTCGACCTCGACTCGCTGAACCTGGTGTACCTGACGCACGAGGTCAGACTGACCGCGATCACGTCCGACCGGATACGAAAGTTCTGCGCGCCCCGGAGACTCATCGAAGAGCTGCCGACGTCGGCACAATCGGGGAGGCCGGCTGCTCCTCCGGTGCCGAGGGGAAAGCTGGGCGAGAACGCCATCCTGCAGCAGGTGGCGGCCAACGCCAGCGCGGTCGGTGCTAGGACGCTGAACAGGACCAGGTCCCTGAACATGCGACAGCAACAGCCGCAGAAGTCAGGTTCTTCGTCTGCAGGGTCCTCTCCTGCCAAGGCCAAGGTCGCCGCGGCTAAGGAGGACGCCACCAAGGCCGGCTCGTCCTCCGCTGACAAGGCGGCCACCAAGAAGCTCGCTTTCCACGCGGAATCCCTCAAGATCATCGCCCGCTTCAACGAGCGGCGCTGCAGGGGACTCCCACTCTACGGGCAGGACCTGATCAGCGCGCTATACATCATGAAGCCCTCCGGCTCGAGGTCGGGCCACCTCGGGTCCGTCGGCGGTGTCGGAGTCGGCGGCACGCCCATCACGCCATCCAAGAGGCCGACAGCGTCGTCGTCAACGTCATCGTCGTCGTCGTCGCGAGTGCAGAAGACCTCCCAGTCGGGGTATCTCGAATGCATGGAGGCGGCCGACAGCTGGGAGCACGGCGACCAGAGCACGGCGCTCGCCGATCTCGTCTCCGTCTCCAGAGCGAGCGAGGAGTCCGTCGAGTCTGTCGGGACCCTGGTGGCCTCGCCCGTGGACCTCGTCCACTCGTGGAGCCCCAGCATCTACCGCGCGGAGCGGAAGGTCGTCTCGGACCTGTCTGACCTCTCCTCCACCCTGAGGCTTCCCTTGGCGCCCGACCCGGCGGCGTCTCTGTCGTCACCAACGATGGCATCGTCTCTTTCTGCCGCCGGGCGCATCGATCTGGCAGCCGAGTCGGCCAAGCTCGAGGAGTTGATGCTGCTGCTTCATGAATTCAGGTTAGTGTCAACGCTACTTTTCGCCTCGATTTTTGCAATGAAATATTCACGGATATGGCCTTTAAAATCAGATGTTATCGTCTAGCACTGGCTGTCAATTGACCGCAGAGTGATTTCCACTTTACGTTACATACAGATTGAACAAGCAAAAGGCTGTGGTGTTCTGCGAGAACGCGGAGATGCTCCTGCTCCTCCGCACCCACCTCCGCCGCCGTCGCTTCCCCTTTGTCTTCCTGGACGGCGATTGCCGGCGCGCGGACCGGACGCGGCAGCTGGCGCGGTTCGCCGCCCCCGGCCACGACGCCGCCTGTCTCCTCACCGGGGTGGCCACCTCCGCCTCGGGCGCCGCCGGAGTCGTCTCCGGAGTCGGGCACGTCGTATTCTACGACGTCTGTCCCGGCATGACCACGGCCAACACTGAGAAATGGATGAGGTAAGCTAGCTTAAAAAAATTCATAGCGAAGATCTTGTGGCTAATTCAAATTGTTATAAAAGGCTGCTCGGTGGCTTCGCCACTTCCCGTGGCTCGACCCTGGTCGTCCACCGCCTCGTCTGCTCCTCGACCGTGGAGGACGGATTCTCGAGAGTCGCCCAGAAGGAGGATGCCAACAACAGGATCGCGCCTGACGCCATCGAGGGAGACGACAACGGAATCGTGTGGAAGTTCAAGCGGCGGACCCTGGAGGCCCTTTTCGGAGCGGCCGGCGTGGGAGTGACGCCGCCGATCTTCGGCGACAACGGCATCAAGAAGGAGGACGAAGAGACGACGGCAGGAGATAAGGTATTTGGCCGTTTTGTCGTTTCGCAATGCAGACGCGGAGCTCTCATTCACGTTGCACAATGCCCAATCTTCTAGCTCTGTGACGACGCAAAGTCGCTGGCCCATTTGAGAAAGTTGTGGACTAGCTGCGGAAATAACATCAACGAGGAGGCGGACGCCGCCCAGGAGAGCTCCCTGAGCAGGATCCTGGACGACGACAGCAGCCTGATGGACGAGGCCGACTACGAGTACGTTCCGGCGGATGAGAACGATTTCAAGACGACAAGGAGGGAGATTAGCGAACTCAACTCCCTGGAAAAGTGAGTAACCTTAGTTATAAAGCATAAATGTTGGACTTATTCTGACAAGACGTGTACTATAAATTCAGGTTTGCGCTGAAGTCGATCACCAACCAAGACGTCTATCCGGACCCGTTCCTGGACTCCGGCGTGAGAGACGACGAGGAGGCCGCAGCAGCCGCGATGAAAGCCGAGTGGGAGACGTGCCGGCAGAACGAGCTGACCGACCTGGCGAAGGAGCTGGACTACCTCGACTCGCTCCCCTACTGCCTCACGTTCTCGTCCGAGGACGCGGCGAGGTCGTGGCACGGGAAGGACGGCCAGCCAATGCCGCTGTGGACGGCGCCGTCGGCGGCCGCCGTGGCCATGATGGAAGCTGGTCAGTCAGAGGAGCGAGCCCCGCTTTGGGAGCCGAGCATAACCGGAGACTTTCTCTCTATTACAGACCTCATGGAACACTACCTCACGTTTCTCTACCGAAGCGAGCTCATGGACGAGTCTGAGCTGCCGCCGGTGCACATCAAGAAGGAGAAGGAGCCGGTCGGCAACGTGCTCGCGGCAGGCGGCATTCCGCCGAATCCAGCGTCGGCGGCCGCAGCGGCCGCAGCTGCCCTGCTGCAGATGCCGCCCCTGCCGAGCCACCCGTTGAAGCGGACCGCCTCCGAGGCAGGCCTGAACACGGAGCCGCCGCAGCTCCCCATCATCCCCTCCGGGCAACTTCCCCTCACGCCGCTGTCCCAGGCGTCGCTCCAGCAGCAGCTGGAGGGCGGCCAGGGCCCGAAGGCGGCCAAGCTGAGGAGAGACGACGGGGCCTCTCCGGCGCCCAGGTCTCTCTTCGACAGGAGCCCGGCCCTGGCCAAGGTGCGTCGCGGCGGGGCGGGCGCGGGCGGCGACCACGCCAGCAGCCGCAAGTCCGCGTCCGCCGTCGCCGCCGCGGCAGCCGCCTTCCACCGCGGCCAGCTTCCGAACCCGGTGGTGGGGCTGAACAACGCGCCGGCGCCGCTCGCCAGCCTGCGGCACCCGCTGCCCCGACCCCAGGTGGAGGCGGAGAACAGCCCGGAGTGGCTGATCCAGGAGGACTGGGCGCTCCTTCAGGCCGTGACCGACCTGAACGGACTTCCGCTCAACCTGCAGTCGCCGAACCCCGGCCACACGGCCAACTGGGACATGATCTCGGACATGGTGAACAGCGTGTCCCGGATCTACCGCGGCGCGAGGCAGTGCAAGAACCGCTTCGAGTCGATCATCCTGCCTCGCGAGGAGGGCCGCATCCACTTCGACATCTCGGCCGCTCCGGCTCTTCCTCCGGTGCTGCCGAACGGCAAGAAGAACCAGAAGAAGGGCGCGCAGAAGGGAAACATCGCTCTGTCGGCAGCCGGACAGCTGCGCGCACTGCAGCCGCTGAAATCGAACAAGATGAAGACCTCGCAGATCTACTCGTCGGACCGCAACTCGACGTGGACCAACCTGTTTTCGAATCGCTTCGAGCAGATCAAGGCCGTGGCGAACAAGCGGACGCCGACGACGAAGCCGCTGCTGGTCAACCCCACGCAGAAGAACACGAAGCACGCAGCCGTGTTGGCGGAGTCCGGAATCGCCTACGAGAGCCCGCTGAACCCGATCAAGGTGGCGGCGAACCGCGCCGAGCGCATCCAGAGAGAGAAAGCGCGCTCACAGGAGTCGCAGCAGCAACAGGCCCAGAGGGCGAGACTGGAGCACGCGCAGAACGCGGCCAACGTCGCTCAGCAGACCGCCGCCGCCACCGCAGTCAGGGTGCAGCAACAACAGCAGCAGCAGCAACAGCAGCAGGTCACGGCGCAACAGCAGCAACAGCCGCATGTGGTGGCTGTGTCTTCCGGGATGCAGGTGCCCCAGGCGGTGGTCGTGGGCATCAGCCAGCCGTCGACTCCGAACGTGGCGTCGGCCGCCGGGCAGCAGCAACAGCAGGTTATTGTCCAGGGTTCGCCAACGACGATTGGGAGACTCCAAGTTCAGCAGCAGCAGCAGCAACAGAGCCAGCAGCAGGCAGCGGGCGTCGGCCAGCCTCAGCAGCAACAACAGCAGCAGCACATCGTGGTGTCCAACTTCCAGGACCTGGGCCGCTCCTCGAGCGCCGTCGTCGCCCAGTCGAACGCGAACGCCGCCACCATGGTCGTCACCTCGCAGCCGACTGTCGTCTCCGTGGCTGGCCTGCAGCCCGGGCAGCAGCCGAAGCTGGTGACCGCCGGAGGTCAGGCCGGCGGCGTTCCCAGGACCATCCTGTCGGCGCAGGGCAAGCAGCTCACTGCGCAGCAGGTCAGCATGATCATGAAGCAGCAGGCGGCCGTGAGGGCGAGACAGCAGCAACAGGCCGCGGCGGCGGGACAGCAGCCGCAGCAGTCGGTCGTGGCGACGACGAGCACCGGGCAGAAGGTCAGCGTCGCGGTGACCCCGGGCGGCGCCCTGGCGGCCACGATGGCCTCGCCGGTGGTGAGCGCCGTCACCGTGGTGACCACGCAGCCCGGCCAGTCCGGGCAGCAGCAGAAGGCGCGCCTCATCCAGCACCTGACGACGCCCGTCCAGCCGGGAGTCAAGACCCCGACGACGAGGATCACGGAGAACGAGATGAAGTTTATCTTGGCTCGAACTCAGCAGCAGCAGCAACAGCAGCAGCAGGCGCAACAGCAGCAGCAGCAGGTCCAGGGCGGCACGGTGTCCGCGGCGTCCAACGCCGCCTCGCAGCCGGGCGGGACCGCGGCGGCTGCTGCGGCCAAGGCCCAGATCGCCTCCATCCAGGTTCCCGCCGCCCAGCTCCTCTCCCAGGCCGGCATCCAGATCCAGACCGCGGTGACCACCGGCACCGCAACCAACGTCGGCACCTTCGTGAAGAACGTGACCGCGGGCACCGCGGCTGGCTCGGCCGGTCAGCAGCAGTCCGTGACGATCCCAGTGCAGGGCGTGAGCCTGAACACGGTGAGGGCCACGCCGCAGCAGTTGCAGATCCTGCAGCGGCAGGGCGGCCTCGTGCAGAAGAGGCCGCAGCAGGGCGCGGCGGCGGCCACGGCGGTGCAGCAGCAGGCGCAGAAGATCTCGTTCGCGCCGGCGGGTGCCGTCGCGGCCACTACGCAGGGAGGCAAGCAGCTGATCTTCTCGAGCGGCGGCGGCACCGGCCGGCTCAACGTCCAGCAAATTCAGCAGCTCATGAAGCAGCAACAGCAGCAACAGGCAGCGGGGGGCGCGGCTGCGGCCGGCGGTGGCGCCGGCCTCCAACAGCAGCAGCTGCAGAGCAACACCATCCCGCCGGCGGTGCTGAAGCACGCCACCGCCGCCGCAGCCGCCGGAGCCGGACAGGCAGTCCAGGCTCGGGTGATCCCCGTGAGCTCGGCCGGCGCCGGCAGGCAGCACCAGATCCAGGTGGTGACGGCTCCGGGCGGCAACACCGCGACGTCCGCGGCCGTGCTGAACGCGCTCCGGACCGCGAGGGCGACCGCGGGCGGCGCGGCCCCCAACGTGACCATCGACGCCAGCGGGCAGCTCGCGAACGCCCTCGCCTCGGGATCGCAGATCAAGGTGGCCGTGACGACGGGCGGCGCGCCCTTCAGCCAGATCACCTACGCCCAGCCCATCTCGGTTGTCAGGACGGCGCAGCAGCAGTTGCAGCAGCAACAACAGCCAAAGCTGCAAGTGGTGCAACAGCCCCAGGGACAGCAGCAACAGCAAGGCGGACAACAGCAGCAGGGTCAGAGCAAGGCCGCCCCGGGTGGGGCCGGCACCGGAGCCGCCGCGGGAGGGGCCGCAGCCGAAGGCCAAAAGTGAGAGAGAGACAGCCAGAGACGAACCTTTCAACCGACTACTACTACTAGAAGCTAAAAGAGATCTGAAAAATTTTAAGCAATGAACTTTCTACCATTACCACAACCCCCACTCTAGAGTGTTATGTACGTAGCAGTAACTACTATACAGCCCCGCCACAACCGCGCGCGCAAAAAAAGCAGAGGAACATTGACTATGCTAAACGATATATAGCTCACAGACATACATAAAAGGACGAGCAGCTCTCTTATTAGCTCCACAGCCTCTAGTAATTCCTCATTCATTCTGCGCATACTTCAAATTCTAAAAAAATGCATACATACTATACTATTGATCAGAGTTGATGACTTCCTCCTCCTCCAGTTACATTCATTCACACAGTTCCAGCAGCGAGACTTTTGCTAAACGTAAAAGAGAAGTGTGGTAGCGCAGTGCATTTGCCGTTCGTAGCCAGGTGTAGAGGAAGAACGAACCCGAAGGAATACACACGGCTTCTTCCGCCCTCCTTTAATACTGCGCACTACGTGAACGCGCCGCCGTAGCAGCGGCGGCGACTTCGAGGGCATTTTATATACTTAAAGAACGAAAAAATCCACCTTTCGGGGGCAGCGACGAAAAAACTATATTCACGCAGACGGAAAAGAAGCAATTAGCTGTTCATTGACGTACGTACAACCACATTTTTTCGCCGTATATTCTCCTCCCCCCCAGCAGAAAGGAACGAAATCGTTGAGTGTATGTAGTATGTAGCAGGAACTAGAAGATGTGAAGAGAAAATTTAGGTCGGGATATGTGTGCGCGGAGGAGGACGTGTGTCGAGGCTTCTTGGTTTACTTTTCCATGTGATACAATGCGTTACAGTACGTACTACATACTACTGCTACACAGAACTGATTTAGATAGTAAGAAAACAAAAACGCTTACAAAAGGACAAAAACAAAAATAAACTGTGCAAAAATCAGCCGTCTTTACTTAGCGCGTATGTGTAACTTTTATTAAACGATTTTTCCACGCGGCCGCGATTTCAGACGAGTGAGTCATCACTGCACGGAGCTTTCGCTAGCTCATGTACGTACACTTGCCCAGCAGACGGCGACCTGTTTCTAAGTTTAACTCTATACACTGCGTTTCTTAGAATTATCTAAAGCTCTACATTAAAACAGAGCACTATGTACGAAGACTGTCTTTAAGGAAACCGACGGCGAGACTTGGGGTCCGTTCGAATTCTGGACGTTGGCCAAGAGTCGGATGGGGGATATCGAAAATAGCCGCGTGTGCAGTCCACGCTCGCCATTCCCCTCCTCGAAAGCCGCCGCCGCCGCGTAAATGTCACTCGCGCGGAAGGTGAATGGAGAGCGGAATTAATGTTAGTCCTGATGCCGACACGATTTGCCAACCTGTCAAATCCAGCTTTTGATCGAATCAATCGTATTGTGAGGATGCCTTTTCCGAATGCAATAAGGTACAAATAATATATAGGACTTTGGTATTACGCAGCCAGCAAGTTAAGCGCTAATATTTTGACGACTAAATCATTATAATTAGCAGCCTCTTGCAATATATTCTTCTCCTGGCATGGCAGTCGGCCGGTGTCGGGACATTTGTTTATAGTACGTCATCTCTCGCTTTTTCGTCCCGGTAACATTTTCAAAGCGCGCGTAATGCATACTATACTCACTCGCCATGTTTCGAGCTTACGCCGCTTCTTGGGTGGCGCCGCACCTGCTCGCTCGCTCGCCCTCTCCATACACACAGCAGCCCCAAAAGGTTGGGCATTTAATGTAGGGTCGCGAATACGTTGGATGTTAAATCAGCCACTGAAGAGCTACTACTTCGATGTGATGCAAAGTTTTCGATGCAGTTGGTTTCCATTGCTTTAATGTATGCGTATGATGCGTATATCTCGATTCCGTGGGAATCATATTCGCTGGCGGCGCCTGCAACGTACGTTCCTTGGGAGTGATCTGAGTTTATATGAGGGAGAAGGGGAGGAGCGGCGGGGCGGGGCGGGAGGTAGGAAGGAAGGAAGGAATGGAGCACGCTGGGATCTGTTGATCTGTCCGTCTCCAAACGCCCCCAGTGGAGGAGGGGTCTGCCTGAAGAATCCTAGAGGTAATTAGCCCCCTGCCACACCTAGCTTGTTGGGCCTTAATTTGATAGGACAGGTGTAGGTGCAGCCAGTCGGACGCCAAGATGCCGCGCAACATCAAGCTGGGCACGTCCAACGAGCCCGATCCCGACCCCTCGCCCTACCTCACGGTCTCGAGCGAGACCAAGAGGACGGACATGCTGAAGCCCTACGACCCAAAGAAGTCTTACTGGGTGCCTGACGATGAGGGTGGCTTTGTGGAGGGTCTGGTTCAGTCCGACGACGGGAAGAAGGCCACGGTTATGATTGGGCATGAGGTAGTATTGATTCGACTGAAGGTATGATATTGCATGTTTTAAGCTCTCTTCCAATTCCACAGAAAAAGACCTTCAAGAGCGACCTCATCGCCCAGGTGAACCCGCCCAAGTTCGAGAAGTGTGAGGACATGTCCAACCTGACCTACCTGAACGAGGCCTCTGTGTTGTGGAACCTGAAGGCGCGCTACCAGTCCAAGATGATCTACACCTACTCGGGCCTCTTCTGCGTGGCAGTCAACCCCTACAAGCGCTTTCCCATCTACACCCTGGCCACCGTCAAGATCTACCTGGGGAAGAGGAGAAACGAGGTGCCGCCCCACCTGTTTGCCATCGCCGACATGGCCTACAGAAACATGCTCGCAAGTGAGTGACTCTTCTATCATCTATGTAGCTTTCGAAAACGCATTATCTCAACTCAACTATTCTCTCTCCTCTCCTTTTTCCGTCTTGTTCCAGCTAACGGCAATCAGAGCATGCTCATCACGTAAGTAAGACTTTTGCCTTTTTCCTCTGCGTCGGGTCGCATTCGCATTTCAAGGAGGATGAATGAAATGTCGCGGATGCCTGCAAGCAATACGCGGCTTTCGTCTGAAAACGAAACGATATACGCTTGAACATGAGAACGTTAACGCCGTGAATGAATCCATAAACTGTGGTCGTTAGGTTACGATTCCGATATTTTGCATATATTATTAGGGGCGAATCCGGCGCCGGCAAGACGGAGAACACGAAGAAGGTCATCTCGTACTTTGCCATGGTCGGCGCCCGGGAGGAGAAAAAGAAGTCGAAGAAGGCCTCGCTGGAGGATCAGATCGTGCAGACGAACCCCATCCTGGAGGCGTTTGGAAACGCGAAGACGACCAGGAACGACAACAGCTCCAGATTTGTAAGGAGAGAAAACATAATATGCTAAGCTTCCTGCTATACCCACTTATAATTTGAAGGGCAAGTTCATCCGCATCCACTTCAACCTGAAGGGCAAGGTGGCGGGCTGCGACATCGAGACCTACATCCTGGAGAAGTCCCGCATCACGTTCCAGCAGGAGGCGGAGCGCTCCTACCACATCTTCTACCAGCTGATGCAGAAGGCGGTGCCCGACCTGCAGACCAAGTGCGAGCTGTCCAACGACATATACGACTACCACTTCGTCAGCCAGGGCAAGACGTCGGTGCCGTCCATCGACGACAACGAGGACCTCGAGTTCACGCACGACGCGTTCAACATCCTGCACTTCTCAGAGAACGAGACCTGGAACATCTACAAGTGCGTCGCGTCCGTCATGCATATGGGAGAATTGGTGAGCTGAATAATCTAAGTAGTCTAAGGGCGCATCAACATAATTTATGACTTGCTCTCCAGAAATTCAAGCAGAAGGGCCGCGAGGAGCAGTGCGAGCCGGACGACCCCAGCCGCGCCAAGAAGGTCGCCGGCCTGCTCGGCGTCGACCACGAGCAGATGATGAAGGCGTTCTGCAAGCCGAAGATCAAGGTCGGCACCGAGTGGGTGACCAAGGGGCAGAACATCGACCAGTCGCTGCAGGCCGTCGCCGGCATCGCTAGGGGCATCTACGGAAGGGTGTTCAACTTCCTGGTGGAGAAGTGCAACCAGACCCTGGTCGACCCCACCATGAAGAAAGCCTGCTTCATTGGGGTCCTCGACATCGCTGGATTCGAGATCTTCAAGGTTGGTATGCCGCCGATTTGTCGCTTTCAAATACTTGCTCCCTTTAATGCCTCATGTATTCGGAGAACTCTTTCTAGCCAAAGGTGATCACGAAAGGTTACGGGCACTTTGCGTCGCCATCGCGGGTCAAAAATTCATCTGCATTTTGCGGCGCCGTTACCGGTTGACTTACTTCGGACGTCCGATCTGTTACCGGCGCCAAGAGCGCTACGGTTTCTGCTGCGAGACGCTCTCGTAACATATGTATACCCCCGCAAGACCATCTCTCATTTCAACGCTGAGATGCGCCGCAGTCTCCCGTTTGCCCCTTACGTTTCGCCATTCTACTTTTCTCCGAAAGTACTCTGTTCGAGGATATCAGCATTTTGTTTCTCCATTGTCGGTTGCTTGCAAGGTGGCACCCCTCTATCTTTTCCTTCGCTTCTACCGGGTTAAGAAGTCAAGGGGCAATCGCGGCGCCATTACCGGTTGCTTTATTTGGACGGAGACAAATTGTCCGGGCGTCCTTCTGGTACTCTCGTACTTGGTAAAATTCCTTGGTATTTCGCTCGGTCGGTGG
>JAAUYK010064304.1_pt1 | contig 14248 bp, 13 predicted proteins | sample 7278021 | NCBI WGS metagenome assembly JAAUYK01 (sample SAMN14350223, study PRJNA611818) | marine sediment metagenome | isolation source: surface marine sediment (1.8m) | place: French Polynesia: Moorea | collected 2018-08
GGATAGTTTAGTTTCTTTGGCAAAAACTCAGGTCAAAGAAGGGGCGCACGTTTTAGATGTTAACGTGGATTATGTGGGACGAGATGGGGTGCGAGATATGCACCAGTTAGCTTCTCGTTTGGTAAATAATGTTACTCTTCCTTTGATGTTAGATTCCACAGAATGGCAGAAAATGGAGTCAGGTTTAAAGGTTGCTGGTGGTAAATGTATTCTCAATTCTACTAACTACGAAGATGGAGAAGAACGCTTTCTTAAGGTATTAGAATTAGCCAAAAAATATGGTGCTGGTGTGGTGGTTGGAACCATAGATGAAGATGGAATGGGACGCACTGCAGATAAGAAGTTTGAGATTGCTAAACGTGCTTATGATGCAGCTATAGAATATGGGATAGCTGCTCATGAAATTTTCTTTGACCCCTTAGCTTTACCTATTTCAACCGGAATAGAAGAGGACAGAGAGAACGGAAAAGCTACTGTTGACTCTATAAGACGCATTCGAGAGGAATTACCAGGATGTCACATTCTATTAGGTATTTCTAATATTTCTTTCGGTTTAAATCCTGCGGCCAGACAAGTTTTAAACTCTCTCTTTTTATACGAGTGTATGCAGGTTGGTTTAGACGGTGCCATTGTTAGCGCAAGTAAGATTTTACCCTTGGCCAAAATTGAAGATGAACATCAAAAAGTATGTCGTGATTTAATTTACGATTTACGAGAGTTTGATGGTGATATCTGTACTTATGATCCTCTGACTAAGTTAACAGAATTGTTTGCAGGTAAAACAACTAAAAAAGATGCTTCTCAAACTGCTAATTTACCCATAGAAGAACGTTTGAAACAGCATATTATTGATGGGGAAAGGTTAGGGTTAGAAGATGCACTGGGAGTAGCTTTGAAACAATATCCTCCTTTGGACATCATTAACGTCTTTTTATTAGATGGAATGAAAACAGTAGGGGAATTATTTGGTTCGGGACAAATGCAGTTACCTTTTGTATTGCAATCTGCACAAACTATGAAAGCTGCTGTTGCTTATTTAGAACCTTTAATGGATAAAGAAGAAGGAGACAGTAATGATAGTGGAAAAGGAAAATTTGTCATTGCAACGGTTAAAGGAGATGTCCATGATATCGGTAAAAATTTGGTTGATATCATTCTCTCTAATAATGGCTATAAAGTCATTAATTTAGGAATTAAACAACCAGTGGAAAACATTATCCAAGCTTATGAAGAACATCAACCAGACTGCATTGCTATGAGTGGTTTATTAGTGAAATCTACTGCATTTATGAAGGATAACTTAGAGGTATTCAATGAGCGTGGTATTGATATTCCTGTTATCTTGGGTGGCGCAGCATTAACTCCAAAATTTGTCTATGAAGACTGTCAAAATACCTATAAAGGTAAAGTTGTCTATGGGAAAGATGCTTTCTCAGACTTACATTTTATGGACAAATTAATGCCAGCAAAAGCAGCAGCAAATTGGGATAATTTACAAGGTTTCTCAGGAGATTATAACGGCGAAAATAGTCTATTTCAAGAAGAAAGGGGCGAAAAATCTGCTGAAAAAGTTGCTGAGAAAAATGGTCAAGATGCAGATCCAGAAATACCTACAGTGATTGATACAAAGCGTTCAGAAGCTGTAGAAATTATAGAACCTGCTACTCCACCATTCTGGGGAACTAAAATCCTCAAACCAGAAGAATTTGACTTAAATGAAATCTTTTGGTACTTGGATTTACAAGCATTGATTGCAGGTCAATGGCAATTCCGTAAACCTAAAAACCAATCACGGGAAGAATATGAGGAATTTTTAGCTGAAAAAGTTTATCCTATTTTAGACGAATGGAAACAGAAAGTAACCAGCGAAAATCTGTTACATCCTACAGTTATTTACGGTTACTTCCCCTGTCAGTCTCAAGAAAATAGTTTACTGATTTATGATCCAGAAATTGTTCAAAATGCTAACAATAATATCCCAGAAGATTTAGAACCTATCTGGAAACTTGACTTTCCTCGTCAAAAGTCTGGCCGTCGTCTTTGTATCGCAGACTTCTTTGTTCCCAAAGAGTCAGGAAAAACAGATGTATTTCCGATGCAAGCAGTAACAGTGGGAGAAATTGCCACAGAATACGCACAAAAACTCTTTGCTGCTAATGATTACACCAATTATCTCTACTATCATGGTATGGCCGTCCAAACCGCCGAAGCATTAGCAGAATGGACACACACCAAAATTCGCCGAGAACTTGGATTTTCCGACAAAGAACCCGATAATATCCGAGAAATGCTCAAACAACACTATCAGGGTTCCCGTTATAGCTTCGGATACCCTGCTTGTCCCAATATCAAAGACCAATATAAACAATTAGAGATAATGGGATGCGATCGCATTAATATGTATATGGATGAGAGTGAGCAAATCTATCCTGAACAGTCTACCACCGCTATTATTACTTATCATCCTGTGGCTAAGTATTTTAGTGCCTAGTATCTCTATAAAATTCTAGTAGGGGTCAACGGCCGTTGACCCCTATTTATTCGTTTATTAAGATTGATAAGTAAGTAATGCTCACTTTAATTAAATCTTGTACATTATATTTAAAACAATATACAGGTGGTTAAATATTCAGATAGTGAAATTGATGACTTAATCAATGAACCGAAACAATTATCTTTAGATTGGAGGTTGAAAATTAAATTTAATCCTAATCAAAGAGGATCATCCCAAGAAGGAGGATTTAAAATTATGGGTACAAATAATAACAAATTTAGAGTCATTTTACGTCAAAGTTGCCATAATCATCTAGATTTTGCCATTATCTTTGGAGTTTATCCTCCAAGTTCAACTAAATTATTTAGATTAAAACGTTATGACGGAAAATCTCAACAACATACCAACCCTATAGAACAAGAAACCTTTTATGACTTTCATATTCATACAGCAACAGAAAGATATCAAATCTATGGGAATGGAGAAGAAGATAAATATGCTCAACCCACTGATAGATTTATCAATTTTGATGAAGCATTACAATGTATGTTAACAGATTGTGGGTTTATTGAACCCGATAATCCTCAATTAGAAATCCAGTTTATGAATTAAACAAAAACGATGATTACAGACACAGTTACTCAACAATTTAAACAACAAGTCTGTGACAACATCCGTCTTTTAGAAGAGGGAAAAAATCGCTTTCGTGTATTTACTCCCTTTCGTTTTGATGATGGTGATCATTTAAGTATTGTTTTGAAACAAGAAAATAACCAATGGGTAATTTCTGATGAAGGTCATACATTTATGCACTTAAGTTACTGGATTGATTCTTCAGACTTAAATAGTGGAAGTCGTAAACAATTAATTGATTACGCTTTAAATGAATTTCAAATTCAAGATAGATATGGTGAATTATTAGTTCCTATCCATAAGAGTGATGAATATGGTAATGCTTTTTATAGATTTATTCAAGCTTTACTCAAAATATCTGATGTTAACTATTTATCACGAGAAAGAATAAAATCTACTTTTTATGAAGACTTTAAAAAATTAATTACACAAAATTTTTCGCAAGATCAATACTCTTTTGATTGGTTTGATAAAGAACATGACTCTGACGAATTTTATAAAGTTGATTGTCGTATTAATAACTCCGAACAACAATTTTATATTTATGCAATCTCCAATGATAATCAAGTGAAAGATACAACCATTTCTCTATTTCAATTTGAGAAGTGGAATCATGACTTTCAACCTGTTGCTATTTTTCAAGATGAGAAATTACTTAGTAAAAAAGGAATAAAGAAATTGTCAAAAGTTTGTAATAAAACATTTACAAAATTACTTAACCATGAACAGGAAATTATTCATTATCTAAAAAATTAAACCATTCTAATCTTTTAGATTAGATTTTTCTGCAACAGAAGTAACCAAAGAAAGAGCAACCAAAGGTGCAGTAAAAGCACGAAGAACCCGTGACCCAAGGTTAACAGGAATAAACCCAGAAGTCACGGCCTCATTTATTTCTTCTTCTGTCCAACCTCCCTCACATCCTGTAGCAATAATCAGAGAATTAGTGATTTCGGGAAGCAAATAAGTTAGTAAATGTTTTGCTTTTTTTCGTGCAACACAAATATAACAATTTTCATTAGTTTTTTCTATATTCTTTAAAGCTTCTGAAAAAGAAATAGGTTCCATAATAGTAGGAACTATTTGTCTTTCTGATTGTTCTGTTGCTTCTTTAACAATTTTACGCCAACGTTCTAATTTATGGGAACTAGGTTTTAATAATGTTCGTTTACTAATAATAGGAATAATGGTATTAACTCCTAATTCTGTACAACTACGAATAACCTCATCAAACCCTTTATTTTTGGGTAAAGCTATCATTAAAGTGACAGTAATGGGTAATTCTGTCTGTTCTTCTAATTCTTTAATTATTTGACTGTTCTCACGATTTAGTTTAACTAAATAGGTTTTATTGTGACCGTCAATAACAATAAATTCACTGTCTTCTTTTAAACGTAAAACATTTTTCAAATAATGTTTTTGTTCAGGGGTTAGTTTAATAACTTCCCCCTGTTTTTGTCCTGGTTCAATAACAATACGATAGGTCAATGATTAATAATCTACTTATTTAAAACACGACAAATTAATTTACCCACTCCATCAGATTTAAAAGGAATAATCTCCCCTTGTTGGGTAATACGATGACGTTGACGACAATCATAAATTTCTATGGGTCTTGTTTCTTTCTCAATTTTAACAGCAGCACGATATTCCCAATAATTCTTAGCACTTCGCTTGATTTTAGTAATACAAATTTGCTGACTATTAATTTGACGACAAAACTCAGCTTGAGCCGATGGGGTTATTATAGTCCAATTAATAACTATTAAACCAAATATCATAATAATTTTTAACACTTTTTGCTCCTAAATTAATTAAAATAAAATAAGTAGATGATTATCAATCAATGGAAGGTGAGAAATATTAATAAATAGGTAACAAATCTTATTCAGAAATTATTTTATATATTGCCCAATCTACACCTAAATTGATTAAAATAAAATTAGAGTATTTTTTTAGTTTCTCATGAAATCAAATATAACACAATTCACTCATAATTTAGTTTTAATTGGTGGTGGTCACAGTCATGCTATTGTTCTAAAATTGTGGGGAATGAACCCTATTCCTGGGGTACGTTTAACTCTAATTACGGATAGAACCTATACTGCTTATTCGGGTATGTTACCTGGTCAAGTAGCCGGTTTCTATGATTTTGAGGAAACCCATATTGATCTACACTCTTTATCTCAGTTTGCTGGTGCTAATTTTTATTTAGATACTGTTAAAGATTTAGATTTAAAAAATAAGCAAATTATTTGTGAAAAACATCCTCCTATTGCTTTTGATTATTTATCCCTTGATATCGGTAGTGTTCCAGAAAAAAGTACCATTTTAGGAGCCTCAGATTACGCTATTCCTGCCAAACCTGTTAGTGATTTTTTAACTGCGTGGGAAAAGATAAAAACAACTATTAAAAATTATCCTAAACAATTATATACCCTAACAATTATTGGAGGTGGTGCAGGGGGTGTAGAATTAGCTTGTAATATGAGAGCTTACTTGACTAATATTATGAAAAATTTAGAGGTAAATACAAATAATTTAACGATAAATTTGATTCATAAAAGTAATAGTTTATTAACAGGACATAATCATTGGGTTGGTAAAAGACTTGAATCTATTTTATTAGAAAATGGTACTAACATTTATCTCAATGAAACTGTTTTTGAAATAACTTCTAATTCTTCGGATAATTATGTAATAAGTTGTAATTCTGGACTCAATATAAGCTCAAATTGGGTATTTTTGGTTACTCAAGCTTCTGCACCTGATTGGATAGAAAAAACAGGACTAAGGACAGATAAAACAGGATTTATTTTAGTCAATGATTACTTACAATCTATTTCTCATCCTAATATTTTTGCTGCTGGTGATATTGCTACAATGGAGAACTATTATCGACCGAAAGCAGGGGTTTTTGCTGTGCGTCAAGGTCAACCTTTGTTTAATAATTTACAATCTATCATTTTAGGTAATAAGTTACAATCTTATAGTCCTCAAAGGTTTTATTTAAGTTTAATTGGTACTGGAAATAAAAAAGCGATTGCTTCTTGGGGAAAGTTAGGTTTAGAAGCAGCTTGGTTATGGAAATTAAAAGATTATATTGACCGTAAGTTTATGGATAGTTTTAAAGATTTATCTACGGAGAAAAATTAGGGTTTGGTTTAGTTTATAATGGCTTTATTTTACCTAACGTAATTTTACAAAAAAGTGGTATAGTGGTATGAAAATTAATGATAGACTGATTTTAAATAAACCATTACAGGTGGAAACATTATTAGCAGTAGAAATGCTCGATAAAACGCAGAAAAACTGGATAGATAATGCCATATAATCTATGTTAATTTCTAATAAAAAAGCCTCAGAAATATTCCTGAAATTTGAAGCATCATCTTGTACTGATATATTAGTTTATTTTTAATATTCTAATAGTTTGCAGACAGAGCCTAAAAATTTTGTATTGCTGCTGCTAAACCTTGACAAACTCCTGTCAAAAAATCTAAGTCAATAGTGTCTAAAGTATCACTGGGTTGATGATAGTTTGGGTTACGAAGATTAGAGGTATCTGTAATCATAATTGCTTGATAATTATTATCCCAAAAAGGAGCATGATCGCTACGTCTAGTATCAGGAACAATTTCACCACGAAAAGGAACAGTTAACCATTCACAAGGAGTATTTTTTTTGCGTATAAAACGACTGATTTTTATTAAATCAGGAATAGTGGATAAGTTACCAATGAGTGCAATAAAATCCCCCGTTGATGGATAAAAATATTTTAATCCTGGGGGATATATTTGACTGTTTGGGTTAGGATTACAGTAACCTAACATTTCTAAAGAAATCATCAATCTTATCTTGATATTTTGTTGTTTTAAATAGTTGGCATAAGCATCACTTCCCACTAACCCATATTCTTCTAAATCAAACGCAACTAATTGAATAGGATAGTTACTAGGATAATGATAAAAGAATCTAGCTAATTCTAATAAAACAGCAATACCTGTTGCGTTATCATCTGCACCTGGGGAACCTATTACTGTGTCGAAATGCGCGCCAATTAAAATAGGTGGTTTTACTTTAGTATTTATTTTGGAAGGTAGATTTAAAATTAAATTTTCGTAAGTATTATTATTATTATTAAACTCAAAATTTTCTACTGTACCGTATTTTTTCAATTCTTGTCTAATATATTCTTTGACATAAAAATGTCCTTGAGTGGCTAAAAAAGGATCTCTTTCTCTTACAATTTCTTTTAGGTGAGTTTCTAGGTTTTGTTTGATGTTATTCGTCATTTGTTTGTTTGTTAGAGGTTGATTGTATAGATTTGATATACTGTTTTATTAAAGGAATTACTTGAAACCTAACATGATCATTTTTAGCTTCTGTTTCTAGTAAAAAGCGTCTTTTTAGGGATTGAATTCCATTAATAATTACAGAGGTAGATAGAGAAGTTTTATTTTTTATTTCTGGGATAGACAGAGGGTTTGATTGTTGGGCTAAGTATTCAATTAATCTAGTTTCAGATGGAGATAAAATTTTGAGAGTCTCTTGTATAAGGATTACGATATCGTTATGTAAAAAAGACTCTTCTTCGTTTAAAAATACTAAAACTTTACCCAAAAATAAATATTGAATGAGTTTAGCTGTAATTTCTAAGTATAAAGGATGTCCATTATAAATAGATATGAGTTTATCCCAATGTTCTTCTTGTTGTAAATTGTTTTGATGTAAAATTTGTTTAGTTTTTGTTCCTAAACCTGTAAGTAGTAATGAAAAAGAAGATGAGTTACTTGTTTCTAGTAATTCAATTTGTCTATTGTTTTGAGAACTAAGGAGAATAACACAACTTTGATGATGATTATTTGCTATTGTTTTGAAGAATAAATCATAATCCTTGTATCCATCTTTATAAGTTCCTGCGTAGTTTTCTGAAGCAAAGAGAAATTCTAAATCATCGAGAATAATTAAACATCGATATTGACGTAAATAGGAAGATAATGAAACATTATTAAACTGTTTTTTTGAATTGCCAATAAACTGAAAAATCTTATTGTGTAACTCTGTACAAGTTGGTGAAGAGGACAAAGATTTATAGATGACGTAATTAAAATGATGTTTTATTTTGTTAATTAATTGAACAGTTAATGCAGTTTTTCCTATTCCATTGATTCCTAAGATAGAAATCAAGCGATAATTTTCTGTAATAATTTTTTGTTCTAAAAAATTAAGTTCTTTTTCCCGTCCATAAAAGTTTTCATATACAGGTACATCACTTAAGTCCTCATAATAACTAGCGTTAGAAGCTTGATGATTATTGTTCAGATGAGCATCATTATTATGAGTTCCATAATCTTGCCATATATTACTATTATGAATCTGAAAACTTTGAATGATATTGCTTTTACTTAAAGAATTATGAAAGCGTTCTATTGTTGCTCTAATATTTGATTTATTAACTTTTTCTCCTAAAGCTTTTGAAAGAGACTTCCAGAGTTTACCCCCAGTTTCTTTAATATATTTCTCAGTATGATGAGTTTCATTAGCAATATCTAAATAGGTTTTTCCTTCTAAGGTTCGTAACAAAATCTTTTTTTGTAAATCATTAAAATGTTTGCCTGTGTGTGAAGCAAATAAGTCATCGGCGATCGCTAAAATTTCTTGTCTTCCTAATACATCCATAGCTATAGTGATCTTTCTTGATGCTGATATCTCTATCTTATTGTAGTCTACAACTGATAGTGGCTTTTGATGTCTTTTTTAATTGCTTTTGGGGTACATAAGATTGATTTATGGTAGTTAGGATGAACGAGTAAGATAATTTCGATGTTAGGAGAATCAAATGGGAGAATTTGTGAAAGGTCAAGTGAAAAATGTCTTAGACAGTGCTGTTAAACGAACAACTGAAAAAGTAGTAGACAAAGTTAGTGACAAGCTCACTAACAAGTCTGACAAAGATAAAGATAAATAGTAATGAATATCCCTAGACGGGATATTCTTATCAAGATTTAATCATAGGAATAACTTTGATACTTCCTATGATTAAACTTTTTTAGCTTACCCAAAATAAGGAGAAAATAATGGGACAAGAAGTTATTTTGAGTGGTGATCAATTATCTCTAGTACCACCAGGTTTATTTTTAATCAACCGATTAGATACTGATGATGTTGATCATGCGGTTGTTTTTGATTCTGGTAATGTGTTAGAGATTAAGATTGAAGAAATTGGTAATAAATCTGTGATTTATCACTTACCTAAGAATAAAACATTACACTCACCAACTCTTGAGGAATATTTAAAAAAACGAAGAGAACAAGGTGATTGTAATCCCCAGTTTTCTTTTCAGGGGAAATGTGTGGATCAAGTGGGTATACAAGCTGCAAAAAGTCGGTTAATTAAGATTCATCAACGGAAAGAAGAGTACAATTGGCTATTTAATAACTGTGAACACTTCGCTTATGAAGTCATGACAGGAAAGAAAAAATCTCCTCAACTTCGTTCCGGTATGGCGGTTGCAGGATTGTTGGCTATTGTTAGTGCATCATCCCTCTTGAGTAGTGGAAATCGTAGAGCATAATCAATAAATACCTCGAAAACTGTAGAGACGTTTCATGAAACGTCTCTTAATACAAAAGTTCACCACCAGACCATAATATACAGTCCCAGAAGTAGTTAATCAAAACAGTCTCAATGGTTCCTTTTTCAGCGATCGCTTACTGTTGCGCAATAGAACAAAAGTCAACTACCAGACCATAAAATATAGTCCCAGAAGTAGTTAATTAAAACAGTCTCAATAGTTTCTTTTTTTCAGCGATCGCTTACTGTTGCGCAATAGAACATATTTTCAAGACCAGACCATAATATACAGTCCCAGAAGTAGTTAACTGAAAAGGTGATAACCTCCTAATCAAAATTAGGAGGTTATGGAGATTATTCGTTCCTCACCAATGACAACTAAAGAAACGAATTCAAACCAGGAACATCAACCCAAGATCCTGTTTCATTTGATTGATGTGTTAAATCCATTAGTAACTGAGAATAAACCCCTTCGTATAAAGATGGGGCCAAAGATTGTTTTTGATCGATGCTTTCTACCCAGCGATCGACAATGCGAATAAATGGGGCCAAACGTCCATCAGTAAACACTTGAGGAAAAGTTAACCTTTTCGGTATTTCAACCTCTGTTAAAGGTTTTCCTGCGAGGCCAGCTTGTAAATGGAACCCATGCACATAATCTTTTAAATTATCGCTACCTAAAACTAATGTACCCCGATCGCCGTACACTTCCAACCAATGACCTCGACCATTATAAGTGACAGAACTAATGGTTAATTGCACCGGTGTACCGTCCGTTAACTCCAACATGATTAAACAAGTATCATCTGCGTCAACCGGCTTTAATTTGCCATTTTCCAGGGGATCTGGCCGTTGTTTGATAGCGCATACCAACCTAGCACATAACCGTTTCACCGGACCAAATAACCAATGGATATAATCAAAAGCATGGGAACCCACCGCACCCAAAACACCACCCCCTTTATCCTTTCTAGCGTACCAGTTCCAACCTCTTTCTGGGTTTGCGCGACTGGCCACTAACCAATCAATTTTTATCAGTCTCGGTTCTCCTATGTACCCTTCTTCTAATTTTTCCGCTAAAAGTTGCCAAGCAGGAACATAACGAAACTCAAAGTCTGCTGTAGCTACTAGATTATTTTTTGCTGCTAAATGATACAACTCCTTCGTTTCTTGCGCAGACATGGCCATGGGTTTCTCTAAAAGAAGGTGTTTCCCGGCGTTTAATATTTGTTTCCCCATCTCGTAGTGTAAAAAAGGGGGAGTCGATAAACTCACCGCGTCAAGATCGGACATAGCTAAGAGTTTGTCCAAGTTGTGGAAAGCATAGGAAATATTGTTCTTATCGGCGATCGCTTTTGCCTTACCTAAATCTCTATTGTAAACCGCAACCAACTCAGTGCGAGGGTGATGTTGTAACCCAGGAATATGAATAGCTTGACCAAAACCGGTTCCAACGACGGCAACACGAATAGGAGAATTAGAACTCATGATCTGTAAATAGGATGTTGATTCCCACTAATTATAAAATGGCAATTGACAATCCCCTCTATTTATAGCAATTTTCATTTGCATAGATTAAACATTAAAATTGCTTGACTCCCCACACTCCCCACACCCCTCCAACCGAAATATTGATACATCCAATTGAAAAGTGCTATGAGTGGTCATAAAAGCCAAAAAATCTTAAACTTATATTAAGTTATGTAAACATTGGATAGTATTTGTGAGTATTTTAACAGCTTATAACAGTCTCCAACCCCAACAAAGACGCAGTTTAGGGTCTTTATTGGTCATAGGTTTATTATTTTGGATTAGTATTACCACCTTATTGCCTACCTTACCTACCTATATTAAAGAACTTGGAGGAACCCGTTCACAAATTGGTTTAGTGATGGGAAGTTTTGCCATTGGTTTGCTTTGTTCTCGTACTTCTTTGGGCTATTTAGCTGATAAAAAAAGTCGTAAATTAGTGCTTGGTATTGGCATCATTGTAGCAGGACTTGCTCCCCTTGGTTATTTATTAATTAACTCTGTTTTTCCTTTAATTGGAGTTCGTGCTATTCATGGGGTAAGTATTGCTGCTTTTACCACAGCTTATAGTGCTTTAGTGGTTGATTTATCCCCCATCAAACAACGAGGGGAGTTAATTGGTTATATGAGTTTAGTTAATCCTATTGGTATGAGTATCGGGCCGGCATTAGGTGGTTCTTTACAACAATTTTTAGGCTATCAAGCCTTATTTATGAATTCAGCACTTTTCGGATTTTTAGGATTATTTTTCTTATTTTCGATTCCAGATAAATCCTGTAATAATGAACAAAAAAATGTTGTTAATAAAAGAAAAATTCGCAATTTTAAGCAGATGTTATCTAGTCGTTCTTTAATAATTCCTGCCTTAATATTGTTGATGATTGGCTTATTATTTGGCAGTTTAATCACATTTTTACCTTTATTTCTCGAGGAAACAGAATTAGGATTTAGTGCCGGTTGGTTTTACACAACAGCAGCGATCGCTAGTTTTTCTTCTCGCATTTTTTCGGGTCCAGTTTCTGATCGTTATGGTCGTGGTCCATTCATAACTGTTAGTCTTCTTTGTTATTTCGTATCGATGATATTGTTAACCCAAGCAACAAGTGGCAGACAAATATTAGTAGCAGCTATTTTTGAGGGTATCGGTGCAGGGACACTAATTCCCATGATTATCGCTTTAATTTCTGATCGATCTTCTTCCTACGAAAGAGGACGAGTTTACTCAGTTTGTTTAGGTGGTTTTGATCTAGGAATGGCTTGCGCTGGCCCATTAGTAGGAAGCTTAGGAAATCATTTAAGTTATCAAGTTATTTTTACCATGACTGGTAGTCTTGCTTTAGTTGCTTTTTTCTTATTCATTAGTCAATCTAACTATAACTTCCAGACTTCTTTGAGTTTTGCTTTAGGTAAGGAAAAAGATTTATATGCTTTTGATGATTAAATAATTAATAATTCGTTCAGTTATTGCCAATGACTCTAAGTGTTAAGTGATATTAATTAACTGAACATAAAAGACTTAAATGGAGTAGACTTATGGAGGTAAACTGATTTGACAAATTGAGGCAATGGGACGTAAAGCTAAATTGAAAAAAGAACGAAAATCTAACCCTAAGAAAGTTGACAGTTCTGGGGTTAATTCTGATGAATTTGTCAAACATTTAGAAAGACAAGGTTATTCTCTCAAAAAGCCGAAAATAGCTCCAGAAATGCCCGAAAAAAAGATTGAACCTCAAGTATAATAGCGATGAATTAATTATGACATCTAATCAGATTTTCACCGTTGATTCTTTAGTGACTGAGATTTATGAAAGCGAGGAAAAACTAGCGATCGCTGCTGCTAAAATCGTAGAAATTTATATACAAGAAGTCCTAAAAAATCAAGAAGAAGCAACAATTCTCTTAGCAACAGGAAACTCTCAATTAAAATTTCTTGATCTTATTATTGCTGCTCAAAAAATTGATTGGTCAAGGATTAATTTATTGCATTTAGACGAATACTTAGGAATTGAAAGTAAGAATCCAGCTAGTTTCCGTTTTTATCTCCACGAAAAGGTAGAAAAAAACATTAATTCTAAATCATTTAATTACTTAATAGGTGATACCTTAGAACCAATAGAAGAATGCGATCGTTATACAAAATTACTCGACAAATACCCTGTTGATCTGTGTTTTTTAGGCATTGGAGTCAATGGACATTTAGCATTTAATGAACCACAAGTTGCCAACTTTAATGATCCTCATAAAGTAAAAATTGTTAAATTAGATCCACAAACTCGTTCTGCACAAGTTAATCAGGGACATTTTTACATTCTTGAGAAAGTACCAAAATATGCTTTTACGGTCACTATTCCTACTATTATGTCAGCAAAAAAAATACTCTGTTTAGCATTAGGAGAAAAAAAAGCAAAGATTATCAGACAGACTCTAAAAGGTAAAATTTCTCCCCTTTGTCCCGCTTCCATTTTAAGACGACATTCCCAGGCAACTTTATTACTAGATAAAAAATCCGCAGCTTTACTTTAGTAAATCATAAAAAAGTTAAGCTATTAGGGATTTAAAACACTGCGCAGTAACTTACGGAGAGAGAGTTGGATGGTTTGTTTACTAATTTGTAAATACGTCGTTTAAATGCGTGTTACTTATTAGTTTTTGTTAAGAAAGTAATGGTTAATTAAGACAGGAATGATAAACTATTATTATTCAAAGTAACCACCGAATAGTAATAATATGACCACTGATGATAAATCTCAATTAATTACCATTAATGACGCTTTTTATCGTTCGTTTGAGAAACGAGATATCAAAACAATGAGTCAAATATGGTGGCAAGGTTCAAGTTGTACTTGTGTTCATCCTGGAGGCAATTTTCTTAAAGGATGGGGTGTTATTCGTTCCTCTTGGGAAACTATTTTTAAAAACACCGATTATTTAGAAATTGACACAGAAATTATTAACCTTGATATAGGTCAAGAAATTGCTTATATTGTCCTCATTGAAAAAGTGACACAAGTTAA
>JAAUYK010208609.1_pt1 | contig 14246 bp, 3 predicted proteins | sample 7278021 | NCBI WGS metagenome assembly JAAUYK01 (sample SAMN14350223, study PRJNA611818) | marine sediment metagenome | isolation source: surface marine sediment (1.8m) | place: French Polynesia: Moorea | collected 2018-08
CCACTCATACTTGTACGTACTGTATGCTGCATGGAGATTTGCCTCAAATGGACAGTTCCACTTTCATTTTTTGTTGCTGCGAAAACTCAAAGAATTTACATGTAAAATGATCCGTCGCCGAGCTTTCTTTGTTTCTAGGTGCCGCCGCACTTTTTGGGCATGTTTCTTCTCCACAGGAAATTCCATCGGGTGTCCGCGGGGGCAAAAAAGTTCGGCAGCAGCAGATTCGTTTCACATGCAACGTACTCTTGGCAACCTAAAGCTCCTGGACGTAACATAATTAATGGCGCCACCGCGTGACCGGACCATATCTTGGCCAAAGTTTTCTCTCCCCCTCCAAAGTCGTGATGTACTTAGAATCTTCTAAGAGCGATCTCGGAGCATCTTCCCGTTGGTTTAAAAGCCCAGCTCGATCTATCGCGAAAAAGCGGTTCCGATGTGTGTCAGTTGTTATTCGGTCGGCCGGGTTATTGCCGGAGAGAATGCGGTCATTTGATTAGGGTTGTCATCTCGTACAGGACCAAGGCGTATTCTGAAAATGTTCTATTCTGCCCCTTTAAAGCTACAAACGATATTTGAGTAGAATTAAAAACATTTGGAAATCCTGGTTTGATAGCCGCAAGGAAAAAGGGCCCAAGCAGCTCGTTATCGCCGTCCGCCCGCCGTTTTGTTGCCGGCAATTCTCGAACGACTGATCTATAGTAGAGAGACGATCGGGCACTCCTTTAAGGGAGAGAAATAAAGTAGGCGGATCAATTCGTGGGTACGTCATAAAAGGCTTGTAAATGCGATGGGTCCTTTTGGGCCTAAAATATTAGATTTCACATATTGTGACTCATGGGGATCCTCCCACGCCGATATCTATATGTCTAGCTGTCAGCCTTTCCTTTCCCATGCATAATTTGTGCTGCCCTATCCACCTCCTCTCTCTCCTCTTTCTTTGTCAATCTGGACCGGCAACGGCAGCTGGCGCAGTACGTAGTGACATGGAAAGGCGTCCGTACGTATAGCTGGCTAGCCGATCGAACGAACGAACGGACGAACGGTGTACTAAGTCTATTGCGACGGCGACGGCGGCGACGTCGGAGGGTGAGAGAGGCAAAACAAGGAGTGGCAGTCAACCCTCCTTTCCCCCGGCCGCCGATGGCCAGGGCAGAGATCAAGCAGCAGTGGCGGCGGCGGCGGCGCCGACATACTTATTGGGGGCTTCGAACTGTCTGCCGCTGCCATGAAAGTGGGTGCTGGCTGCGCTGCCGGCTTCGTTTGTTCGTGTATGCGGCGTGAAGAGTGCCAGCTAGCAGCCAGCGCCCTATCCGATATACACAGCCGGCGGCGGCGAATATCCAGTGGTACCAGCTCGACCGACCGTGCGTGCGTCCATGCGCCGGCCGGGCGCGCTTTCGGCGTGCGCGCAACTCAAGCCAGGTAGCTGAAAAATCAAGGGAGAGGGGATCTTTGCTTTGCCTCGCCTCTCCGCCAGCAAAGCCGAACGGACGCGGACGGACGGACGCGCCGCCGCCGGTATATACCTACGTAGCTGCGGCAATAAAGTGCTACATCAGGTAGAACGTCTTGCGACACGGCGGCCAGCAGCCTGCCAAGCCATGAAAAACCCTCCTCCAGCGGCGCCTGGCTACAAGGAGCGCGGAGGTGAGGTGAGGAGATAGAGGTAGCCGCCGCCGCCAGGGTGAAAAGAGAAGCCGAAATTTTCTGCCTGGCTGGCTGGCTGGCCAGCACAGGTGCTTGGATGATGGTAGTTGGTAGGTAGGTGACTGGCAGAAGGCAACCACCACCACGTCCAGTTAAAGGTGATTTCTTTCCAGCGGCCAGCGATAGATCGATGAACCAGAATCGATATTAGAACATAGTACATACGGGGAGATATTTGCTGCCAGCACGACGAACAAGATGAAGCTCCGGTGACGCAAGAATGGAAAAGCAGAAAAATATGCTCAAGGTGAGTGACACAGAATCACGTTGTTTTTGCTATGGAATGCTAATTCGTTGGATGTTTCAGATGGGAGGCCTCCGAACGCATTCAATGGGGGTCCTCCTACTGCTCATAGCACTGATCGGCCCAGTGCTCAATCAGGCCGACGACTTCAAGTTCTCGCAGCCGGTGTACGAGGCGGCCGTGCGGGAGGAGGCTGAGGGCGACGACGTCCACGCCGAAGTGGTCTCGCTGGGCGTGATCCCGCCGCAGAAGAACCTCAAGTACCGCATGACGCCGCTGCTCGATTCCCGCTCGCAAAAGTTCTTCGCCATCGACGCGGAGACGGGCCAGATCTCTACGGTGTCCTCCCTCGACAGGGAGTTCATGGACGCCCACTACCTCAAGGTGTCCGCGGTCGGCTTCGACCACACGGCGACGGCCACCGTGCAGGTGGAGGTGCTCGACACGAACGACAACCCGCCGGTGTTCGAGCGCACCGTCTACAACGCGTCCGTGCACGAGGTGACCCCGGTCGGCACGCCCGTGGTCGTCGTCCGGGCCAACGACCTGGACGCCGGCGAGAACGGCCGGGTGTCCTACTCGATGCGGTCCAGCCCGAGCGACGACTCGCTCTTCTCGCTGGACTCGAGCACGGGCGCGCTGACCCTGCGCTCGAGGCTGGACAGGGAGCTGCGCGGCAAGCACGTGATCGAGATCTCGGCCAGGGACAATGCACTGCCGGCGTCGCGGCAGCTCACCGCCAACGCCACCATACACATCGACGTGATAGACGACAACGACCACTACCCCGAGTTCGGCCGGCGCAGCTACTACTTCGGCGTCGACGAGGACGTCGAGTGGAAGAGCAGGCCGGTGGTGGGGACGATCACCGCCACAGACAGGGACAAGCAGAACAACTCGAAGCTAAAGTTCTCCCTGATCGGCGGCAACAACGACCGCGTGTTCGAGATCGACGCGGAGACCGGAGAATTGCGCCTACTCCAGGGCCTCGACCGGGAGAAGAAGGACACGTACAACCTGATTGTGCGAGTGCAGGACCTGGGCAACCCGCCCAAGTCCAACACGACCCAGGTGGTGGTCAAGGTGGGCGACAAGAACGACAACGCGCCAAAGTTTCTCGCTTCGAAATACTACCAGTCCGTGTCCGAGAACGTCCCGCCCGGCTTCTCCATCGTGCAAGTGAAGGCCTTCGACCCCGACGAGGGCTCCAACGCCAAGGTGCGCTTCAGGCTATCCAAGGAGGACAAGAATCTACCTTTCTATGTCGAGTCCGAGACCGGCTGGATCAAGACGAGAAAGCAGCTTGACAGAGAGGAGTCGCAGTCGTTCACCTTCTCTGTGGACGGCTACGACGGCGGCAGCCCCGTCAGCCTCACCTCGAGCACGTTGGTGAACATCGAGGTGTCCGACGCGAACGACAACGACCCCGTGTTCGAGCAAAAGGAGTACGTGGTGTCCGTCTCGGAGGTGACCAACCTGGGCGACACCGTGATCGAGGTGAGGGCCGTCGACAACGACGAGGACTCGCAGCTCCGCTATGAGATCGTCGGCGGGAACACGAGGAACAGGTTCACCATCTCGTCGCTGAACGGCAGGGGCGTGGTGACGGTGGCGCAGCCGCTCAGCTACCGCGACGAGCACAACTTCCTCATCACGGTGAACGCGGTGGACAAGGGAGGCCGGTTCGGCACCTGCAACATCGTCATCAACGTGGTCGACGCCAACGACCACTCGCCCAAGTTCGAGAACACGCCCTACTTTGCCGACATCTTCGAGGACGTTCCCGTCGGCTCCACCGTCCTCATGCTCTTCGCCTCCGACCAGGACTACGGTCCCAACGCCCACATCAACTACAAGCTGGACTCGGTGAGCGACAAGTTCGCCGTGGACTCGCAGACTGGCGCGCTCACAGTCATCGACGAGCTCGACCGCGAGTCCGTCTCCACGTACATCCTGAGCGTGATCGCGGAGGACGGCGGAATCCCGAAGCTCTCCGACCGCACCGAGCTCGAGATCTCCGTGCTGGACGTGAACGACAACTTTCCCGTTTTCTCGCGCACCAGCTACACCGGCACGTTGAGCGAGAACGCGATCGTGGGCACCAAGGTGCTCCGCGTCACCGCCACAGACAGGGACGAGCGGGACAACGGCAAGATCGAGTACAAGTTCGGCGACAACCAGGACGCCGCGACCGGGGCCTTCGTGATCGACCCCGTGTCCGGCGACGTGCGATCCAACAAGCCGCTCGACAGGGAGGCCAAGGCCTCCTACGACCTCGTTGTCGTCGCCTTCGACGGGGGCGTGCCGGAGAAGTCCGCCCAGGCCAGAGTCAGGATCGACATTCTCGACATCAACGACTCCCCGCCAAAGTTCCTCAGCGACGAGTTGACCTTCGAGCTGGAGGAGAACAGCCCGTACGGCACTCGGATCGGACAGATCCGCGTGAGCGACGCGGACGTCGAGGAGAATGCCGAGATCACCTTCCAGCTACTGAACTCCTCCGACTCGCGCTACTTCTACCTGGGCGACTTCCAGAAGACGGGCGGCATCTCGCTCTTCGCCAAGAAGGAGTTCGACTACGAGCGCGACCGGCGCCAGTACCAGATCGGCATCCGGGCGGAGAGCGCCCCCCTCCGCACCGACGCCAACCTCGTCATCAACCTCGTCGACGTGAACGACAACCAGCCCGAGTTGAGCGACTTCGAGATCGTGCACAACACCCAGGTGGAGGAGTACCAGTTCGACGTGCTGGGCAGGGTGCCCGCGCACGACGCCGACCCCACCAGTAACCTCACGTACAACTTCACGTACGGAAACAACGCCGACTTCCTCCTGCTCGACCACTCGACGGGCGAGATCCGCCTCTCGCCGCTCGTCAAGTCCGACGTCAACCTGAGGGCCAAGGTCGGCGTGATGGTCTCCGACGGCCAGAACGACGTCCGGGCCAACCTCAAGCTGCAGATCAACTACATCACCGACACCATGCTGAGGAACTCCGTCACGCTCCGGATCGCCAACGTCACCGAGGAGAACTTCCTCGACCCGTTCTTCTCCTACCTGCAGGAGGCCCTGAGCGTGGCCATCCCCTGCTCCAAGGACGAGGTCATCATCTTCGGCGTCAAGTCGGGCCTCGTGGAGAGCGCCATCAACGTCACGTTCGCCATCTCGGTGGGGGAGTCGAACCGCGGCGAGTTCCTCGCTCCGGAGCTGGTGAAGCAGCGCGTCTACCTGCAGCAGGACGTGATCGAGCAGATCCTCGGCCTCACCGTGCTCCCCTTCACCGACGACATCTGCGTGAAGGAGCCCTGCCTGAACTACGAGCTGTGCCGGACGACGCCCAAGTTCGGCCAGCAGCACGGCGTGCTCGCCCACAGCGCCGTCACCTTCAGGTCGATCAACACCCTGCTAACCTACTCCTGCCACTGCCCGGACGGCTTCACCGGGATGACCACCCGGTACACCTGTGACACCAAGATCAACCTGTGCTACTCGAGCCCCTGCCAGAACGGCGCCGACTGCTCGCCCACCGAGAGCGGCTACACCTGCCTCTGCGCGGAGGGCTTCGCCGGCCAGCACTGCGAGGTGGACCTGAGGAAGGGCAACTGCTCCGAAAACCTCTGCCACAGCCCGTCGCAGTGCGTGGAGAAAGAGAGCAAAGGGGACGGCGAGATGGGCGTCAAGTGCGCCAACTGCTCGATGAACCCCTACTTCGACTCATTGTGCCGCCTGACGTCGAGAAGCTTCTCCGAGGGCGCGTTCGCCGCCTTCCCGTCCCTCGAGCAGCGCGTCGAGTTCAATCTCAGCCTCGAGTTCGTGACCCAGAGCATGGACGGCCTCCTGTTCTACAACGGCCGCCTCAATGACAGGAACGACTTCATCGCGCTCGAGCTCACGAAGAAGACGCTCGTCTTTCACTACTCCGCGGGCGAGGAGACCGTCACGACGAGCGTCAGGCAGTCCAAGGGCTTCTCGGACGGCAAGTTCCACTCCGTGAACATCCTCTACGACAACGGCGTCGTCACCCTGTCCGTGGACGGCTGCGACACCAAGCTGGCCGTCGAGTACGGAGGCGACCTGGAGGACAGGTGGCGCTGCGCGAACCGGACCGGCAGCAGCGTCACCCAGAGGAAGTCTTGCGGCGCATTCCTCAACCACTGCCCCAAGTTCCTCGACCTCTCCGGCCCATTCCTTCTCGGCGGCGTCCCCGAGGGGAGGCCTGAGGTCGCCGGGAAGTTCTCCTCCGACCACTTCACCGGCTGCATCAGGAACGTCGTCATCGACGGCCGCCAGTTCAACCTGAACGCCATGGTGTTCAACAACGGCAGCATCGCCGGCTGTCCGGAGAAGCGCAACTTCTGCAAGAGCAGCCCCTGCCAGAACGGCGGCGACTGCGCCGACGGATGGGGCAGCTACAGATGCACCTGTCGGGAGGGCTTCACCGGCAAGGACTGCTCCCTGGAGGCCACCGGAGTCGTCGGCATGAACGAGCTCACCCGGCTGGACTACAAGGCCAAATTGACGCCGGTCAAGTTCCCCTGGGTGCAGAGCATCAGCTTCAAGACGTCCGTGGCGGACGGCGAGCGCGAGCTGATGGCCGTAACCCTGGGCCACAACGAGGCCGAGTCGATCGTCTCGATCGTCGACGGGATCATCCACTACAGGTTCGAGGAGGCCGAGATCAGGCTGGAGTCGAGCTTCGTGGCGGACAACCGTTGGCACAACATCCAGGTGAAATGGATGCTGAACGAGATCTGGCTGAACCTGGATTACGGCCAGCACGAGACGACCACCGACTATTACAACGCGTTCGGCGGCAAGCTCGTCACCAAGATCCGCGTGGGGAGGAGCAAGTCCAGCTCCGCGCTCTCCTTCGTCGGCTGCGTGCAGGTAAAAATAGGAAGCATCTTCTCCGCAAACCCCCTCTGGCGTAAAGCTGCATTTCGTAGTATTAATATTAAGTTCCGGGGGGATAAAACCAAGGAGGCATAGTACAGAAAGTACAGACATGCGCTGCGCCCACGCATTCCGTACATCCAGGAGCCAATCAAATAAGTTTTTTTTTTGCGTGAATTCTTATGATAGATTTTTCTGCCGAAGAGGCAATAATCCCTAATGCCACTGCATGACTGACGTTTCTAACGCTTCTTTCTTTTCGCAGGAAATCGAAGCCGGCGACGACGACGACCCCCGCGTGGAACTGCTCTCCGAGGAGAACGCCCTGGACTGTTCGATCGTCACCGAGGAGACCGCCTCACCCCGACTCCCCGCGCCGAGCGTCACGTCTCTTGGAGGCAGCGGCTGCCCACTCCGCCGGCGTTCCAGCCAACAATGCATCTCGTTCTGCGATCTCGACCTCTGCGAGGGCGGCTCCAAGTGCCTGGAGGAGGAGGGGGAGGAGGAGGGCGGCACGTACAGCTGCCTGTGCGCCGACCCGGCCAACTCGGTGGGCCGCTACTGCCAGCCGAAGCCGCGCGAGGTGTGCCCGCACCACTGGTGGGGCACCCCCGTCTGCGGCCCCTGCAACTGCGACACCCGGAATGGCTTCAACGAGACCTGCGACGCGGAGACCGGAGAGTGCGGCTGCAAGAACTTTCACTACGTCGAGCACGGCGGCGAGACGGAGGACGGCGGCGGCGGCGGCGCGGGCGACGAGCACGTGCGCTGCCTGCCCTGCAACTGCTACCCGCTCGGCTCCGAGTCGACCGGCTGCCACGCCGAGACCGGACAGTGCCAGTGCATCCCCGGCGTGATCGGGAAGCGCTGCGACGCCTGCTCAAACAAGTTCGCCGAGCTGACCTCGGACGGGTGCAAGGTCATCTACGGCTCGTGCCCGGCCGAGTACGAGGGCGACATCTTCTGGGAGCGGACCCAGTTCGACACGCAGAAGACGGCGCCCTGCCCCGACTCCAGCGTCGGCCTCGTGACGCGCAACTGCACGCAGGGCGGCTGGGCGGAGGCCGACTTCTCCAGCTGCACTCACAAGGACTTCCTCAAGCTTCAGAAGGCCGACCCGGCGTCGGAGTCGTGGCGCCTCGTGAGGACCATCGACGCCGCCGTCCAGAAGCACTCGAGCTTCAACCGGCGCTACAAGAACGACGTGGCCGCCGTCCTGGCCAGCGTGGAGAACGTGCTCCGCAAGGAGGCCAACCTGACCGGCTTCCAACTGGCGCACAGGAAGGACAGGACCTTCCTGGCCAACCTGTTCGACATAATCTCCTGGCTGATCGACTCCGAGGACGTCAAGATGGACGACGCCATGCGCCTCGTGTCGGCCGTCCACCGCTACGGCATGGCCGTCGCCGGCTCCATGAAGGACACGTTCACCCACCCCTTCGAGATCGTCACCGACAACGTCATCTTCGGCCTCGACATGGAGAAGACCAACGTGAAGAGGCGAAGGCGGTCCCTCCCCCTGATCGGCGGCCACGGCGAGATCACGTACCCCAAGTACAACAACTTCATGCGCTCCCCCGACGCCTGGCACTCGTCCTCCATCACCATGGACTCGCCGTCGTCGGCCATCGTGCAGTACACCCTCGTGCGCGTGCCGAGGCAGAACCGCGAGGTGGACCGCGACCTCATCATGATCCCCAAGGTGCGCTGGAACACCCGCCTCAGGATGTTCTCCGACGTCGTCTCCTACTCCACCTCCGTGTCTTCTCGCTCCTCCGAGCGCCGGGTCGACTTCCGCGCCAGGCTCCACCACCCGCAGAACCTCCTGCACTGCGTCAGCTGGGACGCGGAACTGACCATCTGGAGCTCGATCGACTGCGATACCAGTTATGAGCGGCCGTCATCCTCCTTCGGCTCCGGCAGTCAGCAGGCGGGCAACGGCGCGATGACCACGGTCGACTGCACCTGCAGCGACGGCTTCGCCTTCGGCGTCGTCGAGGAGTTCGTCGGCAAGGGCCAGGTCTACTTCTCCAGCACGGAGACGGAGCTGCTGTTCGCCTCCTTCGTCGTCATCTCCGTCGTCATCCTCCTCGTCACCTTCGTCTGCCTGATCGTGCTCAACCGGCAGTCCCGGAACTCGGTCTCCATCCAGCGGAACATCACGTCGAGCCTGCTGCTCTTCCAGGTCACCTACCTGCTCGCCATCGTCTTCAACGAGGACCTCGTCGACGACTACCTGACGCTGTGCAAGGCCATCGCCATGGTGCTCCACTTCACCTCGGTCTCCGCCTTCTCCTGGCTCTTCCTCAGCTCCTTCCACATCTACCGCATGCTCACCGAGCTGCGCGACATCAACCACGGCAAGATGACCTTCTACACCGCGATGGGCTACGGCATCCCCACCCTCGTAGTCGTGCTCACCGTCGGCGTCAGCGGACGCAACTACGGCTCCGACGAGTTCTGCTGGCTGGCGCTGGACGGCGCCGCCATCTGGGGCATGATCGGCCCCGAGCTGATCTGCATCGCCTTCTCCCTCTTCTTCACCCTCGTCAACATCAAGACGGTGTTCAACGTGAAGAGCGACATCGACGACTTCTTCCCGCTCCGGCTCGTCTTCTTCGTCAACATCGGCATGATTCCCCTGCTAGGCATCCTCCACGTCGCCTCCATCCTGCTGACCAACGAGATGGGCGAGACGGTGACCTTCCTCTACGTCGGAATCTCCATCGTCTCGGCCTGCTACGCCTTCTGCGGCTTCGTCCTCTTGGACCGCACGCTCTGGCGCAGGCCCAGGGGAAGGCCAGACACGTCCACCGGCCAGGGAGTCCCCACCGCCGGGATCACGGAGCACCGCACCGGCACGACCGGCGGCCGCCGCGGCGGCGACCGAGGCAAGTCCTCGCTTTCGTACCAGCAGCAGCAACAGCAGCAGCGCCACGGCGAGGCCCACCAGATGCACCTGGAGGCGGCCCTGTCCGTCGCGTCGACGACGTCCCACTCGACGAGCGCGACGTACAAGCGTCCCTACCCGCACGCGTCCAAGTCGTCGAGCCGGTCGCAGGCCTACCTCCACCACCACTCGTCGTCGTACCGGGGCGCCGGCGGCCACGGGGGCAGCGACACCGAGTCTGACATGGACCAGAGGTCGTTTGACCTCGCTTCGAGTCACTCGTCGGACGACGACAACGACTACAACGACGTCGACTCGATGGCGAGGGACCCGCAGGGGGGCAGCAGTGCGTTCGGAAGGAACAATCTGTCCGTGCACGACTATCCAAAGTACTGATGACGTTCAGTAGGTTTAAATTTAGTTGTATGGTTATATGTATAATTGCCTTAGGGAATAAAATGAGCTGGAACTCTGTGAATCATTTCGCGTACTTCCGCAACCGATTTCCACCGAAGATGAATAAGGAAGGGCGACGCACTCGCCGCGCAAACTTAACCAGTCCGATCGTCCAAATAGTCTTATCACGCTTCGTCTTCTTCATAAAAGCCGGCGATAAACGCACATACTAAGTCATTTGCCCGACGCCAATCAAGCCAATCAAATATGGAGTCGTCGTGCCTTGTGTTCTGCCTAATTGCGATTGTAGTGGCCGCAACGCCAGCTCAAGGTGAGAGCTAAACTTAAATCGTTAGAACGTAAGCCATTCTACGTACGTATATTTCGTGTAGGCCTCCGGTGTTACGAGACGCACTCGAACGGGAACATTGGCGGCGGCATTGGAGGAGGTATCGGCGGAGGTATTGGCGGCGGCAGTGCCGGCTCCTCTGGGATCGATGGCGTGCCCAAGACCTGCCCGGCGTCCTCCAGGGGCTGCTTCAAATCAGTGCACTGTAAGTCACTCGCGGTCATGTCCCGCCACCATGTGTGTGTGTGTGTGTCGCGGGCTCGACGAACGAAACTTTCATGCAAGTTTGATGCGCCCGCAACAACTGGCATTTCTGGCTCCGGCCGTGGACTGATTCCGTTCTTGAAACTCTACCTGTCCGGAAAACACGACAATTTAATGACACTACGCAGCTCTCTAAACTCCGAACGCCTAGCCAAGGTTATTCTTTCGCAACTGCGATTTATTTTTATAATGAATGGTTTCAGCGCGGCCAAGGCTCGAGGCTCAATATATTATTAGACGAGTAAAGGGTTGTCATGCAATATCTGCACGACGTCTAACGTTACTTGTCATTTCCTTCTCAGACGGCCGCGACGGCCGCGAGGTCGTGTCCAAGTTCTGCGGCACTCCCGAGGACCCCCGCTTCGAGTACGAGGACGGCTGCGACACCATCGACATCCCCTACGAGACGGAGAAGTGCTACTGCAGGGAGGACCTCTGCAACGGCGCCGCGATCCCGTCGGCAGGAGCAGCAGTCGCCCTCTTCGTCGCTTTGACCGCGTTCATTGCGGCCAGAATCCAATGCTGACGCCCCTTAAATAATAATTGAGGCCGGACGCACTTGAAATGACTGGCTTTGCGGTTGTATCGATCTACACAGCGCATTTGGTTCCTTTCATTGTACGCATTGTGTTTAGCGCAAAACTTTTCTTCTTCTCTCTCTCTCCGTGTGCGTGTCGCGCGTCGTCCGTTTTCCTCTCTTGCATCTGCCGCAAGAAAAATGGATGCTGCCTGCAAGCTGCAACTCCCTGCTCGCCAGCTCCGCTCCCTCCCCCTTCTGCACAAGGTCGTGTCGTCGTCGAGAAGAAGTTAGGACGCATTGTTTTGCGGGCCTACGTGTTTCCAACAGCGCCTCGCTCCCCTTGGCTAATTAAGTACCGGCTAGCAATCTTGGTAGAGAAGAGAAAACGGCATGAAGAGAGGCTGATATAGCCGCCATATTTTTTCGCGGACGTTAATGGCCGGAATGGGCCCATTAACGTCTGTAATGGCAGACGCAGAAGCTTCGACGTTTCGTGGGCCGCTATATTTCTTGCACTTACTCCATCGATCCAGCCCACCTTTTTAGCAAAATCATGCTGTGGTTGGTACGTAGTAGGATCCCCTTGAGAAAAGCTATCGCTATATTTGATGGGGAATTAAGCTTCCACTCTCAATACAGTTACAGCAGCTGTCTCCCCAATAAATACGACCGAACGCTCGTTACTTCTACTATGTACTCGTAACCGAGATGGTGCCCTCGGATATACCAGCCAGTCGGATTCTGTCTGGAGGGGCGGCAAAGAATTGTGTACTTGCTATAAGGGAGCTATAACGAACGAACGAACGGCGCGGAGCCGCGGACCTAAGAGGAAGGCCCTTCAACACCGGCGCGCGCGCGGACGCAGAGAGAGCTCCAGCCGCGAAGCAGCCGTGTCTGAGGCAGGGAGTTGGCGCTTGAATCTCCGTCAGCGCGGACGGTCGGATCGATCGTGGTACGCATTCTTCAAAAGGAAGGAAGACGAGACGTGACGAATCGATCGGAGGAGCTGGAAGAGGCCTCTCAGAGTGTTTAGTTCCGGTTTACTAGAGTTCGAGGATCAAGAGGAGGCCATAGAATCGCTAGTGCTCCCGTTCGCCAAAAAAGAGGGACAGGTAGGAGAAATGGAGCCATTCAAAAGTTGGATATTTACACCCGGAAAAAAACTGCGCGCCGTTCTTGCTGGAAGCAGAAAACAAGTTGCGAATTTAACGGTCCGGCACGCGAGGAATTTTTTTGCCCTCCAACTACACAATTTGCATACACGCGTTCTGAACGGAAAAAACAGTGCTCGATCTCTCTGCTGAACGCCAGCTAGCAAGTCGACCGCGTCAACGTCCTTTTAAGAAAATAGTCGGCCGGCGTCTTCGACACAAAATGCCTTTTTTTCCCTTCTCTATAGCTACGTAGATGGCCGCCTTCTTCCGGCCGACTGGCTGACATAAAGATGGAGAATACATTAGGCTTTCTTGTAGTGGAGTATATACGTACAGCTCGTAGTATATATTACTGTCTCGGCCTCTTTCGACCCGGTCCCATCTCCTCTCTGTCTGCCTTTAAGTCGTTTTGAAGGCTGTGTCTGCGTATAGAATGCTGTGGCAATTTAAGACGGAGGAGGGCTTTTCATAGCCGCCGCAATAGAGGCGATATGTCTGCCGCCGCTGTCTCATTCCCCTTTTCAAGGTCCGCGGACGGCTGTAACGTTCCCACGAGCATTATATCTTCCCTACCATGGGACGGATGGGGCAGCAGGGTGGCTTACCAGCTTGAATACATTGCTCAGTTAGCGCATAAATTAGGCCGGCTGCATCGCAGGGCTTGCAAAACGTCCGTCGCCGCCGACGACGAAAATGAAGTAATGGATCTGTTTTGAGAGTATGCATTTCGACACGTCCAGCCGGCCGCGGTTACGGGGCCCGTTTTGCCAGCAATGTGATGTGTAGTAGGTGTTGTCAAACTGGCCTCAGAATGCAGCTGGTAGGCGATAAATTTGTTTTCTTTGCAGCAGGCTTTGGCATATACGTACGTACGTACCATTGTGCTTTCGAAATGCGTGCATACCAAGTATGTACACGTGCCTGGGAATCGACGGATGGTGCGGCGAGGAAGGACTGTTGATAGGAAGAAATGGACCAGCAGACGAATTATGGCGCCGTATAGTAGTAGAGCGGATTCCTGTCCTCAATCAATACCGAAACGCACACATGCGTAGCGCCTACGTATATCCTGCACGTTGTAAATAGCTCTGGGTCGCGAGGTCATTAAGAAGCGCGAGATTACGGCAACTCATGAGCAGAGAGCGCGGATCATCTGATACTTCCCCAGCCTCATTCATGGTACGCGAAAGTCAGCCACAGACGTAATCAGAGAGAGTGAGAGAGAGTCTCTTTACGGATGCGTAGCTGAGGGGAATAGTTTGCTATAACTGCGTTACCTTTTTACCCCGCCGTGTACGTGAACGGCGGAATGTTCATCACGCCCACTTGGAACAAATTGCCAACACAGAGATATATCGCGTGTTATTCACAGTTGGAACGAATTGCCAAAAAAGATATTCCATGTCCAGCATGTACAGTACAACGTACATTAGTGGCGCGTCGCGGCGATGGTTGATCTCTGGCTTCCCCTCGTCGTCGCCGCTCTCGCGATCCTCCCCGGCGGCTCCTCGTAAACCTTGCCCGCCCTAGTTGCCTAGATGTGGGGGGGGGGGGGGGGGGGGGGGGGGGGGGGGGGGGGGGGGGGGGGGGGGGGGGGGGGGGGGGGGGGGGGGGGGGGGGGGGGGGGTGGGGGGGTGGTTGGGGGGGGGGGGCGGAGGGGAGGAGGGACAGAGGGACAGAAAGAGAGACCACAAACGAAACACCAACCACCAACCCCCCAACCCCCAACCCCTTCAATCCGTCCCCCCCCTAACCCTTAACCCCTAATCCCCAACCCCATCTCCAGCCCCAACCCACACCAGTACATGTTTAACATGGTTCATACG
>JAAUYK010214406.1_pt1 | contig 14246 bp, 10 predicted proteins | sample 7278021 | NCBI WGS metagenome assembly JAAUYK01 (sample SAMN14350223, study PRJNA611818) | marine sediment metagenome | isolation source: surface marine sediment (1.8m) | place: French Polynesia: Moorea | collected 2018-08
CCTCCACCAGGGCGCGGTGGGAGCCGGCATCGACCTCGCCACGGGTCGCACCCGTCACGCGGTCATCGGAACCGCCCCCGCGCGCGCACATCCGGACACGGGCGCGACGGTCCTGGACCTGCCCATCCCCGAGTTCGCGCGGGCACTGGAGATCGCCGTGCGGGCCAGCGACCTGACGGGGCTCGGCTACGTCGGGGCGGACGTGGTGGTGGACGCCCGGTACGGACCCGTGATCCTGGAGCTCAATGCGCGGCCCGGACTCTCGATCCAGATCGCCAACCGGGCGGGTCTGCTGCCGCGGCTGCGCGCGGTCGCGGCCGCGCAGCCCGAAGGCAGGAGCCTCACGGAGCGGCTCGCGCTCGGACGGGAGATCGGAGGCCGCCGTGTCGCGGGCTAGGGCGCGGCGCGCGGTCTCGCTGCTCGCGGCGGCATCGATCGCGGGGAGCGCGCTCGCCCAGGAGGCCGAGCCCAGTCGGACGGAGCGAACGAGGGAGTACGCGATCCTGGTCGAGGCCCGCCTCGCACCGAGCGAGCGCGCCGCACACGTCTCGCTCCAGCTGGGGGACGGCGCGTCGCTCGTGCGGCTCCTCGACTTCCAGATCGACCCGCGGCGTCACGTGGACTTCCAGGGTGACGGGTCGGTCGAGCCCGCGGAGAACGGGCAGCGAATCGTCTGGAAGCCGCCGCCGGACGGTGGCGCGCTGCGGTACGTATTCCGCATCGATCACCTGCGAGACGAACGCAGCTACGACGCGCGATGCACCTCGAGCTGGGCGCTGTTCCGGGGCGACGACCTCGTCCCCGCCGCGCGCGTTCGCACGCGCGCGGGAGCCCGCTCGCGCTCCTATCTGAGGCTGCGCCTGCCCGAAGGCTGGAGCACGGCGGTCCCCTACCCGCGCCTGACGGACGGCCGCTACCGCATCGAGCATCCCCACCGGAGCTTCGACCGGCCCGTCGGATGGATGGTGGTCGGAGAGCTGGGCGTCGTCCGCGAGGACGTGGCCGGCACGCGGGTGGTGCTCGCGGGGCCGCGACGCCAAGGGGTGCGGCGCTACGACATGCTGGCGCTGCTGCGCTGGACCCTGCCGTCGCTGCGCGCGCTCCTGGACGAGCTGCCCCCGCGCCTGCTCGTCGCGAGCGCCGGCGACCCCATGTGGCGAGGCGGGCTCTCGGCGCCGCGCTCCGTCTACCTTCACGCGAGCCGTCCCCTCATCACGGACGACGGCACGAGCCCCCTCCTCCACGAGCTCCTCCACGCAGCCCTCGGCCAGCGGGCCGCTGCGGACGGGGACTGGATCGTGGAGGGCCTGGCCGAGCACTACTCGTTGGAGCTGTTGCGTCGCTCGGGGACGGTCAGCCCGGAACGCGCCGCCTCGTCTCTCGCCCGACACGCGGAACGCGGCGCGGAGAGCCCGCTCGGTGTGGGCCGGGCCAACGGCCGGGTGGCGTCCCGGGCCGTCACAGTGCTCCAGGCCCTCGACGCGCATCTGCAGAAGGAATCGGGAGGAGAGCGCGACCTCGACGCGGTCGTGCGGGTCCTGGCGGCGGAGCCCGGTACGCTCACGAGCGCCCGCTTTCGCGACGTCGTCGAGCGCGCCACGGGCGTCGACATCGCCCCGTTCCTCTCGCGGTACGGCGTCGCGGTCCCGGATGCGCAATAGCCCCCGAGCGTCCCTACTGGAAAAGGCCCGGCATGGGGCTTGATCCGCTCGAAGTGGCGGTGATCAAACAGGCCGCCGGCGTAGCTGATGGCTGCCCTCATACATCGCATGGCCTGCGCGGCCTTCCTGATCACGGCATTCCTGCAGGGCTGGGGATGACGGTTGCCGCCCCTGCTGTCGGCTTCCTGGTGGGTTGCTGGTCTCGATCTTTGGCACCGCGACCGGTGAGCCCGGCGACGTGACGACCGGCCTCGCGATCGACGTCGCGCTCTTCCTCCTGTCCGGGGCCGTGATCGGCTTCTTCGGCATCCGCATGACCTACATCGCCAGGGATCTGGCGCAGGTCACCGGTCTGGGCGAGGCGTTCATGGGAGCGGTGTTCATCGGCGCGACGACCTCGCTCTCGGGCATCACCGCCTCCGCCACGGCCGCCTGGAATGGCGCTGCGAGCCTCGCCGTCAGCAACTCGCTGGGCGGGATCGCGGCGCAGACCCTCTTCCTCGTCGTCGGCGACCTGGTGTATCGCAAGGCGAACCTCGAGTTCGCCGCTGCATCGGTGGAGAACATGATGATGTCGGTTCAGCTCATGTTCCTGCTCTGCATCCTGCTCGTCGCCTTCAACCTGCCGACGCTGGCGCTCTTCGGCGTCCATCCCGCCTCCATCGTGCTGATCGGGGCCTATCTCTTCACGCTGAAGCTCCTGGTGGACACCCACGAGAAGCCGATGTGGCTGCCTCGAATGACCCGCGGCACGGTGCAGGAGAAGACACAGAAGCAACGCCGTGTGTCCAGGGGCGAGACCGCCCGCCTTCTCGTGCGGTTCCTGCTCTGCGCGGTGGTCGTCGGCGCGGCAGGCTGGCTCATCGCCAGCTCCGGCATGGCGATCGTCGAGAAGACGGGCTTCTCGTCTGGGATCATGGGCGGCATCTTCATCGCGGTCAGCACTTCTCTTCCCGAGCTCGTCGTAGCGGTCACGGCAATCCGTCTGGGCTCGCTGACGCTCGCGGTCGGCGACATCGTAGGCGGGAATGCATTCGATACGCTCTTCGTCGCGGTCTCGGACATCTTCTACCGGGAGGGCTCGATCTACACCGCCATCTCCGAGCCCGAGAGGATCTGGCTCGCCAGCGCGATGCTCATGACCACCGTTCTTCTGATGGGGCTCATGTACCGGGAGCGGAAGGGGATCGCGAACATCGGCATGGAAAGCGTGCTGATCCTGTTGATCTACGCGGGCACGGTCGGCCTGGTCGTGCGCTTTCCGTCCCCTTAGCCGTGGTCTCGCGACCCCACGCCTTTCGGTCACCCAGGTGGGCTGCACCCACGCGGCCGAAGAGCCGGACGGCTCCGCCTTCGATCCCCATCATTCCCGTGGCGTCCTGCCCGCGCGCTCGACGTTCCGGTTCTGCTGCAAGAGGCTCCCAGCAGTGTCTCAGGCTGGAGCCACAGGCTGCTCCCGTGTTGCGATGCCGCGGAGGAGTCGGCCGAGCAGGTCCGCTCCCGTGAGAACCCGCTTGTCGGCCGCTGTCCAGAGGAGAATCAGGTCGTGGTCGACGACGTCGTCTTCTGGTCCCACAGGCTGGACGCGGAGCAGGTGAAGGAGTGCACCGAGTCGGGTGGAGCCGTCGCGGACGACGATCGGTCGGTGGCAGTGCGCGTTCGGGGCGAACCTCGCTTCCTCGAGCAGAGCGCCACGCAGGAAGCCGTCGGCATCGATCACGAGCCCCGGCTCGCCGGCACGGTCTACCAACACGACCCATCTCCTTCCCGATGCCTGGACCTGCCTGAGGAGGGGATCGTCCACAGAGCGCTCGAAGGCCTGAAGTCTCGATCCATCCTCCACCGAAACCATGCTCTTCGAATCGAGGGGCTCGCCCTCCTGCTCCAAGGGAACATCATCGAGGTCGAGGAAGTTCAAGGCCCCCTGTGCCTCGGCGCGGTCGACTTCGGTTCCGGCGGCGAGCGCGTGCAGCTCGATCAGCTTGCGGAGATCCCGCTCTCGAAAGTACTGGATGGCCTCGGGACCGAGCCAGGCGTCCAGAAGAAGGGCCGTAGGCTTGGCGATCGGGAAGAGGGCGATCTGGTAGAAGCGAACCACGGGGGCGAGAAGGGCACCGGTGCGAAGCGCGTTCCGCGAGAAGTAGGCCTGGGGCAATATCTCGCCGATGAGAGTGATCCCGAATGTCGAGAAGAGAAAGGCACTCAGTCCGGCAAGCACCGATTCCGCGAGGAGCGTCAGCAGCACGTTCACGCCGACGTTGCCCCACAGAAGCGTCGTCAGGAGGAGATTCGAGTCGCGTCGCAGCGCCAGCACGGTGGTGGCAGCCGTGTTCCCCGCGCGAGCCTCGGTCTCGAGCCGCAGTCGGCCGAGCCCCATGAGTGCGAGATTCAGCCCCGAGAAGAGCCCGGAGTGGGCGAGGCAGAGGGCGACCCCTGCCCAGACCATGATTTCCATCAGTCGACTCCCTTCCGAAACCCACGCGCATCGAGGGGATGTTGATGCTCGGCGAATACGGCTCTTACGTGTTCTATCTCGTGATCGTTGCGTCGTGATCGTCGGGACGCGCGAGGCGCGAGGCGCGCTAGCCCTCCGATTGCTCGGACTCTGAAGCCGATTGACGCTCGAGAAGCGCGGAGATCGCATCCATCCGAGCGCGGCGGCGTTGGATCTCCGCCTCCAAAGACGCCTCTTCCCGGGGATGGGCCGCCTTCGACCGCGCCTCGAGGGCGTCGATCTCCTCCGAGAGGCGTCTGCGCTCTGCGGGCAGCTCCTCGAGCGTCGCCTTCTCTTCGGCCTTGTCGAAGATGAGCTCCTCCGGCGCCGCCGTCGCCGCCGCGGCCGGCGAGGGCGCGCGCGCAGCGGGCACGACCCGGGAGCCTTCTCCGAGCTGGCGCTGGTTCATGAAGTTGGGCGACACGATCTCGATGCCCGCACCGTGGAGGGAATCGAGCACCTCGCTGCGCAAGCGGGACCGGGCGGTAAGGAGCTGCTTCACTTCGGAGAGGAAACCGGCCACCCGGTAGGTGACCGAGAAGTCGCCGAGCTCGACGACCTGCACGAAGGGCTCTTCGAGGCCCGCCGTCCCTGCGGCGGCTGCGAGCAGCGGCTCCACGTCGGCATGGTGCTGGTCGTAGCCGAGGGAGAGTCTCACGGAGACGATGGTTCCGGATTCGCGTACGACCACGACGGGGTTCGTGACCAGGTGGAGATTGGGGAGGGTCGCCAGATCCCGGTCCTCGGTCTGCAGCTCCGTATGGAACAGGCCGCGTTCGGTCACCCGCCCGAACTGGTCCGCGACGCGGACCCAGTCGCCTGCTCGGAAGTTGCCGACGGCTCTCAGCATGAGGCCCGCCATCGCGTTGGCGACAAAGGTGGTCGACGAGAAGGCGATGATGCCGGTGAGCACGAGCCCGAGCAGACTGAGCAGCTGGCCACGCGTCGTTTCGCTCACGGGGAGCGCAAGAACGGTGGCGACGATCGCGACCGCGGTGATCGCCAACATGGCGAGCTGGCTGCCGAACGGGAACGCGACCCCCGTGCGACGCTCGCGCAGCCGCAGGAGCGCACGCGCGCCAGGCAGCGCCAATGCGGCGAAGGCCAGCACGAGCAACAGGGGAAGGAACTGGCGCAGGCTCGGCGCCAGTGATTCGAGCTGATCGATCATCCCGGTCCTCCGTATCCGGAGCCTCGGGGCAGGTGGCCCGCCGAGGTCCCCAGGGCGATCATGCCCATTCGTTCGTGATCTCCCCACGGGAAGATACAAGGCGGCCAGCTGGCTCCGTTGGCAACCGACGACCAGAGGCAAGGCGACGCGCGACACCGGCCCGAAGCGACGGGGCGAGGAGGCTGCCAGGAACGAATCCCAGGCACTCATCTCCGCGCTTCGGATGGACGGCCGGGGAGCCGCCATGCCGATCGGATCGATCGGGACCAGGCGCTGGAAGCGTCCGGGCTGCGCGGCCGCGGCGTCGACCAGCGCGTGGCCGCCCATCGAGTGCCCCGGGACCCCACGGGCGGGCAGTCCGCGCGCCTGGCGTGGATCGTGCTCACGACGAGCGGATTGGCACGTGGCGCCTCCTCCGCGTGGGCGAAGACCATTCGCGCTCCGGAGCGGTGCAGCTTGTACAATGCGTCCGTGCAGGAGAGGATCTCGCACGGCCTCCGCGAGCGGTGGCTGCCCTTGCTCGTGTTCTCGTGCGGCGCGGCGGTCTCTCTCGCGGTCTGGGGACTGCTCGTCGGGGACCGGCGCGAGCAGCTTTCGGAGTCGAGCCGCGAGGTGGCATCGGAGACGCGGGACGCGATCCAGCGCTGGTACGAGACCCAGCTCGCCGCGCTCCAGCTCCAGGCCAGGCGTTGGTCGCGGGGCGGCGAGCCGGACCGGGACGAGTGGCGCGCCGAGGCGGAGCTGCTTCGGAGCTCGAGCGGCGGCGTCGCGGCGCTGGCGTGGGTCGCGATCGAGGCCGGCGGCGTGCGCATCCTCGACGCGGTGCCGGGACCCTTCGCGCTGGACGCACTCGAGCGCCGGGATCGCGCCGCGGACCGCGCGGAGGCCCTGGGCCCCGTGCGCGACGCCTCGGGTGCGGCCTCCTACCTACTCGTTCTCCCAGAGCGCGCCGCGCCTCGCCGCGCCACCGCGCTCGTGGCCCAAGTCCGGATCGCGGACGGACTCACCCCGCTGCTGCGCGCCCGGGCGCGGGGCTACGCGCTCTCCGTCCGTTGGGCGGGCGAGGAGGTGTTCGCCCGCGGCGAGCCCTCGCGGGACCGCCGGCAGGACTGGTGGCGCACCGCGGAGACCGTCCCCCTCCCGCTGGGCAGCGCGTGGGAGCTGGTGCTGCGGCCGACGTCCGAGCTGGCCGCGGCCCGCCTGACCCCGCTGCCCCACTATCTCCTCGGAGCCGGCCTGCTCACCTCACTGCTGCTAGCCGTCCTCCTGCAGCAGCTCCGCGTCACGTCGCGCCAGGCCCGCTTCCTCGCCGTCACCAACCGCGCCCTCGAAGAGCGGGGCAACGCGCTGCGAGAGCTCAACCGGGAGCTCGAGTCGCGGGTGGCCGAGCGCACCGCGGACCTGCGCGCCGCCGTCGACGAGCTCGAGGCCTTCAACTACTCGGTGTCGCACGACCTGCGCTCTCCGCTCGGCGCGATCCTCAACTTCAGCGCCATTCTCGAAGAGGACTACGCCGGAAAGCCGCTCGACGACGGGGCGATCACCTGGCTGGCCCGCATCCGCAGCAGCGCGAACCGCGCGTCGGCACTGCTGGAGGACCTCCTGCGCCTCTCCCGGGCCGGCCGCGTGGCGCTCCAGCGCGAGGAGGTCGACATGGCGGCGCTGGCCCGCGAGGCCTTCGCCCAGGTGCGTGCCGCCCAGGACGATCCCGAGGTGGAGCTCGTGGTGGAGAAGCTCCCCAACGTCGAGGGCGATCGCAGCCTGCTCGGCGACGTCTTTGCGAACCTGCTGAACAACGCGTTCAAGTACTCGCGAGGCCGGGACGAGCGGCGCGTCGTCGTGCGCGGGCGCGAGGAGGGCGAGGAGGCGATCTTCGAGGTCGCGGACAACGGCTCGGGGTTCGAGATGCGCTTCGCCGAGAAGCTCTTCGGCCTCTTCGAGCGCCTGCATCCCGACGAGGAGGTCGAGGGAACCGGTGTCGGCCTCGCCATGGTGGCGCGGATCGTGACGCGACACGGAGGCCGGGTGTGGGCCCGCGGCGCACCGGACGAGGGGGCCTGCTTCACGTTCGCGTTGCCGCGGCGCCGGGAGCCCGTGCCGTGAATTCCGCCGCCTCCATCCTGCTCGTGGAGGACGACGGCAACGAGGTGGACGTGGCGCTGCGCGCGCTGCGCCGCGCCGGCCTCGAGGGTTGTGTCGAGGTCGCCAAGGACGGCCAGGAGGCGCTCGCGCGGCTCGGGCTCGAGGAGGAGGCGCCCGGCGTCCCGGCGCCGCTCCGACCCTCTGCGGTGTTCCTCGACCTGAAGCTTCCGCGAGTGGACGGCTGGGAGGTGCTGCGCCGCATGCGAGCCGATCCCGCGACCGCCGACACCCCCGTAGTCGTGGTCTCGTCGTCGGACCGGGAGGACGACATCGACCGCTGCTACGCGCTCGGCGCCAACAGCTTCCTGGTGAAGCACTTCGACCGCCGCGGCCCTGGCGCCTACCTTGTGGATGCCGCGCGGTACTGGATCGAGCTCAACCAGCCGCCCCCGAGCCGCAGACGGACGGATCGCCCATCGTGAGCGAGCTGCTGGCGCTGATCGTCGAAGACGACCCGGACTTCCGGGAGAGCCTGGCGCTGCTCGTCGAGCGGGAGCGCTTCGACGCACGCCAGGCGGGAAGCCTCGCCGAGGCCCGGGAGATCCTCGCCCGGGGCCCGGCGGACGTCGTGATCGTGGATCTCAAGCTCCCCGACGGCGACGGCCTCGAGCTGCTGCGCGACGAGAGCGGCGGCTCGGCGGAGTTCGTCGTCACGACGGGACACGCCGGCGTCGAGAGCGCGATCGCGGCGCTGCGCGAGGGCGCGCTCGACTACCTGCCGAAGCCCATCGATCGCTCCCGGCTCTCGACGGTCCTCACCCACGTCGCCCGCACCAGGGAGCTCAAGCGAGAGGTCTTCGCGTTGCGCGAGGAGCTGCGCAGCCTCGGGCGCTTCGGCTCGATGGTCGGCCGCTCCGAGCCCATGCAGAAGGTCTACGAACTGATCTCTCGCGTGGCGCCCACGTCGAGCACGGTCTTCGTGACCGGGGAGAGCGGCACCGGCAAGGAGCTGGTGGCCCAGACCATCCACCGCCTCAGCCGCCGGCGCGAGGAGCCCTTCCTCGCCCTCAACTGCGGCGCCATGTCGTCGGAGCTGATCGAGAGCGAGCTCTTCGGCCACGAGAAGGGCAGCTTCACCGGCGCCGGGAAGACCCGCCGCGGCTACTTCGAAGAGGCGGACGGCGGCACGCTGCTCCTCGACGAGGTTACCGAGATGCCCGTCGAGCTGCAGGTGAAGCTGCTGCGCGTGCTCGAAGAGGGCAAGGTGACGCGGGTCGGGGCCACCAGCCCGATCGCGGTGGACGTGCGCGTCATCGCGGCCTCGAACCGCGATCCCCAGCAGGCCGTGAAGGAGGGCCGGCTGCGAGAGGATCTCCTGTATCGGCTCAACGTCTTCCCGATTCACGTCCCGCCGCTGCGCGAGCGCGGCGGGGACGTCGGGCTGCTCGCCGACGCGTTTCTCGATGCGCTCAACCGTCGCGAGGGCACCGCCAAGCGCTACTCGAGCGAGGCGATCGCGCGCCTCGAGGAGCTCTCGTGGCCCGGGAACGTACGGGAGCTCAAGAACGTCGTGGAGCGCGCGGCCATCCTGGCCGACGACCGCATCGAGGTGGAGGGAATGCCGGAGCCCGCGGCGGGTGCGCGGGCCTCGGGTGCGGCGCTCTCGGTGCCGATCGGCGCGTCGATCGAGGATACGGAGAAGTGCCTGATCCTCGCGACCCTCGAAGAGCTGGATGGCGACAAGAGGCGCGCGGCCGAGCTGCTGGGGATCAGCCTCAAGACCCTCTACAACCGGCTCAACGTCTACGAGGCGCAGGAGCGCGAGTAGCGGTCGCGAGCGGCCCGGGGAGCCGCACGGTTGCACGCAGGGGCAGGTGATCCGAGGCGATGCGGGCGCGTGGGCTGCGGCGCGCCTCGACGCGCAGGACCGCGCCGATGCAACGTCGTACGTTGTAGCCGACGACGAACAGCTCCGTGGCGGGCTCCCGCGCGTCGCTCATCGGCGGCGGCGCGAGACGAGCCGTCGCGCCAGCACTCCTCCACCCACGAGGGCGACGGCGAGGGCGGCGGCGCCGAGCGCGCTGGGCCAGTCGGGCCGCCCGATCGCCGCGACGGTGCGGTCCGCGGCGAGACACAGCAGCACGATGCCGGGCGTCATGCCGAGAAGGGTGCCCAGCGCGAAGTCGCGCCAGCCGATGTGGGAGGCGCCGGCCGCCAGGTTGACGACCGCGAAGGGCGCTACCGGTACGACGCGCAGCGCGACGACGGCCATCAGGCCGCGGCGTCCGATCCGCCGCGAGAGCTCGTGGGCGCGCCGACCCATCCAGCGCTGCACCACGTCGCGGGCCAGATGGCTGCCGGCCGCGTAGCCGATTCCGGCGCTGAGCAGGCTGCCGAGCAGCGCCGCCGCCGTCCCGAGGCTCCAGCCGAAGAGCAGCGCACAGGCCACGACGAGAGCCGTGACGGGAACCTCCAGCAAACCCGCCACGCTGAAGACGAGGACGGCCAGGGCGAAGCCGCCGGGGCCGCCGAGCAGCGGCGCCGCGAGCTCCGTCAGCCGCGCCGCCTCGGCGAGCTCGCCGAGCGGCGTGAAGCGCCACGCGGCGGCGATTGCCGCGACACCGATGCCGAGGGCGGCCAGCCGGATCCAGGGCGTACGCGCGCTCTCCTCGAGGACCGACTCGGGCAGGGCGCGCTGTACGAACTCCTCGAGCTCGATGGGCCGCTCGGGGTCCAGCACCTCGCCCGCGGGCGTCAGCGCATCCACCCACTCTTCGAGTCGGACCTCGAGCGGCGCGAGCGTGCGCGGCGAGCCGCGCAGCCCCTCCACGGCGGCGACGAGCGGCTGCCCTGCGGCGAGCCTCTTCGCGACGGAGCCGGGCTCGACCCCCAGGTGCTCGCAGAGCAGCGCGTCGCGGATGCGCGCGATCGCGTCTCCATGTCGCGAGCCCGGTGCGGCCTCGATGGCGAGATCGCACTCGCTGTCGAGCCCCATGGAGCGGTCGGCGAGGTTCGCGGAGCCGATCCGCAGGATGCGGTCGTCGACGATCATCACCTTCGAGTGGACGGTGAAGTGCTCGTCCGGCTCCTCCACGCCGCGCTCGGCGGGCAGCACCGGATGGTAGACGCGCAGCCTGCCCGCGCGGTCGGCCTTGCGCAGCCGCTCGACGAGACGCGCGCGCAGCACCGTCATGGTGCGCTCCTCGAGCCAGCCCGAGGAGGCCCGCGGACCCACGATGACGATCTCCGGCCCCGCCTCTCGCTGCAGCAGCTCCTCGAGCACCTTCCCGACCGCGCTCGAGGTCAGGTACTGGTTCTCGAGATAGACGTGCTCGCGCGCGGAGCGCAGCGCGTCGACGTAGAGGGCCTCGACCTCGCGTACCTCGGGTCGCCCCCGATGGGCGGGCTCGGTGCGCGCGATCGCCACGTCCACGTCCTCGAAATCGGGCTCGACGCCCGTCGGCCAGGGATCGGAACCGTGAGGACACGGGGCGAGCCTCTTCCCCGTGGCGCGGCGCCAGCGCTCGCGCAGCAGGTCGCCCAGGGCGCGGGCGGCCTCGCCGTCGACCGCCATCTGTACGTCGTGGAAGGGCCCGTAGTCGGGAAAGCCCGGGTCGGCGCGACGCGAGTCGTGGGGACGGTGCTCGGACGTGTCCCATCGGCACGAGGTCAGATCGATCCCGCCGCAGAATGCCGCAGCGTCGTCGATCACCATGACCTTCTGGTGCTGGGAGCCTCCGAAGGGGTGTTCGGAGTCCAGCCGGAACTGCACCCGGCGCGAGTTGCCGCGTCCAATCCGGAGACGGGGAAGGGCCTCGCGCTCCAGCGCGTAGAGCATGGGCCAATCCCATGCGAGCAGGTGGATGCGCGGGCCGTTTCGCCGCGCGGCGATGCGCTCCAGCAGGGCCGCGAAGCCCTCGTCGCTGGCCCGCTCGCGGCGCCGCAGCCGGACGCGGCTGTGGACGTCCCAGCCCACGACGAGCACCGCGTGGCGTGCGCGCTCGAGCGCCTCGGCTGCGGCCTCGAAGTAGTCCGCGCCGTCGACCAGCACCGTAGCGCGACGCGCGCGGGCGATGCGCCAGCAACTGTGGCCCTCGGAGAAGAGGGACCGGGCTGCGCCCTCCGGCTCGCTCATCCGCGTAGCGTACCGCCGGAACGCCTCCCGTAGAGCGCGCGACGGCGCGACCCACGGGGAGCCACGTTGCAAAGGCTACAAACGATGCACGCCCAGCCGCTCTCCCAGCGGGGGATCATCCGGAGTGCCGACGCGAACCCGATGCATGGCGCGTGTGGAGCGCTCTCCGGCCGCGACACGCCCAGGCTCGCACGAGTCGCGCGCTCGGGGGACTTGGCACGCCGATCGCAACGAATCGGGCGCGCGAGGACGAATGGAGGAGACGTGAACGGACTGAGCCTCTTCTTCCCCCCCAACTCCCACCGACGCCGCACGGTCGTCCACGCCGGCCCCTTGCTCGCCGAGTGTCCGGGAGGCCTCCTCGCCCTCTCCCTCTTCCTGAAGCGCGCACGACGCCGGGACCTCGTGCTCGTCCACCCGTGCGATCGCGCGCTCGCCGCGCTCGCCGAGGAGGCGGGCGTCACGGATCTCGTGCTCGACGCGGACGGGGCGCGGGATCCTTCGCTGGAGGCCGGCGAGATGGCGTTGGCACTCGGCGCCGAGGGGCTCGACTTCACCATCGACGAGCCGGCCATCTTCGCGCCTTCGGGCCGACGGCTGCGACGGCTCAGCGTCTCGGCGGCCGAGGCGCTGGCGCGGGATCCGGCGCGGCGCGCGCGAGTCCGCGCGAAGCTGCGCGCCGGCGGCGAAGCGGTCCGATGTGGGCTCGCACGGGTACGGATCGGAACGCCCGAGTCGCTCGCCAGCGGTCGCGCGACCGAAATCGTTCCCGGTCGGCTGGCTCGGATCCGGAACGCCCTCCGGCCACCGCCGCGCTGGGCCAGCGCGCACATGCCGTCGACCCCGGCAGAAGCCTAAGGCCCGTTCCCCACGCCCTGCATCTCGCAGCACGGGAACGAGGCGGGGCGCTGACACGAGACGTCGGACCGCTGTAGACCCTTCGCCGGAGCACGCGACCGAGCGGAGACGCGGGATCGGACACGATTCAGGACCACACACCACACGGCTGGGGCCCGTACCCGCGCGGCGGCTGGACGCGGAGCGCGAACGCGGCACACTCAGACAGGGAGATACGACACGGACCCCTTCCGCTCCGAGCACCCCACACGGCCCCGCGGCGAGCATTCCCCGCCCCGCGTCGTGATCGAGGGCGTCACCCCCCAGGTCGACGGCGGTCGCTTCCCCATCAAGCGAGTCGGGGGCGAGTCGGTGCGCGTCGAGGCCTCGCTCTTCGCCGAGGGCCACGACCGCCTCACCGCCGTCGTGCGCCACCGCTCCGTTCCGGTGTCGGCGCTCGACGCGTCGGATCCGGAGACGACGGATCCCGGAGCGCCGCCCGCTCAGCACGGATGGCGCGAGGTGCCCATGGCGCCGCTCGGCAACGACCGCTTCGAGGCCGAGTTCGCCGTCGGTGCGCCGGGCACTCACGAGTACACGATCGAGGCCTGGATCGATCACTTCGGCTCGTGGCGGGCGGGGCTCGCGAAGAAGGTCGACGCCGGGCTCGACGTGTCGAGTGAGCTGCTCGAGGGATCTGCGCTCGTCGAGGCGGCCGCGTCCCGAGCGGCCGCCAACGGCTCCGACGCCGACGCGGACTGGCTCGCGACCCAGGCCGAGGCGCTGCGAAGCGGAGGGCAAGCACCCGCGCGCATCGAGGTCGCCCTGTCGGGGTCGCTCGCCGACGCGATGGCCCGTCACCCGGACCGCAGCCGCGCGGCGCGGATCGAGCCCGCGCTCGCGGTCCAGGTCGAGAGCGAGCGCGCCCGCACCGGCGCCTGGTACGAGTTCTTCCCGCGCTCCTGCGCGACCCAGCCCGGCGCCCACGGCACGCTGCGCGACTGCGAGACGCACCTCGAGTACGTGGCCTCCATGGGCTTCGACGTCGTCTACCTGCCGCCCATCCACCCGATCGGCCGCACCCACCGCAAGGGACCCAACAACTCGCCCAGCGCGGGGCCCGACGATCCCGGCAGCCCCTGGGCGATCGGCAGCGAAGAGGGCGGGCACAAGGCGGTGAACCCGGCGCTCGGCAGCCTGGCGGACTTCGACGGCCTGGTCGACAAGGCGCGCTCGCTCGGCATCGAGATCGCGCTCGACATCGCCTTCCAGTGCTCGCCCGACCACCCCTACGTGGGCAAGCACCCGGAGTGGTTCCGCCACCGGCCGGACGGCAGCATCCAGTACGCCGAGAACCCGCCCAAGAAGTACCAGGACATCTTTCCGCTCGAGTTCCAGTGCGAGCACTGGCGCGAGCTCTGGGAGGAGCTCGCCAGCGTGGTGCTGTTCTGGGCCGACCGCGGGATCTCGATCTTCCGCGTCGACAACCCCCACACCAAGCCCTTCGCGTTCTGGGAGTGGATGATCCGGGAGGTGCGCTCGAAGCACCCGGAGGTCGTGTTCCTGGCCGAGGCCTTCACGCGGCCGAGTGTCATGCAGTATCTCGCGAAGGCGGGCTTCGCCCAGTCCTACACGTACTTCACCTGGCGCAACACGAAGTGGGAGATCGAGTCCTACTTCCGCGAGCTCACGCGGCCGCCGGCCTCGGAGTTCATGCGCCCGAACCTCTTCGCCAACACCCCGGACATCCTGCCCGAGTACCTCCAGACCGGCCGGCGCGCGGCCTACCAGGCCCGCGCGACGCTGGCCGCGACGCTCTCGAGTACCTGGGGGATCTACGGGCCGGTCTTCGAGCTGTGCGTCTCC